>JADMIO010784960.1_pt1 | contig 101082 bp, 112 predicted proteins | sample 8958161 | NCBI WGS metagenome assembly JADMIO01 (sample SAMN16585339, study PRJNA669376) | soil metagenome | isolation source: Crop rotation soil | place: USA: Cullars Rotation, Alabama | collected 2011 | reverse complement strand
CTTTCCCAAAATCGCAAAGTCATCAAAAAACCGCAAAGTTGTTTAAAATAAGAGCAACACTACAAAAGGAGATAAGAAGAGCACATACCTCAGTCACTTATTATCACTAGCGCTCGCCGCAGCCGTGTAACCGAGCATAGCGAGCGAACTGGCGAGGAAGCAAAGAAGAACTGTTCTGTCAGATAGCTCTTACGCTCAGCGCAAGAAGAAATATCCACCGTGGGAAAAACTCCAGGTAGAGGTACACACGCGGATAGCCAATTCAGAGTAATAAACTGTGATAATCAACCCTCATCAATGATGACGAACTAACCCCCGATATCAAGTCACATGACGAAGGGAAAGAGAAGGAAATCAACTGTGACAAACTGCCCTCAAATTTGGCTTCCTTAAAAATTACAGTTCAAAAAGTATGAGAAAATCCATGCAGGCTGAAGGAAACAGCAAAACTGTGACAAATTACCCTCAGTAGGTCAGAACAAATGTGACGAACCACCCTCAAATCTGTGACAGATAACCCTCAGACTATCCTGTCGTCATGGAAGTGATATCGCGGAAGGAAAATACGATATGAGTCGTCTGGCGGCCTTTCTTTTTCTCAATGTATGAGAGGCGCATTGGAGTTCTGCTGTTGATCTCATTAACACAGACCTGCAGGAAGCGGCGGCGGAAGTCAGGCATACGCTGGTAACTTTGAGGCAGCTGGTAACGCTCTATGATCCAGTCGATTTTCAGAGAGACGATGCCTGAGCCATCCGGCTTACGATACTGACACAGGGATTCGTATAAACGCATGGCATACGGATTGGTGATTTCTTTTGTTTCACTAAGCCGAAACTGCGTAAACCGGTTCTGTAACCCGATAAAGAAGGGAATGAGATATGGGTTGATATGTACACTGTAAAGCCCTCTGGATGGACTGTGCGCACGTTTGATAAACCAAGGAAAAGATTCATAGCCTTTTTCATCGCCGGCATCCTCTTCAGGGCGATAAAAAACCACTTCCTTCCCCGCGAAACTCTTCAATGCCTGCCGTATATCCTTACTGGCTTCCGCAGAGGTCAATCCGAATATTTCAGCATATTTAGCAACATGGATCTCGCAGATACCGTCATGTTCCTGTAGGGTGCCATCAGATTTTCTGATCTGGTCAACGAACAGATACAGCATACGTTTTTGATCCCGGGAGAGACTATATGCCGCCTCAGTGAGGTCGTTTGACTGGACGATTCGCGGGCTATTTTTACGTTTCTTGTGATTGATAACCGCTGTTTCCGCCATGACAGATCCATGTGAAGTGTGACAAGTTTTTAGATTGTCACACTAAATAAAAAAGAGTCAATAAGCAGGGATAACTTTGTGAAAAAACAGCTTCTTCTGAGGGCAATTTGTCACAGGGTTAAGGGCAATTTGTCACAGACAGGACTGTCATTTGAGGGTGATTTGTCACACTGAAAGGGCAATTTGTCACAACACCTTCTCTAGAACCAGCATGGATAAAGGCCTACAAGGCGCTCTAAAAAAGAAGATCTAAAAACTATAAAAAAAATAATTATAAAAATATCCCCGTGGATAAGTGGATAACCCCAAGGGAAGTTTTTTCAGGCATCGTGTGTAAGCAGAATATATAAGTGCTGTTCCCTGGTGCTTCCTCGCTCACTCGACCGGGAGGGTTCGAGAAGGGGGGGCACCCCCCTTCGGCGTGCGCGGTCACGCGCACAGGGCGCAGCCCTGGTTAAAAACAAGGTTTATAAATATTGGTTTAAAAGCAGGTTAAAAGACAGGTTAGCGGTGGCCGAAAAACGGGCGGAAACCCTTGCAAATGCTGGATTTTCTGCCTGTGGACAGCCCCTCAAATGTCAATAGGTGCGCCCCTCATCTGTCAGCACTCTGCCCCTCAAGTGTCAAGGATCGCGCCCCTCATCTGTCAGTAGTCGCGCCCCTCAAGTGTCAATACCGCAGGGCACTTATCCCCAGGCTTGTCCACATCATCTGTGGGAAACTCGCGTAAAATCAGGCGTTTTCGCCGATTTGCGAGGCTGGCCAGCTCCACGTCGCCGGCCGAAATCGAGCCTGCCCCTCATCTGTCAACGCCGCGCCGGGTGAGTCGGCCCCTCAAGTGTCAACGTCCGCCCCTCATCTGTCAGTGAGGGCCAAGTTTTCCGCGAGGTATCCACAACGCCGGCGGCCGGCCGCGGTGTCTCGCACACGGCTTCGACGGCGTTTCTGGCGCGTTTGCAGGGCCATAGACGGCCGCCAGCCCAGCGGCGAGGGCAACCAGCCGAGGGCTTCGCCCTGTCGCTCGACTGCGGCGAGCACTACTGGCTGTAAAAGGACAGACCACATCATGGTTCTGTGTTCATTAGGTTGTTCTGTCCATTGCTGACATAATCCGCTCCACTTCAACGTAACACCGCACGAAGATTTCTATTGTTCCTGAAGGCATATTCAAATCGTTTTCGTTACCGCTTGCAGGCATCATGACAGAACACTACTTCCTATAAACGCTACACAGGCTCCTGAGATTAATAATGCGGATCTCTACGATAATGGGAGATTTTCCCGACTGTTTCGTTCGCTTCTCAGTGGATAACAGCCAGCTTCTCTGTTTAACAGACAAAAACAGCATATCCACTCAGTTCCACATTTCCATATAAAGGCCAAGGCATTTATTCTCAGGATAATTGTTTCAGCATCGCAACCGCATCAGACTCCGGCATCGCAAACTGCACCCGGTGCCGGGCAGCCACATCCAGCGCAAAAACCTTCGTGTAGACTTCCGTTGAACTGATGGACTTATGTCCCATCAGGCTTTGCAGAACTTTCAGCGGTATACCGGCATACAGCATGTGCATCGCATAGGAATGGCGGAACGTATGTGGTGTGACCGGAACAGAGAACGTCACACCGTCAGCAGCAGCGGCGGCAACCGCCTCCCCAATCCAGGTCCTGACCGTTCTGTCCGTCACTTCCCAGATCCGCGCTTTCTCTGTCCTTCCTGTGCGACGGTTACGCCGCTCCATGAGCTTATCGGGTCCACTCGCGAACGCAGAAAGGCCCACCCGAAGGTGAGCCAGTGTGATTACATTTGCGGCCTAACTGTGGCCAGTCCAGTTACGCTGGAGTCACTAGTATTTAGGTGACACTATAGAAGCGGCCGCGACAACTTGTCCACGTGGAATTCTAAGCTTAGGATCCCAATGTGCTGGAAAGTTTTATTCTGCATAGCATGATTGAAGCTATAAAAATACGCAATGATCGAACTAAGTCTGCCGAATCTGTGATTGGCGAATTAGAAGATATTCAAAAAGACATCGCCACAGCTTTGAAGGTAACAGTTGCAGATGCCCTGAAATGGTACAATGATACCAAAGGCGGCTCATATTACACCATAAATCTCAGTTCAGTTGAAGGCATTATGTACTCTGGTACTTTAAGAGAGTATGACATTAAATTACAAGTTGCATTATTTCAGATTCAATCGCGCCTAAAATTAATGAATGAACTTAATCGCGTAGCATTTAACAAATCTAGAATGAATGAAAACGCCGAGACTTTTGAACAATTCTTCAATTAGCAGCAACACAACCTAAAAAAAGTGTCAGGCTTGCTGCCGCCTCTAATCGTTGGTTTGCAGCCATACGTAAAATGAGAGTTGGTACTTTAGGTCTCGCCGTTGATAAGTATTGGTAAAGTCTATGGTAGTGTCTCGTTTGGCGGCACCGCGTCAACTATTACGAACATCTACAATGAAACCGTAAAGAGCATCGACGATGCCAAAAATATCAATCAAGAACAAAAACAACAGGCAAAGGGCATATGAGAGCATGTAAAAACATGGGCACCGACATTCGTGCCTTTAATAGCTGACGCCTTGAAAAAGGGGCGGGGCTTTGAGTTAGATCTTGATATCTCGATGTTGCAGTGCCAAACCCACCGCCAAGATTACGCGCAAAAATACGAACATGATGGGGTCGGTGGGATTCGAACCCACGACCTCCAGCGCCCCGGGTTCATCGGTTGTTTGGCAACCTCTGACATCCTGCCAAGCTAGACTACGACCCCTGCTACAGGATCACATTTCAAAACCTCTATTAAACTTACTAGTCTTTCGTGAACTCTATTTCCACGTTCTTGTTCTTTACGCTCATTGTGTACGCTTCATAGTCGTTGACAGGTATCGTGTCAAGGTCCATGTTGCCGCATACAGGACAGGCGTTGTAGCCGGCCGATCCCCTCAGGAGAGACGCGGCCCACTGGCAGCTGTTGCAGATAACAAGGTCTCGGTACTCTTCGCCGCTAATGGCAGGCACTGCCAACGTTATTGCAGCCAGATAATAAAAATCTAGACGGCCTTCATCCTGCCAAACGAGTAGATGCCAAAGAGCCCGAGGGCGGCGGTGTAGGCAGTCAGCACTGCAAAGTCAAGCGCGGCAGGGTAGGTCCCCACTCCCAGCATCGCGTTTCTCATGGCGTCGACTCCGTACGTCGCAGGGTCTGCAGCAGTCAGCACGCCCAGCCAGCTTGGCAGGTTGTCAAGCGGGAACAGCGCGCCGGACAGGAAGAATAGCGGAAACACTACAAAGCTCACTATCATCTGGAATCCTTCGAGACTGTACATGTAGCTGCCAAGCGCAAGCCCGAGCGACGTGAGCCCAAAGGACATCAGCAGGATTACCGCCACGTCCTGCAAGAGCGACAGGGGGGTGAAATGGATGCCAATCGCCGCGCCGATTGCAAGCAGAATTGCGGCCTGGATAAGCGAAGTGGTCATGCCGCCAAGCGACTTGCCCACAAAGACAGAGCCGCGGCTGACCGGCGCCACCATCACGCTTTTCAGGAAATCAAACTTGCGATCCCAGATTATGTACGAGCCATAGAACACCGAAGTGAATATTATCGACATGCTGACTATTCCGGGGAATATGAACTGCTGGTAGTCCACGCCAGGGACTGTCGACGGGCTTGCAGAGCCGAGGCCGGAGCCAATTACAAAGAGCCAGAGTATAGGCGTAAACGTGGAGGCGACCAGCCGGCTTTTTTCGCGCAGGAACACCTTGAACTCGCGGAGCCATATCGCGTATATCTTGGTCAGGTAATCTTCAACGCTAATCGTACTTTGCATATTTCTCCATGAACCCCCCTTCAGCCTGCTCCTTGATGTTGCGACCCGTCAGCTGTATGAACACGTCGTTGAGAGTCGGGCTTGCAAATTCCGCTGATTCTGCCTCTATTGCCTGCAAGAGCACCGGCAGCGCCCTCTTTGCGTTATTTACAGAAAGCACCAGAAAGCCGTCGGCGCCCTCTATTTTTTGCACAAAGTCAAACTTGGAAATCATCTTGTCAGCGTCAGGAGTCTTTGTCTTTATCCTGATGATGTCGCCCCCAAGGCCCGCCTTCAATCCGGCGGGAGTGTCAAGCGCGACTATCTTGCCCTTGTCGATTATCCCTATCCTGTCGCAGAGCATGTCAGCCTCTTCCATGTAGTGCGTGGTCAGGATTATCGTGACTTTTTCTTCCTCCACCAGTCGTTTGACATATTTCCACATTGACTCCCTGCTGGCGGGGTCAAGCCCGAGTGTCGGCTCGTCTAGGAACATCACCTTTGGCTTGTGCAGAAGGCCACGCGCGATTTCAAGGCGCCGGCGCATGCCGCCAGAGTATGTCTTGACCTGGTCGTTTTTGCGGTCCGCGAGGCCGACCAGCTCTAGCACTTCGTCGATCCTCTTGCTCCTTGCATGCCGGGGCACGCTGTATAGCATCGCGTGCAAATGCAGGTTTTCAAAGCCGGTCAGCATGTCGTCGCTGCTGGGCGCCTGAAACACAATGCCGATGCTAGAGCGCACTTTAGACGACTGAGTAACAATATCGAAGCCGTTGACGGTGGCGGTTCCGGACGTCGGCTTTAGCAGCGTCGCCAGCATGTGGATGGTGGTTGTCTTGCCGGCGCCGTTTGACCCGAGCAGGCCGAAAACTTCATTATCGTTTATGTCAAGCGTCAGGTCGTCGACTGCAGTCAGCCGGCCGTACTGCTTGACAAGGTTCTTTATCTTTATCACGGCAGGAGATGTAATCCGCGCTCGAGGGTATTATGCCTTGAGATCACAAAAAGGAAAAAGGAAAAGATTACTTTGCGCCTATCCGGAACATCTTTGTGCCGCAGACTGGGCAGACGCCCTGGGTGGCCGGCTTGCCGTTCTTCATGGTGACCTTCTTCTCGTCCTTCATGGTTCTCTTGGCTTTGCACTTGACGCAATATGCTTCTGTTGCCATGGTGCCCGGATACTGACAGGGGTAAAAGAAGCTTTCCTCGTACTATGCCTCAGGGACCAGCCAGTCAACCACGCGGTCAAGCTCTTCACAGCTTATGGTCACCCTTATGGTGCCAAGGGCCGACTCTTGCTCGTCCTCTATCACTGCTGCAATGCCGGCTGTAGCCGCCTGCTTGTTCAGCATGAACCACGTGCTATCGCCGGCGCGGTTGTCGACAAGCATCCTCCTCAATACGCCCATGGCAGATCGCGATCTCACCTGCTCGTACAGCAGGGCAAGCGGCTCGCTTCCGGCGGCCCGTCCGACGACCCTACTTCCGTAACGGAACTCTGGCGAGCACCTCTCGATGACGTTGGTTATCGCTTCGATGACTTTCTGCGGGTCCTCTGACGGGTTGACAGGCGCCTCGACCTTTAGCTCTATCGGCGAGTCGGTGGAGGGCTTTCTCAATTGGCTGCAGCCTCCGAAAGCCACTGTGCGAGTATCGCGAAGGCGTGGTCTTTCAGCTGCTCAAGCGTCAGCTCGTTGTTTGACAGCGTTTCGTCTGCAAGCGCGATCGCCTCGCTTATCCCTACTGACAGCTCGCGCTTGTCCCGGCCGGCAAACTCGTCTGTATTTGTCGGGGCGTCTGACCTTCCCCGGTCCTGAAGGTGCCTAAAGCGCGTGTCCTGAGAAGCATGGATCGCCAGAAGCCGGACAAGGCCCACTCGCTTGAGCACCTCGACTTCGGGTATGCTGCGTATCCCGTCTATCACCACATTGCCCTTGCTTCCGTCGCGCTCTAGCTTTTGCAAAACCAGATGTGCCACCGCGCCCTGCCCGAGGTCCTGCCTCAGCTTCAGCATCAGCTTACCGAGATTGGAATCCGTGGGCTCCAGCCCCTGCCTCTTTGCTTCTTCTCTGACTGCGTCACCCATGGTAACTATCGCGAACCCCTTTTCCTTGAGAAAAGACGCTACTGTGGATTTACCGGCGCCCGGCATCCCTGTCAGGCAGACAATGAGCCTCTTTGACATAGCTATTCTGCCGAGAGGTCCCAGTATGTGGCGTCCTTGAACTCTTCCTTCGGCTTGCCAAGGGATTTCCACTCTCTGAAAGACTTTGGATATAGCTTTACGTTCTGAAACCCCGCCAGCCGGAGGGCATAGTAGGTAAGGCCCGACAGAGTCCCGACGCTCCCGCAGTAGGTAATGATCTCAGAGTCTTTTGATATTCCGCGGTTTTCAATTATCCTTTTTAGCTCGTCAGCCCTTTTCAGTATGTTGCCGTTTGAGCCGACCATCGTGTAGGGAATGTTCTTTGCGCCGGGGATGTGCTCTGTCAGAAAGTTCAGCCGCTCCCTTGAATCCACCAGCAGCTTGCCCGGCTGCGATTTTGCAGACTCTACATACGGGGCGTCGGCATAGATTCCCTTGTTGACATTGAGCGAGTGCTTTGCCCTCGGGTACGTGCGCGCCTGCTTTTCAGTTTCCAGGCCGAGCTCCTTCCACTGCTTGAAAGTCATTTCCAAGAGCGCGGTGTTTGTGTGTCCTACGTATTGGAACGTCCACGCGACTCGAGCTGCGAGCGCGCCAAAAGTGTCGTCGTATATCGCAGCAGGCATGCTATCAGATACTCCAAGCTCTTCGAGGATGCCCACTATTTTTTCCGGCGTGTCGTTTTCAAGTATGCGCGCAAGCGGGAGCGAGACTGCCGTTGGTATGTGTTCCTGCTTGTAGTCGTCTGCCTTGCGCACGTCTATAACGCGCACCGCCTTTTTGCGCACCAGCGAGCGCAGCGTGTCAGAGTCGCAGACTATTGGAAGCCGGGTTGCAGCGGATGCTTTTGGCGCGGCAGCCTTTTTCTTTGCAGCGCTTGCTGCCTTTTTCGTCAAGCTGCGCATTCCCCTCTGGCAGTCTTGGCAGAAAAGCGCGAGTCGCTGCCATAGTCCATGTAGGCGTCAGGGTCCTTGTCAGGGGCTGGCAGCTGTATCACCTGCGCAAGGGCCGCCTTCATGTCTTCGAGGTTCTTGATGCTTCCGGTTGCCTGTCCCTTTGTCACCTTGGTCACCCACTGGTGCAGCGTTTCGCTCTCTGATTTCTGCTGCTTGTACAGCTCGATTATCTTTAGGATCACGTCGATCACGCGCTTTGCTGGCACCCTAGTGACGGCCTTGCCAAGCTCGCCCTGCTCGCCGGCGCTTCCTGCAAAGAGCATCGTGTATGTCGGGGTCATGGAGTTGTTCATCCTAGTCGCGCCGCCAAAGAACCCCACGGTGGCTATCTCGTGCTGGCCGCAAGAGTTGGGGCAGCCACTTATCTTGATAGTAGAGTCGCGCAGGCTGTCGTCCGTGTCAAGCCCGAGCTCCAGGAACTTGCGCTGCACCTCCTTTGCAAGCCTGTGCGAGTTTGTTATCGCAAGGTTGCATGACGTCGTGCCAGAGCATCCTACGGCTGACGCGATTGTCAGCGCGCCGGGGTTTGCAAGGCCTGCAGACGCCAGCTTTTCATAAAAGTCGCGGAGATCCGTCCCGCGGATGTAGCGCACCGCAAAGTTTTGCTGGGGCGTGTTCCTCGCCACGCCTTCTGCTGACAGGTCGCGGATTGCAGAAGCAAGCACCTTCAGCTGGCTGGCAGTGATGTCGCCGGCTCCAAGGGTGATGAAGGCGGTGAAGTAGCCTTCCTGCTTTTGCGGGACCACGTTTGTGTGCAGCCAGCGCTCAAAGGCAGGACTGTCCTTACTGACTTGTTCGTTTAGCATCGGCAGTTTCGCCATCCTCGGCGCTTTTGGCAGCTGCCGGTTGTCTTCCTGCGACTTGACGTCAAAGAGCTTTGCAGTAGAATACGAAGTGGTCATTTCAACCGCGGTGCGCTCCTTGAGGACCATTTTCTGGAACTTCTCCCAGCCGGTTTCATGCACCAGGTAGCGCATCCTGTTCCTTGCCATGTTTTCGCGGTTTCCGTGCCTGTCAAAGAGCCTGACTGTAGCCATGCAGGTCGCAAGCAGCCTGTCCTCCGGGGTAAATTCTTCAAGCTGGTGACCAATGAATGAGGCTGCACCGAGACCGCCGCCAAGGTACGTCTTGAACCCCCTTATCGTTTCGCCGTTTTCGTTTTTCCTGACGACCGGCACAAGGCCAATGTCTGCCACCCGGACCAGGCCGTGCTTGTCGCAGCAGGAAAAGTTGATCTTGAACTTGCGCGGCAGGTTCTGGCACATAGGGTTGCGCAGGAAGAACCGTGCAATGGCCATCGAGTACGGAGTGGCGTCAAAAGCCTCGTCAGGGCACACGCCGGCAAAGTGGCTGCACATGACGTTTCTGACGGTGTTGCCGCACGCCTCTCTTGTTGTAAGGCCCGCCTCGACCAGGCCCCTCATGACCTCGCTGACGTCTTCCAGCTGCACCCAGTGGAGCTGGATGTTCTGCCGCGTTGAAACGTGGGCAGAGCCGATAGAGAACGCCTCTGAGAGGCTTGCCATTTTCTCGATCTGGTCCGGCGTCATCTCGCCGCCGGGGACCTTTATCCTCACCATGCTGTAGTCCATGTGCAGGCGCGAGCCGTAGGCTCCGTGCTGCAGGCGGAAGCGCCTGAAGTCGTCCTCTGAAATCTTGCCCTGCCTGAAAAGCTTGACCTTCTTTGCAAAGATCTCTGTTTCCTCTTCCCTACCCCATCTCGGGTTGGGTTTTGGTCTTGAGACACCCTTACCAGTAGCGACCCCGGATTTCTTCATTACTCGTCATAAAAGTGAATATTAAATCATATATTTTTTGTGGAAATAGGAGATATTGGCAGCAATTCTTGAGAGTGGCGGCAATATACAGCCTCTAATGCCCGCACAGAAGCTTTTAATGCATCCGGCAGCTTTAGGCTGCCGATGGCTAAGAAGAAGTCGAAAGCTAAAGCCAAGGTTACCACCGCCAAAGTTCAACCCATACCAAAAGGATACCACACGGTAGTACCCACCCTTACCGTGCGCGGTGCGGTGCAGGCACTGGAGTTTTACAAAGATGCGTTTGGCGCAAAGGAAAAGGCGCGTATGCCCGGCCCTGACGGGAACATAATGCATGCAGAGATCATGATCGGCGACTCGCACATCATGCTCGGTGAAGAGAATCCACAGATGAACCAGCTCTCGCCCCAGTCTCTTAACGGGACAGCAAGCGGCCTGTACATCTATGTCAAGAATGTTGACAAGGTCTTTGACCAGGCAGTCAAGGCCGGCGCGACAGCGGACATGCCGGTGACTGACATGTTCTGGGGTGACCGCTTTGGGCATGTAAAGGACCCCTTTGGACACAGCTGGGGCATTGCGACTCGCAAGCGCAACCTGTCTGCAAAAGAGATGAAAAAGGCCGCAGACGAATGGTTCGCCCAGCAGGCAAGGCAACAATAGCACAAGCTTAAAATCACCTATCGGCGGGGCTTTTCACTGGAAGATAAATGGGCAAGAGAACACTCGTCCGCAGAAGGGGCCGCGGAGGCAAGCAGTTCCGCGCAATCATTGTAGGCAAGATTGCGCCAGCAAAGTACCCCAATTTCAAGCTAGAAGAGCATCACACCGGTAAAGTGGTTGACATTGTTCACGAGCGTGGGCGCGATGCTCCGCTCGCAAAGATCCAGTTCGACGACGGCAGGTACTCCTACGTCCCGGCGCCGGAAGGCACCATAGTAGGAAGCACCATAGAAGCAGGCACCGGAACTGCTGCGAAGGCAGGCAACATACTGTCGCTTGAATCTGTCCCGGACGGAACCATCGTCTGCAACATTGAAAAGAACGCCGGCGACGGCGGCAAGCTGATAAAGGCGGCAGGCTCGTCTGCGACGGTGTTTGCGCACGGCACCGAGGGAGTCACGATAAAGTTCCCGTCAGGCAAGTTCCTCACGCTAAACTCAAAATGCAGGGCGATGGTTGGCGCAATTTCTGGAGCTGGAAGGAAGGAAAAGCCGTTCCTGAAGGCAGGCATCAGGGCGAAGTACATGCAGGCGCACGGCAGGCTTTACCCGACTGTCAGGGGCATTGCCCAGGCAGCTGTCTACCACCCGCACGGAGGAGGCAGGCACCAGCACATCGGTCGCCAGTCTTCCGTTGGAAGGACAACCCCGCCAGGGCGCAAGGTGGGCAACATTGCTCCAAGAAAGACAGGCCGCGGCAGGATAAAAGACCCGAACCAGATGAAGTAAGGTCCTTTACCTTTTTCTCCTTTTTATGGCAAAACTTTTCGTAAAGCCTATATTCCATTCACCTGCTACCGAGATTAGGGAAGACATGAAAGCCGAGCAGTTTGCAAAGAACGTATTGGCGCTTGACAACCAGATCAGGTTTGCCGGAGTTACCGAAAAATCAGGCCATCTCCACGCAGGCACAATGAGGGACGGGACAGAAGAATACCTCAAGGGGCGGAACACAGAGATCAGCTTTGCTCAGTCCGCCTACATCGTCGACCTGCGCAAGATGTTCGCCCAGGAGCTTGGCAGCCTGAAGGCAGTCACCTACATTTACGGCAAGGTGAAGCTTATCAGCATACCTGTCAAGGAGCATATACTAGTACTGTCAACGGAAGCAGGGATCAACTCTGACCAGCTGGTCGAGAAAATCATAGAGTACATCAAGTCTGTTGAATCAGAGCTGTCGCTATACCCGCCTAGCAACGTTGTCAACGAGGAAAAAAAGGAGGCTCTTCGCAACCTGCACCATTCTGGCATTTCAGAGGAATTGATAGCAGAGCAGCTCGACCTTGACGTCAACACGGTAAAGATCCTGATCGCCGAGATAAAGTGATCAGCCTATCCCCTTGAACTGCTCTAGCGACTTCCACAGGTACCAGGTGGCTATGCTGCGGTAGGGCTTCCACGGCTGCGCGATGTTTTGCATGGCGGCAGGCAAAGGAAGCTCGGATAGCGAATACGTTTTTTGCATGGCCCGCCTGAGCCCGAGGTCGCCTACAGGCAGGACGTCTGGCCTGCCGAGGCAAAAGATCAAAAACATTTCAGCCGTCCACGGCCCGATGCCCTTTACCTGCACCAATTGTTCAACCACCTGATCGTCTGGCATCGATGCCAGCAGACCAAGCTTCAGCCTGCCGTCTGACACGTGCAACGCAAGGTCCTTCAGGTACTCTACCTTTCTGCCGGAAAGCCCGGCGGCGCGAAGTTTCGCGCTATGTGTCGCCAGGAGCTGTGCCGGCTCAGGAAAGCTGTCGCAGATCTTGACGAACCTGCTATATATCGCGTCAGCCGCGCTCCCCGCGAGCTGCTGGTATATTATGGCCTCAGCAAGCGACTGGAAAGGATCATGGCGCTTCTTTATCTTGCAGGCGCCGACTGACTGGATTATCCTGCCAAGCCGGGCGTCAGAAACTGAAAGGTGCTCAAGGGCGCCGGCCAGCTCTCTGCGATTCAAGACGCGGAAAGATTCCAAATTGAGGATACAGCATGCTGCAGGATTAAGAATCTATATCGGCAGCGATTCGAGTACTGCGCGGAAGCTTACGGCAGCTTGGTCCTGCTTATATGCCCTCAGCGCGGAAATGACCCTGTCCCGGTCAGGCGCTCCGAGGATCTTCTTTATCCTGTCTGCCACCGCGCTGTACAGGAATATCGACTGTGCCGCGGCAGTCACGTTGCAGGTCTTTCTCGCCATGCTGGCGCTTTCAAAGTCGATTATGCACGGAGTGTCTGACACTATTACGTGCCTGTCCAGCCGGCTCAGTTCTCCATGGTCAAGGCCGGCCAGGTCAAGAGCGTGGCACTGCTCAAGGATCGACCTTGTCATGCTGCGCGCCTCATCTTTTGGCGCGCTGTCTGCCCACTCAAATATGCTCTGGCCATCTGCAAACTCCATCGCGATGAGGTTCTTGGTGTGGCCTTTTAGCTGGGGCCCGGCTCCGGCGGCGTTTGCCACCCTGTGGAGGCGCGCCTCTTCATCCATGCTTTTCCTGTCGGCATCTATTCGCCTTATCTTGAGCGCGCATGCGTTGCTTCCGATCCTTGCCTTGACCACGAGGCCGACGCAGCCCTTGCCGGCGACTGGCGTGCCGCTCAATATGGTCTTGCCGCCAAGCATGATGGAAGTCACTCCAAGCGACTTCATCTCGGAGATTCGCTCCGCGTACCCTTCGGCTGAAAAGTGAGGGTAGGATATTATCGGCACGAGCCGGGGCGAATCTATGTCAAGCTCTTCCGAAAATGAGATGTTCTGTCGAGACAACTTCGCCGGCAGCCTCCAATGCCAGCCCTTTGAATTTCTGCTTGCCGCTGTAAATCTTGAGCTTCTTTCTGTCCGATATCAGGTCTTTTGCGACCCCGCTGTTTTCGATGTTTTTTTGCAATAATGCCTTTACAAACTGCCCGGCGTCAGTTTCCTTCCTGTCGACCAGCATCACCACTCGCATATCTTTGTCCACCCAGGTCATGATCGGCTTTTTGCGGTTGGAGATAAAGCTTGCAGTGTCGCTTTTCCTGAAAATTTCAGGCCCCTTCTTTTTCATATATTGAGGGAGCGTCATCGATTCAAGCAGGAATGCAAGCGCGGCAGAGCTCTTTTCATCGGTGATGCACGAGCTGCGAAGTACTACAAACCCTGCAATCTCTAGCTGCTTTGCTACAGCGTTCAGGCTCCTCTTCAGCTGGCCCCAGATGATGTCCGGGCTCCGCTCCTTGTGCGTAAACTCTATCATCAACACGTTTGGGTACAGCCTGGCTGCAGCGGGATTTTTCTGCGCCTTAAAGAACTGGAGCGACGGCCTGACTTGAAAAGCCCTTGCCGCCAGCATGAACTTGCCCGCGCTTTCAGGCGAAATCGCGGTGCCAAGGTTCCGCCTGCTGTCAACAGGGTCGATGATTATCACCGCGCTTGAAAAGCCCTTGACTACGTCAGGATCATAGTTGTCGTTGATGGCTATCACCTGCCGCTCCTTCATGTCTGCCGCAGCTCGCAAGACGTTTTCAAGCGAGCCGTATTTCAATACAAGCACTTCTGAAACGTAGCCGCTAAAGCCGCCTGTTGAGATTTCCGCGCCGTAGATCCCGGCCGACTTGAAGAACCTTTTCAAAAGCCTTACTTGATCCCTTTTTCCGTCGTCCATGTTCTTGATGACGTATTCGGTGTGAAATGGCGACCTGTCGGCCGCGCTCTGCCACTTGCCCTGCTCTACGTCATAGCACGGCACGACGTTTACCCTCACACCCCTGACAATTGCTTCTACGTAAGGGTGATCGGAATAGCGCAATTTCGGACTGTATTTTTTTAGCGCCTTCTGCCCAATGTCCCTGCCCATCTTTTCAAACTCTTCAATGCCCACCGACGGCTCGACCTTGAAGAATATGTCAATGTCTGCGTCGCCTAGCAGCCACGTGCCCTTTGCAAACGAGCCGCCAAACACCACGCCGGTCACCGAGCCGTCAACGTGGCTCTCGACCAGCCTCTTTGCCTCGTTCGCCACCGCCGCTATTTTCCTTGCTTCGCTCTCGGCAGGCTTGCAGAGCGGCAGCGCCTTGGCGGCAACTAGGCTAATGTCTGGCATCCTGTATCAGTTCTTGGATGCCACGGTATAAATGTTCGAGTAAACCGGGCCGGAAGGCGTGAGGTCGCTTTTCTTGAGGTGCACCTTTTCTATGAGGTCAGAGCCAAACGTCCTGTCCTCGTACTTTGTAGAAATATTGCCCATGCTTACAGGGCCGGACTTTACTCGGAATATAGTCATGTGCGGCGAAAACGGCTTGTCCGCGCGAAACCCGAGCTCGCCCATTTTTGCAACGATGTCGTTTGCAAGCGTGACCAGCTTTTGGCCGCCAGTTTGATCGACACCTATCCAGATCACCTTGGCCGCGTCCGGCCTTGGGAACGCGCCCACTTTATGGTACGTCAGCGTGAACGGCTCGAATCTTAATTCCTGCATTTTTGACTTTATCCTGCCAGCGTCAATCTCGGTTATTTCGCCAAGAAAAATAAGGGTAAAATGGAAATTTTGCTGCTCTACCGGCTTGACGTCCCTTGGCTTCCAACCTGTTGATGATGATATTTCATTCTGCAGCCTGCCGATTGCGTCGCGCGACTCTACGTCGACGGCGATAAAGGTGCGCATTGCCAGCTGATCGCCGACTGATGATTATATTTACATGTCGTGCTCTACTTTTTGGTGCTCGCCCAGCTTGTCCAGGCTGTCAAACGCCTTGTTGCAGATGTCGCAGGTGAGCGGGTTGAGGTTAGAGTCGTTGTAGTCCAGTCCGGGCTCTCCTTGGTCCATGCAAAATATGTTGCAATATGGAATAAAGCAGTTATTGCCTGCAGACAGCTTACCTCCAATCATCAATTAAGTATACGTCGTTTCTATTGTAGCCGGGTTCATCGGGGTTGTGCATTGCAACGCCTTGTATGTCAGTGCGAAACTTGCGTTCAATCATCCCTTGGTATGCATGATGCCGGCCAGTGTTTACTCCCGCAACAATGCGTGATAGACCTTGCGACTTTCCAAATGATTCACACGCATCTAGCAGCTGGTCAAAGTACTGTGGAGAATTGTTCTCTGGCCTGATCGCTCCAAACTTTATGTAACAAATGCCGCTGCCCGCCTCAGTTCCGGGACCGCAGTGGCATACTGCCAGACCCACCAGACGATTATCTTTATCGTATAGCAGGATTGTGTCCCCAAGGCGCTGCTTTTCAACAGAATAGATTTCTTTTCTCAGATCCAAGCCGTCGTAAATCTTGTTTGTGAGAAATTTGCATTCTTCAATGGCCTTGTCTTTTTCCACCGCGATTAATTTGGAATATGTCGTCCACGAGCCCTGCAGTTCTGCTGCAAGCGATTCTGCTGCTATTGGTTTTGACATTATGGCAGTAAGAAAGCGCGGCCAAAAGCCAAACTTCTCGTACAAATGAATGTGCTTGCTGCTCTGGGCGAAGGTGAATAGTCCAGCATGTTTGATTTGCCATTTTTCAAAGATGCCCATTGTCTTTTCCACCAGCTGCGTTGCAACTCCCTTATCCCAAAAATCAGGATGAGTAGAAAGAGGTCCAAATATCCCCACGCTTCCCCAATGTAATGCAAAATTAGAACCTACGACTTTGCCATCAACTTCAGCCACCAGAGCTGCAGGTGGGTCCGCACGGAACCGGGTTCTGATGTAATCCGCATCTCCCATAAACGACATCGGATCCGGCAGACTTAGGAAGGTGCCGAAAGCAAGCCTCATGATTCTGTCTGCTTCTGGAATATCTCTTTCAGTCATTGAGCGGATTTGTACATCAGATGGCACAGTAGAATCTCGTCTTCTCTTCTAATAAAAACTGCTATTTACCAGATCTTTAATGTGTCTCAAAAAAGAAGGCAAATACAGAACCTGCTGGCAACATCTATCTTTGACTTATCAAACTCAACCTCAAATTACTTCTTTAATACCAAATCTTGCTAACTGCAAAATTGGCATGGCTGCAGCTGACAAAAAGATGCATAATCAAATTTCAATTATGCAAATTCACCCTCAAAATATGCAAAAATTCGTGCTTGAAAAAAGTGGGTATGCAAATTTGAGCACTGAGGTCCATCCTAAATTGGGTCTAGATAGGGCAAGATGTGCTGCAGAACAGAGTTGGACGACTGCATGCTGCAGCTGCCAAAGGTTTTGACTGGAATATGCCTGACCGTGCTCAAACTATTCCAAAGTTGGAATAATATTCCACACTTGAGCACGAACGATGGAATAACAGTATTCCAATTATTCCAGAGTTCAAGCATGCGGCTATTCAAGAATGGAATATTATTCCAAGGTTATTCATATTGTGCAAGATTAAATACGCCAAAAGATCAGAGAAAGGGCATTGGCCGGCGCGGACAATTTTGCGGTGGAGCAGAGCAGGGCGCAAGGCACGGTAGAATGGATGAACGAGTACGCCAAAAAGAACAACCAAAAGTTCGAGGCCAAGTTGTCAGGCTACCTGATGCAGACTGTCAAGTTCGGCACCTTCGAGATAATAACCTGGACCGGCGAGTGGCCCGTGGCGCGCAGCATCATCCGCAAGGCAAGTAGCAAGAACCGCGCCAAGGTCATCGAATCAGGCTACCACGAAAAGCGCGATCTGCTCTCCGCGATGTTTGGAGGCTCGGAATTTGGTAAGGTGTATTCAGGCGGCAAGCTGGTCGGCCAGATAGGGATGGACAAGAAATCCGGGAAATGGATAGCCAAGTCGGAGAGCCTTATCTGATCATTTCTTGTTCCGGAAGTACATCTTTTTCATCTCCTCGACCCACGCGTCCTTTTTCTCGTATACCCTCTTTGGGGCCCTCGGCTTGCAGACAGACATTGCGTAGGAGCAGAGGAGCGGGAAGTATACGGACGAGTCGCCGTAGATAATGACGTTTCCCTTGTGGGAGGTCTTGATCTTGCCCCAGCTCTTGCCCTCCTGCAAAGTCGCGCCAGACAGGCCGCCGGTGTCAGGCCGCGCGTCTGTCATCTGGATCAAATAGTCCTGCCCGCCCTCCTTTATCTTCAATATTTGATACAATGCTGGCCCGGTCTGCTGGAAAAAGTTCTTGGGGACTCCGCCGCCAAGCTCAAGCCCGCCGGAGCGCTGGCTCTTCCAGAGTATCGCGGCAGACTCGGCCACGTCCAGTATGACATTTGGAAACACACCCTTGCCTTCAAGCAGCAAGGGCAGCATGTTGAGGCCGATTGACGAGTCGCCAATCGCAGGCATGTATACTGGCACCTTGTGCTCGTACGCCTTGACAAGGAACGACTTGTCCGGATATTTCGCGTTCTCTTTGGCGGCCTTGCCCAGCGCGTAGGCAATGTCCGCGGTAGAGGCGTTCTGCGGCACGTCCTTCGCCCTCTTGATCTCCTTCTGCACTATAAGGTCCTGCGCCTGGAGTGTTCCCATCTCCTTGATGTATACGTCGTATATCCTCACTATCTGCTTTGAATACAGCACGTCGTCGTCCACGTCAAAGTGCCCCTGCCTCACCGGCAGGTCGTAGGCAAAGTGCAAGTCGTGGTAGACGTTGGCGCCGGTGGCCACTATCCAGTCGATAAAGCCGTTCTCTATCATTGCAGAGATTGTCCGGCCAAGGCCGATAGGGGTCATTGCGCCGGCAAGGGTCAGGCAAACTGTCGAGTTTGTGTCAATCATGTCCTGCATGATTTCTGCCGCTTCGGCGAGTCGGCGCGCGTTGTAGCCGGTAGAGCCGTAAAACTTTATCAGGTCTGGAACTGTCATGTTTGCAGAAACTGTCGGCGGGTTGATTTTTCTGCCTGTAAAGGAATGTCTGCTGTCCACCCTTTTGCTAAAAAGGCACTTGCTTTTAAAAATTCAGTGTTTCTTCTTCAAGAGCAGGCAGGCGCAGACTGCGCTGTGCAGGCGCGCCGGCACCGGAACATCGACCCTGTCAGCGATGGTCTGGCTGCACCTGATCCATTTTCCACCCGAGTCGTAGCGGTAAAACTCTTTTTTTGCTGTTGAAAGGCCGGCGGCAAGTCTGGAAAGGGCATTCCTGTCGTAGATCCTGTGCTCTGGCTTTTTTCCCTTGCCGTACGGGACGGTAATGACTGCGCTTCCGCCCTTTTTCAGGACGCGCGAGATTTCCTGCATTGCCTTCATGTCGCCGTTAATGTGCTCTATGGTGCTTATGCCTATCACCAGGTCAAACGTTGCGTCGGCAAAGCCCATCGACCGGGCGTCCATCCTTGCGTCGCAGCCAGGCTCCAGGTCGATGCCAAGCACCCGCCACCTTTTTCCAAAATCGCCAATCGCCTTCATGAGCCCGGACCCGGCAGAGCCGACGTCAAGCACTATCGCTTTCTTGCCAGGCGGCACCAGATTCCTTACAAGAAAGTCGTATTCCACGAGCCTCTCAGACGTGACTCCTGCAAGAAGGCTGTGGAGGTCAAGCTTGTCCTGCTTGCTGGCAGACAGCGAATAGACAGGGATGTCGAGCCCTGTCCGCTCGCTCTTTCTGTACCTGGCAACACGGATGACTTTACGCTGCTGCAGCTCTGCGATTGCCTTTGTTATTTCAGACATGCTTGCACCGACCTGTCGGTAAAGCGCGTACTGGTCGGCCGGCGATTTTTTCAGGATGGAAACTATGCGCTTTTGCAGCAACTAGAGTGCTATCAAGAAATCTGTTTTTATGTTTTTAAAAAGAAGAAAATTTAGTCGAGGTGGCTCGGCTTGCGCCTTGCCATTATCGCTTCCTCTGCTTCGATTCTTACCAGGCTCTTTTCAATTTCTGGCTGGAATTTGGTCTTTGCAAACCAGGCAGCGGCAGCGCATCCGCCAAGGATGACGCTTATTGTGACTGCTTCAATTATCATGCAGGCTAGTTGTGCTTGTAAGGATATAAACCATATTTTATCATATTATCATAAAATTCAAATTTTGTGATATGAAATTTCTATGCAAAGAGCCACGGATAGCAAAAGTTTCTTGACGCTACAGAACAATATAGCATAATTAATATGAAATTTGCATGCACTTGAAATTAGTAAACTACGCACGCTAGAACGACAGGATCTTTTTTGCCGCATTGACTTTTTCCAGCAGCTCTTTCAAAAACACGTCGGCAAACTGCTCAAAGGTCTGCACGCCGTACTTTGCCTTGTACTCCTGCTTTCTTTTTCCGTATTCCTCTACAAGCCACCTAAAGTCAGCTTCCTTTAGCCTGACGATGTTGTTCTGCGCAGCCGCCTTTGATTCAAACACGTTGAGCATAAAGATGGCAGCAAAATGGGTGAAGCTGTTTGCCTTGTACTTCCTGTCATAATCTTCCTTTAGCTTTTCGTAATTTTCCTCAAGCCACACCTTGACATCTGACCGGATGGTCAGTGATGTGTAGCGGCCTGAAAAGTCAACCCTCATGTTGTGCATTTCAACTGAATAAAAGCCGCGCTTTACTTCGTTCATCATTATTATCAGCGCGCTTGGGAGGAACATGCCAGGGTAGAACTCGTCGGTGTCCTTCTGGAGCCGTGTCAAGATCGCCGGCTTGAGCCCGATGGTCGCATACCCTTGGCTTGGCACGAAGAAGAGAGAAGTTGGGGACAGTTAATTAGTTTTTCAGCTTTATGCAACCTTGCCCCCTGTAGGGGTTACGTACCCTTTCAGGTCCTCGCCTCTTACGACATCTTCTTCCGGAGGGACATAGTCGACCACTCCGTGCCTCTGCTCTCCAGGGTACTTCTTTTGCGTCGCAAGGGCCACTGCTATAAAGAGCGCAAACGATATTGGCGGCGGGATCAATGTGTCCAGGCCTGCCAGCTCTGGCCAGAGCGCATATGTCGGATCAGAAATGAGGAAGTAAAGCACCAGCCTCAGGACTGTTCCTGCAACGAGGGATGCAATGGCGGCAGGCATGTTGGCCTTCTTCCAGAACAGCCCGAGGGTCAGGGGCGCAAGCGCGCCGGCAAACACAATGTCAAACGCCACTATCAGGTATATGCCAGGCTGCGGGATCAATGAGGCCAGAATAAAGGCAGCAATCATCATCGGTACCGTGAATATTCTTGTAGTAAGCAGGAGCTTTTTGTCCTCCATTCCAGGCTTTTTCAAAAGGCCCCTCAAGATGTCGCGCTGTATTATGTTCCTTGAAATGACGCTTGAAATCGCAAGCAGTCCGCCGTTCGCGGTGGACATTGATGCTCCAAGCACGCCCATCAAAAGCGCCGCTCCTATAGGAAACGGCACATGATTCATGGCCAGCTCTGGATATGCCAGGAATGGATCGGCGATGTTAGGCAGGAAGAATAGCGCCACGATTCCAAGCATGCTTGTTGGAACGACAGTAAGAAGGGTCAGGCCGCCGCCCATGAAAGCTCCCCGTTGCGCAGTTTTTGGATCCTTTGCCGCAAATACTCTTTCCATAAAGTCCAGGGCTACAATGTCTCCAAATCCAAGCGCGGCTATGGATGCCCAGTTGAGATAGGCGCCATTTGCAGGGTCAGTCAGCCCCGACAAGTCAAGATATGCAGGAGGTGTGCTGCCCAAGATGGTGGCAAAATCCACTCCTGAATATCCCATGTAGAAAAACAGAAATGCCGCCCAGAACGCGCCGATGGCAAGATATATCTGGAAAATATCAGTGTATGCAGAGGAGAACAGGCCGCCAGCGTATGTATAGACCAGCACGATTATACCCCCGATGAGCACCGCCCACAAAAAGGGGATGTCAAGGACTGAAGACAAAATAAATCCTGTTGCAGCAAAGTTTCCTGCCACCAGAATTGTAAAACTTACCATCAGCAAGACACTCGAAAGTCCTTCTGGACCTTTGCCAAATCGCCTGTAGTAAAAGTCAGGCAGAGTCAGCATTGCCATTTTGTTGATTCTTTTTCCGTAGATAAGCCCTGTCAAGAATAGACACACTGCAAGGCCAAGTGGGATGGCAGCTCCGGCCCAAAACCCAAATTGATAAACAAGCGATGCGTTGCCAAGTGACGAGTTGCCATCTATTGATTGAGCAGTAAGCATTGTCCCCACAAAAAAGAGTGGGAGGCTCTTACCTGCAACCATGTACCTTTTGCTGCTCTTTTTGACCATCCGCGATGTCATAACGCCGACTACTAGTGAAAGCGCCAAGAAGCCGATTACGGCTGCCCCATACCCATCCAGCAACGCCATCCATATCTTTTATATATAGTAAATATATAAGCCTTGCCAAAATCATAAATATGCAAAAAGTTCGACAGTCGAACTCAATGCTTGCATACGCCGGACACCTTTAGCATGTAAAAGCAAAAGCTGATGTCCGCCTTTTTGATGTCTGGCACCTGCTTGCCTGCTTCATGCTTCATGTCCTGAATAAAGTCATAGATCTCGTCGACCGTGACAGGCGCATCTTCGTACCCAATTTCCCTGTTCACGGAATTGTACATCGAGATGTAGTAGCTGAGAAAGGCTGTTTTGACCATCGCTTTTTCGGTCAGCACCTCGCTCAGGTTAATCTTCATTCTCTACACAATTTCACCTGAAAATGATATAAGGTTTAGGGTAAAAGATGTAAACTACGCATCAGAATACAGAAAAATGATGCGTATATTACTTTTGATATTATCAAACAAGAAAAATTTTATGCTATAACACCGGAAGCTGCACAGATATTTATAAATAAGTCAATTAGTAATGTTGTACTATGAAGGTCAGGAACATCCCGGTAGAGCTAATCGACGTTGCAGAAGAAAATGTCCGCAAGGATCATGCGTTTGGCAAGGACAGCAGCGACCAGTTGATGAAAGAGCACCTGTCAAAGTTTGACCTTCTCCAGCCAGTAGTTGTGCGCTTTGATGATGAAAGCAGGCGCTACAAACTGCTCATCGGCCGCAGAAGGTTTTTTGCGTTAAGTGCCAAGGGCATGACTGAAGTTCCTGCAGTCATCACCGACCTAGAAGGAGCGGAAGCAGAGGCCGCGTCGCTCTTTGAGAATCTTATTCGAAAGGACCTTTCGCCGCTTGAAAAGGCGCGCATGGTGAAAAAACTGGTAGACTCTACAAAAGAAGGGATCACTGGGGTGTCGTCAAAGTACGGTCTTCCAAAGAGCACGGTGAGCGAATGGCTCAGCATCCTGACCCTGCCGCCGGCGCTGCAGGAAAGAATAGAGAAGGGCGAGATCACTTCCTACGAAGCTATAAGGATTGCAAGGAAGCCTGAGATCCATGAAAGGCTCGTTGCGGCAGCAGCAGAGTCCAGGCTGCAGGAAGAGATGTCTGCAGCAGGGGTAAAGAGGGGAGCGCCAAAAGGGCTTCTGACAGTGCGCCTTGTATTTGACCCGCGCAAAAAATCAGACAGGCGCATCTGGGAGCGGCTGAATGAAAAGGCAGACCAGAGTGGATTAAAGGTTGCCGACTATGTTAGAAACGTCGTGGCAAAAAACGTTCACTGAGCCCGAACTATATTTATACGAGCCATTAATAATTACCTAGGTTTTGGAAGTTGCCGCGCGGCCAAGAGCTGCAAAAAAAATTGCTATTGGCATTGCCATCATTGCAGCTTTTGCAGCGCTGATATTTGCGGTGCCGCCGGCGCTAGGCAAGAACGTTCACCCGATGATCCTAGTCTCGGCGTTCATACTCGTTTCCATCTACGTAGCGCTATCGTTTGAATTTCTCCACAGGAGCACGATAGCGCTCGTCGGCGCAATATTGATAGTCACAGCTGCCCTTGCCTTTGGCACCATCCAGGCAGAGGAGAGCTTTGAGTTCATCGTCGGCGCCATCGACTACAACACGATAGGGCTCTTGCTTGGCATGATGATAATAGTCGCGATACTTTCCGAGTCTGGAGTATTCCAGTGGATCGGCATCAAGGCCAGCAAGGCGAGCAAGGGCAACCTGTGGAAGCTGATGGTCATCCTGTGCACGTTCACCGCGGTGACTTCGATGTTCATTGACAACGTCACGACGATCCTGCTCATGATACCAGTCACGGTCGCAGTTTTCAGGATCTTCAGGGTGTCGCCAATGCCCTTTATCCTTGCCCAGGCGCTTGCTTCAAATGTTGGAGGGACCGCGACCCTCATTGGCGACCCTCCAAACATAATGATAGGGTCGGCTGCAGGCATTGACTTTAACGCGTTCATCATCCACATGGGCCCGACGATAGCAGTTTCATTTGCCGCGTCTCTGTTCCTGCTGAAATTCATGTTCAGAAAGGAGCTCAAGGTCCAGGTACAGAACCTGGAGGAGCTGATGAAAGAGGATGAAAGATCGTACCTGAAAGACAAGAGTGTTTTGAAAAAGTCGCTGGCGGTGCTGCTCGGAGTAGTCGCGCTGTTTGTTGTGCACGGATCACTCCACATCGAGCCGTCAGTCATTGCCCTTGGAGGCGCGGGTGTGCTGCTCGCAATCACCAGGGCAAGCCCAGAAAAGGTGTTCCGCGAAGTGGACTGGCCTACCCTGATATTTTTCACAGGGCTTTTCATCATCGTCGGAGTTGCCGAGCACGCGGGGATGATAGAGCTGCTCTCAAAGGCCGCGCTGGGAGCTACTGGAGGCAACCCATGGCTTGCATTTGCGATGATAATATGGATGTCTGCCATTGCCAGCGCTTTCGTTGACAACATACCATTCACCGCAACCATGATACCATTAGTGCACACCCTCAATGAGAGTGCGGGGATATCAGGCGCGTTTGGCGATCTGCACATCAGCCCGCTTTGGTGGGCCCTGTCGCTTGGAGCAAACCTTGGCGGCAATGGCACCCTTATTGGATCAAGCGCAGGCATCGTGGCAGCAGGCATAAGCGAAAAGCACGGGCACCCGATAAGCTTTGTCAGGTGGCTCAGGATAGGCTTTCCGTTCATGATAATTACAGTCGCGATAGGCACGGTTATCCTTGCAATAGACGTGCTTCTGCGGTTGTAATAGCAAGACATTTTATACTGCAAAATCAAATGCTGGAGCATGGCCGGCAAGGCAAAAAAGCAAAAGGGCAGCGACCTTTTGCGCGACGCGGTAAAGGATTATGCCATAAACGATGACGATGATGTTCAATCAATCTTCTCAAACATGGCAAACTCTGGCGGGTTTGAGTCACGGAATCTGGCTGACGGCGTAGACATCCTGCGCAGGATGATTGACGAGAAGAACTGCACAAAGTTCCTGTCGTTTGTCGGGGCGCTGATGTCGACGGGTGCAAGGGGCATCGTGCGCGACATGGTAAAGAACAAGATGTGCGACGTCATCATCACCACCTGCGGCGCGCTCGACCACGACATCGCAAGGTCATACGACAAATACTATGCCGGCGACTTTCGCATGGACGACAGCATGCTCTTGGGCAAGAACATCCACCGGCTCGGCAACGTGCTAGTCCCGATGGACAACTATGGCCCGCTCATTGAAGAAAAGGTGCAGGCCTGCCTGAAGGACATGTACAAGGAGGGTAAAAGGCAGGTCGCGACCTACGAATTGACAGATTACATTGGAAGCACGCTTGACAAGTCGTCATTTCTCTACTGGGCTCACAAGAACAAGATTCCTGTCATTGTCCCCGGCATAGTCGATGGCGCAGTCGGAAGCCAGGTGTGGTTCTTTTACCAGCAGCACAAAGATTTCAAGATAGACATACTGAAGGATGAAAGCAGGCTGTCAGATATCGTTTTTGAAGCCAAAAAATCCGGCGCATTCATGATAGGAGGAGGCATTTCAAAGCACCACACGCTATGGTGGAACCAGTTCAGGGGCGGGATGGACTACGCGGTGTACATCACCACCGCCCCCGAGTGGGACGGAAGCCTGAGCGGCGCGCTGGTCGCGGAAGCGATATCGTGGGGCAAGGTCACTACAAAGGCGCGGCAGACTACCATACACGGCGAGGCAACGACGCTCTTGCCCTTTATTTACGCGGCGCTGGCAAAGAGAAGAAAAACGTAGATTACGCTTTTCCCTGCACGGGCAGGGAACTGTTCGGCTGCCGAACCAGCCTCAAAACGTAGATTACTTAGCAATATTTAAAATATACTTACTAACTAATTAAGACGACCTCTAATGGGGATGGAATTTTATGGTGAATCATACAAGGGAAACGACGAGCCCATCTTTGTTGGCATACCGACATTTTTGAAGCTGCCATGGCTGCGGAGCCAGGCGGAGCTGAAAAAAGTAAAGCCGGATGTCGCAATAATAGGCGAGCCATTTGACTTTGGAACTACAATACGCCCCGGCGCAAGGTACGGCCCAAGGGCCATCCGCGCGGCTTCAACAGTGCCCTCTCCGCCGTACGAGCACTTTAACATCGAGACAGGCGTCGACCCGTTTGGGGTGTTCCGCACGGTCGACTATGGTGACGTCAACATATCTCCCGGCGATGTCGTAGAATCGCATAGGAGGATGACTGACAAGGTCAAAGAAGTGCTGGACATCGACGGCATCCCCGTAATGCTTGGAGGCGATCACTCTATCACGTTTGCAAACGTCAGGGCTTTTGCCAAAAAGCACAAGAACATTGGCATGATCCACATCGACACCCATGCGGACTGCGCGCCGCAGGGCCTCTGTGGATTCAAGTACGACCACGGCGCCCACATCCGCAGGATAATGGAGCTCGGGTGCCTAAAGGGCAAGAACTATACGCTCATTGGCCCCCGCGGCTACTGGCCGGGCCCAGACCTGTACAAGTGGATGGCGGACCAGGACTTCCAGTGGTTCACCATGCTTGACGTGGAAGAGCTGGGCATTGACCAGATTGCAAAAGAAGCAGCAGACAGGGCAAACGACAATGTCGATGGAGTCTACATCAGCTGGGACATCGACACTTTTGACCCGGCTTATGCGCCGGGAACCGGCGAGCCGGAGCCAAACGGCCTGACTTCAAGGGAGGGCATGAGGCTCATGCGGTTGCTGTCGACCTCGTTTGACCCGGACAAGTTCGCGTTTGACCTTGTAGAGGTTGCGCCAAACTACGACGTAAGCGACGTCAACTCTTACAACGGCGGCATTACATCTGGCCTTGCAAACAGGCTGATAGTCGAGCTCTTGGCGGGACTTTCGCTCACAAAGAAGGGCCAGATGGAAGGCAAGCCGGTGAGGCCGAGGCAGTACCGCGGCAAGGGGCACACTTACAGCTTTGGCGGGCCAAAAGCAAAGGTGCCAAAACGCGGATGATCCAGATTAGGGCGACAGTAAGGGGCGAGCCTGACGCTCTGCCCTTTACCAAGGTCTTTGACTATGGCAGCTCTGACGAAGAGATCTTTTTCAGCTCTTCTGCCATGATTAAGGAAAAGCTCCACCACGGCATGAAGATAAACGCGAACGAGGCGCTGATTATGTACTGCGACTACGTGGTAGAAGCCATACGCGCCGGCATGCCTGACAGCGGCATACAGGAAGGCGCTCCAAAAATCCTGTCCGCCGACAGGGTGATGATAGGCGTGCCCGAAACCCTGCAAAACATCGCGTTTGAAGCAAGGATAGACACCATCCCTGCAAGAAAGATTATAATCAAAGAGCCGATGCAGACAAGCGGCTACATGATGGCAGGCTGAGGTGGCAAAAAATTGATAGCAGAATCCTTCAACCACTTGATAGAGATGATTTTTGCGCCGCTTGAAGGCAACATCAATGCGGCAACGCCAGCTGGGATTCTGTTCCTCGGGCTCGTCATCGGCCTTCGCCATTCAATGGAAGCTGACCACGTTGCAGCAGTGTCCACCATAGTTGCTGGCACCAGCAAGAGCAAGTTCCGTGCGCCGATGCTTGGCGCGTTGTGGGGCCTTGGCCACACGGCATCGCTGTTTGTAGCCGGCCTGGTTATCCTGCTTCTTGCAATAAGCATACCGCAAAAGGTGAGCAACACTCTGGAGTTCGGGGTCGGCATAATGCTAGTGTTCCTTGGAGCAACAACCCTGACAGGCTTTAACGCGGGCAAGCTCTTGCGTGGCATTACCGGCAGAGGGCAGCACAAGCACATCCACGTTCATGACGACACAGGGGTCATGCACTCTCACGAGCACGACCATCATGATCACAGGCACGGGCACAAGTCCCTGCTAGTCGGCATGGTGCACGGCATGGCAGGAAGTGGGGCTCTCATGCTGGTTGTGCTGTCGACGATAAACTCTGTCCCGCTTGGGCTTGCATACATTGCCATCTTTGGGGCCGGCTCTATAGCCAGCATGGCTGCAATGAGCACGCTTATCAGCCTGCCCTTTGCCAAGGCAAGAAACCGCAAGCTCAGCCTGGCGCTAAAGTACGTGTCTGCAATAATTGCCCTTGCAATAGGCGCGGGGATGATGTACGAGCTTGGAATAGTGCAGCAGATCTTTCTCTAGTAATAGTGGTGCGCCGGGCGCTGCTGCTTGCCCAGCCTGTCAAAGTAGTCGTGCTGGTGCTCCTTGTCGCCGCCGGCGTGCGAGTGTTGTTTTCCGTTATGAGTATGTGTGTACAACGTGGGCTTTGCCATCAGCACGTCGTCCACCCTGACCAGCAGGTTTGTGACTTCGACCGCGGTCTTTAGCACCTGCTCCTTGATAATTGCCGGCTCTATCACCGATAAAGGCATGTCCTGCACCTTTCTTTCCATCGCGTCGACTCCGCAAGAGCTGGCCCGGCCGTTTGACAGCGCGTGCCCTGAGCGCAGCTGGGCAAGGGTGTCGATGGCATCCATGCCGGCGTTCTTGGCAATTGTCAGCGGGATTTCTTCAAGCGCGTCGGCAAACTTCTGGACGACGATCTGCTCCCGCCCCGATATCGATACGGCTATTTCTCTCACCTTCTTTGCAATTGCCGCTTCTGCCGACCCGCCGCCCACCACTACTGCTGGCCTGACTATGAAATCCTTCAGGACGTGGATGGCGTCAAGCGCAGAGCGGTGGCATTCGTCAAGCGTCCGCTTGGAATTTGCACGAAGCACGATAGTGAGCGCCTTTGGATTCCGGCACCCCTGCACAAACACCATCCTGTCGTCCCCGACCTGCTTCTCATAGACTCGCTCGGCATATCCAAGTTGGATGTCAATATCTGCGTGGTGGTAATGCTCGTGGCCATCATCATGATGGTGGTCATGTCTGTGCTCGGGGTCATGATGATGACTATGATGTGCATGATCATGCTGATCATGGTCGTGGTCCAGTTTTTCAGATATCGTGGCGCCTGTCGCCTTTGCAAGCCAGATCAGGTCGTTTTCCTTCACGCGCCTGACTGAAATTATTCCTGCTCTTGCCAGCATGTGCTGGGCAAGGGTGTTGATCCCTTTTCTTGAAATCACGACATTGGCCCCGGAGTCAATGATGTGCTGGACCTTTGACCTTATCATTTCAGCTTCCCTGTCGATGTACGACTTGATCTGGTCTGGAGAATTGATGTGGATCTCTGCGTCTGTCTTTGTCCTCTTGCCTTCCAGATCCTCGTCGACAAGCAGGATCTTGGCATTTTCTACCATGCGGGCCATTGCAGAGCTGTCGATGGTCTTGTCAAGCACTATCCCCCGGACTAGCTGCGCGTCGGCAAGGCTTCCTTCCTTTTCTTCGATCTTGATGTCATCGATGTCAATTGAGTGGCTGTCAAAATCGGCGATTGAGCATACTGCGTCGACTATTAGCTGCGCAATCCTTTCGCCGCCGTATGAAAGTGCCTTTGACTGGAGGCACGTGGAGGCAAGCCTCAGCATAGTCTCCCTGTCCGAATTGCTGTATTCTTTAGAAATGTCGCGCAAGGCTTCGAGGGCAATGTCAAGGCCGTGCGAGTACCCATCTATGATGGTTGAAGGGGCTATCCCCATGTCGAGTAGCTCTTCTGCCTTTTGCACCAGCGCGCCTGCGAGCACGACAACAGAAGTGGTGCCGTCGCCGACTTCATTGTCAACCGCGTTGGATGCCTCGATCAGGACCTTGGCTGCAGGGTGCTCCACGTCTACCTTGCGGAGGAGCGTCGCGCCGTCCTTTGTCACGGTGACTTCGCCCATTATGTCAATGAACATTTTTTCCAGCCCGCGTGGCCCAAGCGAGCTCTTTACAAGCTCTGCCATGAGCCTTGCGGCAAGCAAGTTGTACCTCCGGGCTTGGTTTCCGCTGCTTCGCCTAGTGTCATCGCCAAATAGCTGCCCTGAGTCACCCATACCCACTAGAAATCATCTGGCAATTATAAAAATGTGCAATCAGGCTCTTGCCGCCGCAAGCGCATGGCTTTTGGCGATGCCGGATACAGACTCGGTCAGCTGCCTGACCCTGTCGATTGAATCGTCTAGCATCCTAACTACAAGGCCGCAGTCATGCGGCAGGATAGAGCAGCCTGCCAGCATAGAGTGCTCTTTTATCGCCGCATTGATCTGCTGGTCGATTCCCTCGGGGTCGGGAGTGACGATATAGATCGTCGACCAAAGTGTTTTGCCGCCAAAAAGCCGGTCAAAGTCTTTGCTGCTCCCTGGCTCTATGCATGCCGCGTCAGAAAATAACAGTTTGCCGCTCTCGTCATGCACGTCCATCTTGAGGAAGCAGACGTCAAAATCAAATGCCTCGTCTGATGCCGTTCTGCCTGCAGACACTGTTTCAGAATATACCACCGTCGATCCCTGCGCGGCCTGCATGCTCACGTTCTGGCAGAACCTTGACGACTTGAACGGGATGAGCTGGTATGGGATGAATTCCAGGTAGCTTGCATCCTCGGCGGCAATTGCAACTTCCTGTGTGGCGTACCCTTTGTCCATCTTGTATATCTTGGTGGCAGCCTGGGTCGTTATGCGCGACGACGTGCCATGCAGGGCTGTTATCTTGATCTCCATCCTGTCGCCCTGCAGTATCCCACCTGCAGACGACATGAGATACACGTGAGCCATGCCTGGCATGCTGCTGTCCGGATAAAGCGCCCTCTGAACCAGAAAGGGAGCCTTTGTCCTCAGCTTGCTGATTATTGTTTTAGAGCCGGCGAGGGTAAGTTCCACATGCGCCATACCACGGTCGCCTGCGGCAGAGCCGTACTTGCCAAACAGATCCGGGACTATCATCTTGTTCTTTTCCTTCTCTGCACTGGCTTTTGCTGCTTGTCAAAAAGGACATCTCTGATGATATGATCGGCAACGCGCTCCACCCCTTCCCCGGTTCTGCAGTTGACAAACTCGGCTGGCTTGCCGGGCCGGACAAGCGCAGAGTCGCGCTTCATCACTGAGAGGTCTGCCCCGACATGCGGCGCAAGGTCTATCTTGTTTATCACAAGCAAGTCGCAGCTCTCAATACCTAGGCCGCGCTTTCTCGGGTACTTGTCGCCTCCGGCCACGTCGACTATGTAGATGAAATAGTCTGCAAGTGCCGGACTGAACGTAGTCATCGTGTTGTCGCCGCCGCTTTCTATTATTATCAGGTCAAGCGCAGGGTCCTTGCGCTCGATCTCTTCAATGACTGCCAGATTTATCGACGGGTCTTCGCGCACAGCAGTGTGTGGGCAGCCGCCGGTTGCAATCCCTATTATCATATCTTCAGGCATCAGCCGCGATTCTGTTGCCAGCGTTCGCTGCATGCGCTCGGCGTCTTCCTTTGACACGACATCGTTTGAAATGATGCAGCAGCGGTACCCCCGCAGGCTCAGGACCGGCACGACCTGCTCTATCAAGCGCGTCTTGCCAGAACCTACGGGTCCCCCTATTCCAACCCGGGGGATTCGCTTGCGCATGGCAGAATTGAATCAAGTTATGTAATAAACATTCTCAGCTCTTCCCGCTCATGCTGCATCTGCAGGATCTCTGCCAAGGGTGATAGCTGCCACAGATCTTTGATGTCTTTTTGGCGCGCCTGCAGAGAATTGATCTCGGGGGCAAGCCGAGTCAGGATGCTCTGGCCTTCAAGGTGCTCGATTATTCCAAGCCGGATTGCAGAGCCTACTATGCTGGCGCAGTAGGAGTAGAGCATCATGCGCATCGCGCTTTTCTGTGGTATGCCAAGGGCGGCAGCTGCCACAGCAAGGCACGCAGGATACGTGCCGGCGCTTTTCCCTGCTTCCACATTGCCACGGAATTTCTTGGCAAACATGTTTGGCGCAATGTGCATGACGCAGTTTAGCAGTTGCCGGCCAGACCTCGCAGAGGTGATCCGGACTTCCTTTACCAGCTTTATCGAATAGCACCTGTTGTCTGCGGCAACTGCTCTTTCCAAGTCTCCTTTCTTTGCCGAATCCATGACTGTCAGAAATACCGCGCAGTCGCACGGCACGATCTGGAACTGCAGCTGCTGGCGCACAAAGCGAAGGACATTGCTCCCGTTTCTTATCCTGCCGCTCTTGACAAATGACTCAAGGCCGCCAGACATTCCGAACATTCCTGAAGGAAAGAACGAGTCTGCAAGCTGCATCAGGTGAAATTCGTATTCATTGTTCATGGCCGTGTGACTCTCCTGTAGGCTGGAAGACCCGCTCTTCGAGCGTTAATTTAATGCCATGCGGCAGCAGTTTTTGAAATAAGGCAACTTCTGAATCTGCCTGTATCGGAAATGAGATAGCGTTGCCGTTGACTGCAATGGGCCGATGCCTGTTGCCTATTGCATGGCCAACGAGGGCTGCAAGGCCGATTGCGCCGTTGTTTTTCCCTATGCTAATCGATATCACTTTTTCTGGCAGCTGCTCCACTACGACAAGTCTGTCCTTGGTCGAAAGCAAAACATCACCGTGGTATAGCCGGCTGCCCGGCTCAAGTACCAGCCCGACATCCGTCCCCCTATCTGTCTTGCGCCTGAGCCGGAGCCGCTCCATTTCCATCCTTGACACTAGCAGCCGCTCGCAGGCGCCGGCGGCCTCCATGCGCCTGTATTTTTCCAACAGGCGCTTGTCAGAGTGGATGTTGCCGACGGCGGAGGTGACAGAAAGCACTGACTAGCAATACGGGCTGTTGAAATTATGCCTTTCGTACATCAATTATAAATACAGGAATTAGTAAATTCAAGCGCATATGATGCTCAGCCCAAGGGAGATCGACAAGATGTATGTTTTCATGGCGGCAGAAATCGCGCGGAGGCGGCAGAAAAAAGGGTTAAAGCTCAATTACGTCGAGTCGGTGGCGCTAATCTCCGACCACATCATAGAGGGCGCAAGGGAAGGCAGGTCGGTTTCAGAGCTGATGAGCTCGGGCAGAAAAGTGCTGTCAAGAAAGGACGTGCTTGCCGGCGTGCCAGAATTGGTAAAGACCGTGCAGGTGGAGGCCACGTTTGACGACGGGACAAAGCTGGTAACAGTGCACGACCCGATAGTGTGATGCCAAATGATCCCCGGCGAATACTTTCTATCAAAAGACCCGGTAGTTGCAAACAAGAACAGAAAAACGATCAAGATCACGGTGAGCAACACCGGCGACCGGCCGGTGCAGGTCGGGTCGCATACCCACTTTTTTGAAGTGAACAAGGCGCTCCTTTTTCCAAGAGAAAAGGCGTACGGCTGCCACCTCAACATACCGGCAGGAACCTCAACCAGGTTTGAGCCGGGCGAAACAAGGCAGGTAGAACTTGCAGAGTACGGCGGCAAGAAAATAGTGTACGGCTTTAGCGGGCTTGTTAACGGCCGGCTTGCAACAAAAAGGGCTGAAGCGCTTGCAAATGCAAAGGAGAGGGGGTTCAGGGGTGCTTAAGATCCAGCGCAAGCGCTACGTCGACCTTTTTGGGCCAACCGTTGGCGACAGGGTCAGGCTTGCAGACACTGACCTCATTATAGAGATTGAAAAGGACCTGCTCACGTACGGCGACGAGCTTGTCTTTGGCGGAGGCAAGAGCGCGCGCGACGGCATGGGCCAGGCAAGCGGCGTGACGAGCAGGAGCGCGCTTGACTTGGTGATAACAAACGCCATCGTCATGGACCCGGTACTCGAGATAATCAAGGCAGACATTGGCATCAAAAATGGCAGGATAGCAGGAGTCGGCAAGGCAGGCAACCCAAACGTCATGGACGGAGTGGACATGGTAGTCGGGTCCGGGACCGAAGTCATTTCCGGCGAGCACACGATATGCACTCCGGGAACCATAGACACCCACATACACTTCATTTCGCCCCAGCAGGCCATCGAGGCGATATGCAGCGGGACTACCACCATGATAGGAGGAGGCACGGGCCCGGCCGACGGCACGAACGCGACGACCTGCACTCCAGGCCCCTGGAACATCCACAGGATGCTAGAGGCTGCGGAAGAGCTGCCGCTGAACTTTGGGTTCCTTGGCAAGGGAAACGATTCGCTAGAGCCGTCGCTTCTTGAGCAGATAGCGGCCGGTGCATGCGGGCTAAAGTTGCACGAGGATTGGGGCACCACACCTGCCACCATAGACGCGGCTCTGCGAGTAGCCGACAAGACCGACACGCAGGTGGCCATCCATACTGACACGCTCAATGAATGCGGCTTTGTCGACGACACTATTGAAGCGATTGCAGGAAGAACAATACACACCTACCACACAGAAGGCGCCGGCGGAGGTCACGCGCCGGACATCATGAAGATCGCCAGCGAGAAGAACATCCTGCCGTCGTCGACCAACCCCACCCGGCCGTTCACGGTCAACACGCTGGAGGAGCACCTGGACATGATGATGGTGTGCCATCACCTAAATCCGTCCGTGCAGGAAGACGTGGCGTTTGCAGAATCCAGGATCCGGCGGGAGACAATAGCGGCGGAAGACGTGCTGCACGACATCGGGGCGCTCAGCATGTACTCCTCGGACAGCCAGGCGATGGGAAGAGTCGGCGAAGTTGCCACGAGAGCCTGGCAGACTGCAGACAAGATGAAAAAGGTTGCAGGACGTTTGAAGGCAGAAAAAGGCGACAACGACAACCTGCGGGTCAAGCGCTACCTGGCAAAGCTGACAATCAACCCCGCGGTAACGCACGGCATTTCCGATTACGTCGGCTCGCTGGAGCCTGGAAAGATAGCAGACATTGTGATCTGGACTCCCCAGTTCTTTGGGATTAAGCCAAAGATGGTTATCAAGGGAGGCTTTATTGCGTACTCGCTGATGGGAGACCCAAACGCGTCCATCCCGACTCCGGAGCCAGTCTACTACAGGCCGATGTTTGGCGCGCTTGGCAGGGCAAAGTATTCCACGTCGTTCACGTTCACTTCAAAACTTGCAATCAGAAACGGCGTTGCAAAAAAACTGGGCCTGCAAAAAAAGCTCCTGCCTGTCAAGAACTGCAGAAAGATTGGCAAGCGCGATATGCACTACAACGACCTTGTGCCCAGAATCGAGATCGACCCGGAGACCTACGAGGTCAAGGTGGACGGCAGGCTTGCGACCGTGCCTCCTGCAGACAAGTTATCACTTGCAAGGCTGTACAACCTGTTCTAGTTCGGCAGCCGAAACCACCATCTTTTTATAGTTACTAAGTATATTACTAATATGCAACCGGTCAAAACCAAGAGCGAGATTGAAAAGTCTGCGAAAAAGACGATAGAGGCGCTTTATGGAACTGACATCCGCGACTTTAAGATAAGGGTGCTGTTCCCGTTCCCAAGCGAGCTAAAGCATGACTCGTGGGATGTCCAGGTGACGTTTCTGCAGAACAAGTTGCAATATACCGTGGACCTGATAATACACGAAGACGACGGCAAGGTGACAAACGCCAGGCTGATCGACACCATGACGCCCCTCTAGGCAGCCGATCAAGATTTTTTTCTCTGATCCAATCGCGAAAGGAGATTCCTTATTCGATGTTTCGCAATGACAGTACCTTAAAAAGGGGTAATATGTACCCCCACCCTCGATGCTAAAAAGCAGCAGGCCGTTATTTTCGGCTGGATCATTTGAGTTTCAGACCAAGCACCTATTGGTAATTGCAGTTCTTGCTCTTGCGTTTTCCTGCGCGCTTATCATGAGATTTTACCCTGCCAAGTACGGATTCTACCTGAACGAGTTCGACCCGTACTTTGACTTCCGCGCTACCCAGTACATCGTGGACCACGGCCTTGACGCGTATTGGAAGTGGCACGATACAATGTCATGGTATCCTGACGGCAGGGATGTCCCTGGCACGTCCCAGTCCGCGCTACACATAACGGCCGCATACATGTACATGATATTTGGCGGCGGAAGCTCGCTGCTTGACTTTACCATTGCGTTCCCAGCAGTCATTGGCGCGCTGACAGTCGTTGTCATGTTTGCCCTGGTAAGGGTTCTTGGAGGGACAAGCGCGGGCCTGTTTTCGGCGCTCATGCTGGCGTTTAGCCCTGCTATAATACAGAGAGGCAACCTAGGCTGGTTCAAGTCCGAGCCTCTTGGGCTGTTCTTTGGACTCTTGGCCGCGTACCTGTTCATCTCTGCGATCAGGCACAAAGAGATCAAGTATGCTATCCCAAAGGCAGTGGCAGGCGGCCTGATACTAGGACTTGCAAACGGCGCATGGGGAGGCATCCAGTATTTCAGCATCCCGATATCGATATTCTTCATAGCACTCCCGTTCTTTAGAAAAGACCTCACGATACCAATGTACGTGGCAATCGCGTTCACGGTGTTTACGCTCATCAGCGCAGCGGCCTTCCCGAGGCCGGGCATTTCGTTTATCCTCGGTCTGCCGGGCTTGGCAATGATGGCTGGAACGGCCTTTTTGGTCATTGCCAACTTTTTGAAAAAGATGAGCAACCCGCAGAAGCAGGTCAGAAACACCCTCTTTCTTTTGATCGCGTTCGTGGCACTCGGGATAGGGTTTATCGCGGTCGGCCCGTACATTGGGCCGTCGTACAGGTATCTCAACGCAATCAACCCGTTCATAACCTCGTCAAACGCCCTCGTAGAGTCAGTCGCGGAGCACTTTACGCCAAGCGTTGCGGATTACTTCACCGACTTTTCAATCCTCCTGATGTTTGCTGGAGTAGGCATATGGCTGGCGTTCAGGCGCAGAGACGACGTTTCGATATTTGCATTGCTGATAGGCCTCACAGGAGTGTACATCAGCGCCACCTTTGCCAGGTTGCTCGTCTTTGCTTCAATAGGGATAATCGTCATGTCAGGGATTGGCCTGTATGAAGTCACGCGCAGCGTCATGGCGTACAGGGAAGCGAGTGCGGCCCAGTCAGCGGCTGCAAGGGCATCGGCAGCTACAAGGGAGGAAAGGAGAAAGATAGAGTTTGGCGGCAGGAACACCACTGCAGGCCAGGCAACCAGGATAGGGTACGTGGCTGTCATTATCATGATGCTCCTGATCCCCATGTTCTATCCCGCCAACTCCAACTGGATAAGCTCGGCAGATGTGCCGGCCGCAATAGCAAACGGTGGCACAGGTTTCCGCCTGCAGTCTGACGACTGGGTCGATGCGACTGACTGGATATCAAAGAACACAGAGCCAAACGCCGTAATAGCGTCATGGTGGGACTATGGCTACTGGATAACGGCGCTCGGGAACAGGACCACCCTTGCAGACAACGCGACCCTCAACCAGACGCGAATTGAAACTATAGCCAAGATGTTCATTTCTGACGAGCAATCCGGGATCAAGATCGCCCAGGACATGAAGACAGACTACATCGTAGTATACACAGTCGGCCAGATTCGGTTCTTTGGAACCGCCCCTAACGCGACGAACAGCACCACAGCAGGAGACAGGATCCCGATCTACACCCTGGGACAGGGCGGAGATGAAAGCAAAAAGCAGTGGTTCATGAGGATCGGAGGCTTTGACGAAACAAGGTACATCGAGAGCGACGGAGTCACGCCTACCCCGGAGTTCTGGAGCTCGACTCTCCTTGGCAAACTCTTCCCGTTTGAGCCATCATCCTATGTCTTGTTCGGGCAGGGCGGAAGCATCCAGAACTTGAGAAATACAACCCAGGGGTGGCAGCAAGGGTTTACGGGCCTGTACACAAAGCACATAAAGTACCCAACCAACGGCACCGACAACCAGCCGCTAGAGCTCGTCTATTCCTCGCCCAGCTTTAACAATGGCAGTAACCCGATGTTTGGGGTGCTGATCTACAAGGTCAACCACAACTATGTCCCGCACCCGAAGGGCGACCCGTACGCGCCACAGGTTCCAAAGCCGGTATCACAGGAATTGACGGTGCCGGGCAACAAGACGGCAATCATAGAGACCACTCAGGGCACCATCACGATGGAGTTATATCCAAACGCCGCGCCAAAGCACGTGAAGAACTTTATCGACCTTGCAAGTAGTGGATTTTACGATGGCACGCTCTTCCACAGGATTGTCCCCGGCTTTGTGATACAGGGCGGAGATCCTAACACAAAGGGTGTCAATGGCACTGACAGAAGCACATGGGGACAGGGAGGCCCAGATCATACGGTGCCGGCAGAATTCAATGACATATCGCACACAAGGGGCATAGTGTCAATGGCAAGGTCAAACGACCCGAACAGCGCCGGCTCGCAGTTCTTTATAGTGCTTGCAGACAATCCAAACACCAAGGGCCTTGACCACCAGTACACGGTATTTGGCAAGGTCATAAGCGGCATGGACGTTGTGGACAAGGTCGCAAAGGTCCAGACGTACAAGAGCGGATCGACTCTGGACCAGCCAGTCAACCCAGAAGACGCAAGGATACTGTCTGTCAAGATAGTAGACAAGAGCTAACTGGGCCGCTCTTTTTCATTTTTTGTAGCCGTCGATTATTTTCTTTACCAGAATCCTCCAGTCAAAATCCTTTTCAACAATTTCCCTTGACCTTTTCCCCATCTCTGCATTCAGGCTTTCATCCGCCAGCAATTTCGAGACTTTGTCAACAAAGTCGCCGCCGTCCTTGACAAAGTACCCGTTCATCCCGTGCTTGAGCACGTTTTCCGGCAGCGTGTTTTCAAGGGCAACCACCGGGAGGCCCGACGCCATATACTCGAGCACCTTTATCGGCAGCGCCTGGTGCGTGACCTGTGTGTGCTTTAATGGCCCAAGCCCGATTGCGGCGCCTGCCAGTATGCCAGGTATCTGTGGCCAGCCCACCCAGCCGGTAAATTCAAAATATAGGTCAAGCTTTTTCTTCTTTACAAGTTCCTGCAGCTTGGCTAGCTCTGGGCCCGAGCCAACCAGCTTGAACCGGGCGCCATCGTTGCGCTCCACGATCTCTTGGGCGTTTTCGATCAGAAAATCCAAGCCACGGTGGTAATACATGACCCCGGTGAAAACCACTGTCTTGCCGGTCCCTTTTCTGAGTACCTGGAACCTGTCTGTGCTTACCCCGTTTGGCAGTATCGAAATTTTCCTGCCGTCAACTCCATAGAGCTCCTTTGCCCTTCCTGCGACGTAATCGTTGACGACAAAAACATGGCTAGTGGCGTTTAGCGCCTTTGCATTTGACTTTTGCTCTACCCCCCTCTGGACCTTTTTCAGAAGCCCCTTCGGCGCTTCAAAGGCAATGTCTTCGACCTTGACAAGCGACGGTATTGAGAGCCTCTTTGCGCACTCGACGGCAGCGTGGGTTACGCGATGGAACGGGTGAAAGAACGTCAATATGAAATCGGGCTTGAACTCTTTGGCAAGTTCAAGCGAACTGTTGAGCATGTTTGCGTAGCACGCCCTTGCGGCAACTTTGGGCCTGTCCGCAAAAGGGACCTGCACTCTAGTCACTCTGGCCTTTTCGCCAAGCTGCACGCCACCCTGCGCCATACCCTGAAACTCGATCTTTGGAGCGACCACCGCGACATCGTTGCCAAGGCCTGACAACGCCTGGGCGATTTCATATACCACTATCGCGCCCCCGTCACTGGGAGGCGGGTACACCAGCGAAAGGAGCAGGATCCGCATTGCCGATTTTTACTGGTCTGGCCTAATCTAATAATTCTTGTGGATATGCGAGTGAGCACACACTAATATAGCGAGGTTGTCTTGAGGCAAAACATAGAGATGGCAGACATTGCCCTGATAGTCGGCACGAGGCCGGAGATAATAAAAATGTCTCCGGTTATCAGGGCGCTAAAGCGCGACGATTTTGTCTTTATCCACACTGGCCAGCATTATGACTACAACCTTTCTCTTCAGTTCATCAAGGACCTGGACCTGCCAAAGCCGGACGTGACATTTGCCCTCACGTACAGCGAGCCGGATCTGCAGATGGGCGAGATGATTATCAAGTTGCATGACACGCTGAAAAAGATCAGGCCAAGGATTGTCGCGGTTGAAGGCGACACCAACAGCGTCCTTGCAGGTAGCATTTCCGCCATCAAGAACGGGATCAGGTTGGCGCACATTGAAGCTGGTCTGAGAAGTTACGACTGGAGGATGCCAGAAGAGCACAACAGGATTGCGGCAGACCACATGTCGGATATTTTGTTCGCGCCAACTGTACTGTCCAAAAAGAACCTACTAGATGAAAATGTGCATGGCGACATACATCTGACAGGCAACACGATAGTCGACGCAGTCGCGCAGAATGTTAAGATAGCGAGGACCAAGTCGCAAGTAGAGATCCCAACAGAGGACTTTATTCTCGCTACCCTGCACAGGGCGGAAAACGTCGACGACGAAGCTACGCTTGGAAATCTGGCGTACGCGCTAATGGGATGCCCGATGCGCGTCATTTTCCCAATCCACCCGAGGACCGTGAAGCGGCTAAAACAGTTCAGGCTGTATGAAAAGCTCAAGCAGGCCGGCAACATAACTCTGGTCCCCCCGGTCGGCTACTTTGACTTCATTGCCTTGATGCAAAAATGCAGGCTGGTAGTGACGGATTCCGGCGGCATACAGGAGGAAGCCACCTGCCCGCTGATATGCAAGCGAGTAGTGCTTGTAAGAAATTCCACAGAGAGGCCCGAGGCAGAAAAGGCAGGATTTGTCAGGATCGCAGGCACCGACAAGCACGACATCACGGTAGCGTTTGACCACGCGCTTGACAGCAAGGAAAGACTGCCGCGCTCGTCGCCTTTTGGAGACGGCAGGGCAGGCAAGAGAATAGCAGGGCTGCTAAGGTAATCGCTTGCATTCAACGTAAAACGACTTGCACTTTCTCGCAGATTCTCCCTCGTAAAGTTTTGAGTCAACCTTTTTTGCAATGAGCGGGAATTTTGAGAGAATCCTGTCAGATGGGTACCTCCTTGTTTTCAACGGGTTATATCCAAAGATCTTATATTCCAACTCGTTACCGGAGAGCAATTTGTCCAAGTAGGTATACGACAGCTTGTTTTCGTGTGTTCTGTATGAGCCGTACTCGCCATTTGGAGTAGTCAGTATCAGCCTGCCGTTTGCATCCAGAAATGAGAGAAGCTTGGAGACAAATGCACTGTGTTTTTGCTTTGGAAAAAGCTCAGTGGCATGAATTGCAAGGACAACAGTAAACTTCGCTTCAACAGAAAATTCAAACAGGTCCTTTGCTACGTATAGTCTATTCTTATTCAGACCTCTAGCAATTCTTAGGTAGTCTTCATTAATGTCGACTCCCACCAGCTCGTTGTCGGCAGATACGAAATAATCGAGTATGCCGGAGCCGCAGCAAACGTCCAAGATTCTTTCGCCGTGTATTTTCATCAGCTGAGAAGCCACGTAGAAACGCACGTCAAAATAATCTCCCCACCAAGTGGCGGGAGAATGCTGTTGGAATATCTGTACTATTTCGTCCCTAAGTCCTTGCACCAGTTAGACTTCGTTTTCGGAACCTTATAAGTCTCTTTTTTAACAAACCCTTATTAGAGCTCTGCAAAAATACGGTGAGCAGATGATGACCGCTTTTCTGAAAAAGGCAGAGTCATGGTTTTTCAATTCAGGGATCTATATTCTTGACAAAAGTGATGCCAATTATGGCGCGGTTTACTCGTTTTACGATTCAAAACACAGGAGCCACCAGCTAGTATATGCAGAGGCAACGGGCTATATCATCAGCCTCCTAAAATACTTACATTCAATGAAAAATGATGCCAAGCTGATCGATCTTGCCAGAGCGTCGGGCGACTGGCTGGTCAGACTGGCTGACAGGTACGACGGCATAATCACCATGGGCGTGAGAGGCGGCTCTGAAATCAAGCTGGCTTATCCATTTGACAATGGCATTGTCTGCAAAGGTCTGCTTGATCTGTATGAGATGACAAAAGATGTCAAATATCTAGAGCATGCCGGAAGGATGGCAGACTGGCTGGCAAAAAAAGCGGTTGACAATGACGGGTCGGTGAAGCCAGTTTTCAATACAGAGTCGCAAGAGTTTTTGCAGGACGATAGCTTATGGTACAAGGTAAGCGGCAGCTTTCATTCAAAGATAACGATGTCGCTTCTACAGCTGCATTCTATAAACAAGAATAACGGGCTTTACGATGCAGCTATGCAGATCTGCGAATGGGCTCTTGGACAGCAAAAGCCGGACGGCAGCTTTCAAATAAACATACGCAACAAAGCTGTAAACCTTCACACCCACTGCTACACGGTGGAGACCTTGCTCTACGCCTACGCGCTAAATGGCAACAGCAAGTTCCTTGAAGCGGGAGAGCACGCCACAGACTGGATGCAAAGGATGCAAAACCCAGACGGGAGCCTCTGGCTGTGGCATGGAGGCAAGCACGGCAATGCAAAGCCCGCCTATGCGATTTCTCAGTTTGTCAGGATTTGCCTGCTTCTCAGACTGCTGACCGGGAAGGAAGATTTGCTTCACTCTGCAAAACGGGCGGCGCAATTCCTGCTTACGATGCAAAGCAGCGACTCGAACATCAAGATGAGTGGCGGCCTTTACGAGGACATTTCAAAGATCGGTCCCATAACGCGCAAGAGCTCTCACATTACGTCGTGGGCTACAATGTTTGCTATGCACGCTGCAGGTATGCTTGAAAATACTGGCGGGTTCAAAGAAGAAATAAGCAAGTTATTTTAGAAGGCTTTTGTAGAGCGACGCTTCTTTTTGTTCCATTATCGAAGCGTCATAAATCCTCATCCTTTCCTTGCCCTTTTTCCCGAGATCTATAATCAAGTCTGGATTTGACAGGAGTTTCTCAAACGCTTCCCTGAAAGATTCAGGAGTATTATCTACAAACAATGCCACATCATCAATCATGTCTTCCTCATCCTGTTTTGGGATGACAACAGGAAGGCCCGAGGACAATGCTTCAAGTATCGGTATGGCGATCCCACCTAATCGCATTGGCAGTGCAAATATCGTGGCTGATGCATAGTACTTGTGGATATCCGAGTGAGGAACAGAGCGAATAAAGATAACTTGTCCTACTACCCCAGTTTCCTTGGTCAGAGAATTCAGGTATTCATAGAGTTCGCCATCCCCAATCAAGAGAAGATAAGCATCAAGACCTTTCATGGCTTTTATCAAACATTCCTGATTCTTTTCGGGTGTCAGGTTGCCGACGCAAATTATCACAGGCTTGTCAAGTGTAAGTGCCTTCTCTGTCACACGCGAGAACCTCTTTAGATCAACTCGATTGTAGATCACTTCTATGTTTTTTGCACCGTATTTCTTGGCGTAGGGGACCAAGTATCGATATGCGCAAATTACCCTGTCAGCGCTTTGTATTGCAGTTGATTGCGTAAATCCTTTCGTCAACATGAGTTTGAAGTAACTTGCATATTTTTTGCTCCTGAGACGATTTTGCACGATGTCTGCATCATAACTAGTGTGTAGTGAGACAATCATTGGTATCAGGAGTTTTGAACTGCAATATGATGCCAGCCAGCCCGGGATTAATGGGCTGTATGATCTGAGTACAGTTGGGCTGATCTCTTTTACTGTTTCTAGGACATGTTTCTTTGCAGAGTGAATATTCTTTAGGTTGATCCTGCCTACCGCATGGATTCGTAGAAGTGCGTTACCAGCCATTGTTTGTACCTTTTCTTCTGCGATATCATCATCGGCAAGTGTGATAACATGAACCTCTTCAAACAAGCTTTCGGGATTGAAGTACCTTTCCTTTACCTCGCCTTTCTTGTAGTAAGCATTTAGCGGATCGTTAGGAAAAACGCAGAGCTTACTAACCATTTTATTGATACAGTCATTTTCCTTTATTTAGCCTTTATATCCAAAGGAATAAGTTATTGATGCAGACGCACAGCAACTTGATGGCGATAACCGTCGATTTGCAGGATGCTGCCGACCCGGAATGGAATGAACGGCTATCGCGCTCAAAATTTGGCAATACCTACCAGACCACTCATTATGCAAATTATGCCAGCAAGAGGCTTGGCTGGCAGCCGATGTATGTCAAGTTTCTGCAAGGAAGCGACGTTGCAGCTCAACTGCTTATGTTCAAGTACTCAAGGCATGAAAAGAAAATTGGCGTGTCAACAATTTCAAAGCTCCTGCCCGGCACAATGAAGGCCATGCTTCAAAACTTCAGATGGGCCTACGGTCCGGTCATGCTGCAGGACAATTACCATGTTGAGGTATACCGCGCGCTAGGCAGTCTCTTTTCAGGATTTGAAGGCAGGATAAATGGCAGCACGCATCCGCTTGATGCTCACAATGAAGAGCTAGAGATATCAGGATGTAAGAAAGAAAAATGGGGGACATTCCTTGTGGACCTGACTTTAGACAAACAGGTGCTGTGGCAATTGCTTGACAAAAAGGCGGCAAGGAAGAATATCGAGCGCGCAAAGGAAAGAGGCGTCACGGTCAAGACCATGGAGGATAGTGACCTACCTGCGTACTACGACCTGCTGAAGGAAACGAGGGAGATGCTAGATGTCGGCTCGTACAACTATGATGATATCTACGACCTATGGCATATCTTGAAAGACATTGGATTCACCGGCTTTACGGCTTATCAAGATGGCAAGCCACTCTCCAGCCTCCTGATCTCGACTTTCAACAAGTATATCAACGAGTGGGGCGTGGCAAGGTCGCTGTACGATGCAGAGAACCACCTGTATTCTCAGGATATGATCAAGTGGGCGATAATAGAATGGGGCCATGACAACGGGTGCAGCTACTACGACCTTACTGGCGTCAACCCCGCCCCGGCCGACGAAAAGGAAAAAGGGATATTCAGGTTCAAGCAAAAGTGGGGCGGCAGGCTTGCATATTACACTCTGTACAAGGGGCGGTAAGGATTGAAGATACTCCACGCCGGCAACATGGCAAATTTCGGATACTACATAGTCAAGACTCTGAGGAATGCAGGCGTAGATGCAGAACTTTTGATGCAGAAATTCCCACTGGTTTCTGCTGACCCAAGGGCGCTTGATAAAGAACTGAACGGGCAGTATCCCGACTGGATCCATTTCTGGGACAACAAGAGCAAGAACTGGAAGTCAGAAGTCAAGGGATACATGAAGGACAATAAATACGATCTCATTCACGCCTACGTGGAGCTGCCCATGTTTGCGTACCTGTCAAGGCGGCCATTCGTGGCCCACTCTCAGGGAAGCGACCTGAGGGAGCTTGCATTTTCCTCTTCCATCAAGGGGATGCTGATGCGGCGCGCCTACCACAAGGCAAAGGTGCTGTTGTATTCCTGCCCCGACCAGTACAATTCCATAGCAAAGCTGAAACTGCAAAATGCCATTTTTCTGCCGCAGCCCTGGGATTATGACACGTTTGCGCCCCAGAAAATCGATAGAGGGGAGCTTGAGGGCAAATTTGTGGTTTTCCACCCTGCAAATCTTGACTATAGGCTGAAAGGCAACGACAGGTTTTTACGGGCTTTTGTCAAGTTCTGCAAAGAGCACTATGACGTAATTCTGCTGCTCATCTACCGCGGGCCGGACATGGAGCGCGCAAAGGATTTTCTAGAGACCGCGGGAATAATTGATAAGGTGAAGATCATCCCGGGTCCCCTTGCCCAGAGCGAGCTCCAGTACTATTACAACATTTCAGACGCGGTGGCGGATCAGTTCGCCTTGGGCTCAGTAGGTCAGATTGCGCTTGAAACAATGTCGTGCTCAAGGCCGCTGATAGGATACATCTACGAAGACCTTTATTCAAAGCTGTACGGCGAGGCTCCACCGATACTAAACTGCAAAGACGATGATTCGGTATATGACGCGCTGAAGAGGCTTTATGACTCACGCTCGCTTGTCGAGGAGCTTGGAAAGAAAGGCAGAGAATGGATAGTCAAGTATCACAACAGGGAAATGTTTGCAAAAAGATGCAAGAAGATCTATAACGGGATTTTCGCGCACGAAGACTTGCAAAGAATACGGGCCAGCCTGCCTTCTCTGTAGATTACTTGCGGTTTTTCAGCTCTCCAATTATTGCGGCAGACAACATCCTAAAGTCAGCGTCAATCGCGTACAGGATTGAGAAATAGATTCCTGCTGCCAAAAACATTGCAGCGGCAAGCCGGGGTGCAAGTATGTATATGCTCTTGTCATAGACAATGATATAGTTGTTCAACACCAGCATTATGCCAGCCGCTATCATGCTTGCAAGCGCGTACTTACCCATGCTTGCCCAGGGAATGCTGAATGGCAGAGACCTGCGGGCCAGTATTGTAGAGTAAACCGTAAAAGGCAACTGAGTTGCAAGCCCAATAGCCGCCCACAGCATTACAAGGTTCAGGTCTGTTACAAGGAACGACCTCGTAAGCAAGAGCATTGAGATTAGAAGCCCCAGATATGACCCGTACTGCACATACGTCAGCGTAGGAACGAAGAACAGCTTGCTCCTTACGTGATCCATCAGTCTGGAATTCAGATTTACGTCCACCCTTTCTATTGCTCCAAGTGTATTGTACATTATGCCGCTGATCACGTACGCGAATGATGTGGCCGCGAAAATGTACAGGGCAGGAACGACCACTGCATAGGCAGGGTTCAGGACAAACAAAGAGGCCTTTGCAAACACTATCACTGCTGCAAGAATAGGGATGCTAAAGAGAAAGGTGCGCTTCAGCGCCACTTCCACGTATTCTTTTTTGTTGTCTGCAAGGAGTTTTGGGTAGAGCGCCTGTGAGAGTCCTGAGGAGTATGCAACTATTGCAGTTATGGACGTTGCGGCAGCGTATAGCGAAAGAGGCTCAACAGATCCTACGATCAAAGAGAATACAAGCACATCAAGCGTAAACACCACACTTGCAACGTTGGTGTACAGCGGGAGCCAGGCAAGTTTCATCCAGTTCTTGAGAATAGTAAAGCTGAACTTGGCCATGATTTTATATCTTGCATGGTAAATCAGGACAATGATTCTCGCCAGAAAGGCCGCAAACGTAGCTATTATTGCGCCGGCAAGCCCCATGTGGATGAATTCTACCAAAACCAGTCCAAATGGGATCTTTGCAAACTCAAACGCTAGCAGGGCATAGCTTGCCGCCTGGGGCTTACTCCCCAGATTTATCGCCTCAAGTGTATTGGCGAGGTATGTCACAGGGACTAGGATAGCTGCGAGCAACAGTATGGCATAGCTTGAACCAGTAGCGCTGGACACAAAGAAGATCATTACGACATAAACCAGAGATGCTGCTGTCGCAAGCATTCCGCTGCTGTACAGTCCTGTCCTGCCCACTTGTTCCCCGCGCGCCGTCTGCCTTACAGCCCAGTAGCTTACAATAGGCTCGGCAATGATGACATATGAGATCAAGCCCCCCATCAAGCGCCACAGGCCAAAGTCCTGAGGGCTGAGATTCCGGGTGACAGTGATTGTGAAGACTATGCCAGTAATTACGCTTGCAAGTCTAATTACGAGTGCAAGAAGACCAGCATATGTAAGGCGTATGCCGCTCAACTATTGTCCCTGAATGTTGCACATTATATAAGTTGAAGTAAGTCCCAAGTCATTGACAGATTAGTCAACCCTAACCATAAACAATGCCTGCCTTGTATCTATCGGCTTAAGGGATGGTTTTTTAGTTTTAATTTTCTGCTTCAGGAATCTGACACCGGCTTCATTGTAGATCTTGTCATAGTCATGCATAAAATTGTGAGAATTCACTTCATTAGTTTATGTCTATCTTCCGACCAGTCGACATGCACAAAATAATGGTTTGTAAAGGACAAAAGTTTTCCCACTATTGCCCCTATCTCTTCAGGCTTTATGTGTAGCAAGACTTCTGCAGCAAGAACTAGATCAAATTTCTTGTCAGAGTTGAATGATTGAATATCAGATATGACGAAATTTACCTTTTCTTGATCGTTGACATATTTTTTGGCGTTCTCTATTTGATCGTGTGAAAGGTCTACGGCAGTATACTCTCGGATATTATAACTCTGAAGAAGGAGTTTTGTAATCCTGCCAAAGCCGCAGCCAACTTCTAATACAGAAGAAAAGGATAGTTTGCGGAGAGCATCTAAAAGAAACCTCTCTTGAAGTCGAAACGTGTCAGTATATTGAAAAGTAGATTGGTATATTTTGCCACGCTCACGCCAGTATTCTTCGGGATTATAAGACATTATATTACCACACCTCTTTGGATAGATTTAGTTTAACTACTTATTGCCATCGTGTATTTTTTTATTTTTACTCTGTGAGCAATTTCTTGTAATATTCAACGTACTTTGGAAGCAACACGTCCCATGTCCAGTTTTTCATCAGGTGATCGTACGCCGCTTCGACAAGCCGGGATTGCTTTTCCTTTATGAAAAGTAGGTCGTTGATGGAATCGGCAAGTGCGTTTGGGTCGCCGGGCTTGACTAAAACGCCGTTGACGTCATGGGTGACCAGCTCTGGAACTCCACCGACGTTCGCGGCAATGACTGGCACTTTGAGGTAGAATGCTTCCTTGATGACCTGCGGCAGGCTTTCCACCCTTGACGGGAGCACCAGCATTGCGGATTTCTTGAGGAGCGCCATGGCATCCTTCCATGGAAGGTCGGTGCAGTAGACTACTTTTCCCTTTACTCTACCCTCGATGCTTTTGAGTATGTCTATTCCTTTTTCATAGCTGTCCCTTCCAATGTAGGCAATCTGGTCAGGGATTTTGTCCACCGCCGGAACGGCCGCAAATTTTGCAGTATCCAGCGGCATTGGCAGGTGGACAAACTGAAATCCTTTTTCCCCATACGCCTGCTGGACTGCTATTGAATCTGTCACCAAGCTGTCGGCCCACCGAAGAACTTTTGGCTCGGCTGCGCCCACCATCACAGTCGCGGCCGAAGAGTGGAGCATTGATATCTGCTCCGAATACACCCCGTGCACAGAGAGGACCTTCTTTTTTGCCCGGGCTACCTTCATTATGAAAGCCGACGGAACGTTCCATGCGTGCACGATGTCATAATCTTCCTTTCCAAGCAGCGCCTTCATGGTCCCTATCGCGGCAAAGCTTGGATTCTTTAGCTTCCTTATCGGGATGTGTGGAACGTGCATTAGTTCGACTTCAAACCCGCATTCCCTCAATTTCTCCGCCACGGTTGACGCGTGCCCGCCGGTGCTGCCAGTATACTTTGGAGCGACAAACAGTATCTTCAACCGGACTTTGCCTCCATACGAGGCCAAGCGAGCCTGCTGGCAAATCCTGCAATCTGCGCCGCAAGAGCCGTCAAAATTAAATCCTGATTATATTACATGAAATTGTGTTATAAAAATCCTAGTACACAATGAGAAAGATCTACTTGAACATTTGTTTTCCCGGAAAAAATTGCAGGTGTGGCCTGCTACTTCTTTTTCATCTTCTTGCCTTTCTTGGCTGACTTGGCCTTTTTCTTTGCCGCCACGAATAAAAATAAAAAAAGATCGTATTTAACAATTGCACTTTTTCATTCGCGATTTAGGATCTGCATCGGCAGCCAGTAGCAGGCTGCTTGAAAGTTGCCGCGTCTTTTTCGCTGCCAACTATTGATCTATAGTGTATCGGGATCGCCGGCTTGTTTTGTGGTGTTTGCCGGCAACATCTACTTCAATGGCATCTTTCAAGGGCATTTTAGAAATCTGACATCAAGTGGAAACGAACCTTTTTCCTTAGTCGACGATTTCTGTCCTTTTCCTTGGCCAGCTGCTCACGAAGCCATTGTATATGGAGGTCACGATCGACGATCTGTTCATAAATGCCATAGCGTTCACCGAATCCCAGCCCCCTACGATGGATGTAATCCTCTCGTGTTAGGTATAACTGGCGTTGCCAAGGTTCAAGCGCGTAAATGGCAGGACTTACGAATGGTACAAGTCCTTTCCCGATGCGCAATAAATGTCTATATGCCGCTTTCTCAATGTGGGTTGCCTCTAGCATTTCAGCTTGAAGAAATATCTGAGTTTCTGAGGAATATTGTGTTCTCGAAATAAGCTTAAATCCTGCATGCTGCATTCTTGCCAGATACCGTAATCCTCCATCAGAGATTCTATAGCGGTATTGAAATCCTCTATGGAACTCAATTGATGCCCCCAGCACAGGCCTTTTCTCTCTCTTGCGGTTCAAAAATGATATCATGCGCAGCCGGTTCAAGTCATTAGATACCCACTTTGTTGTCAAGCCCTTTGGATTATCAACAAGGTGAAGGACCGGGTATTTTCTTAAATAATTTTGCAGCATTTGCGATGTTGTTTTTGAATCAAATGAACGGGGGCCGAAGATCTGAAAAAGCGTGAACAAGAGGTCTTTAGCACGGATGAAGTTCGTCATACTATAGTGTGACGAACTAATAAACATCTAGGGAGTATTTGCAGTGTCATCCTGTAATCACATAACAAGAACTTGGGAAAGGTAGGATCTTGTTCAGATTAACGATAAAGGCATGGCCTCGCTATAGCCTATTTACTAACTTTGGGGGTCTGCATCTGAACAAGAATTCTGGCGACAAACGAGATTCTTCCTAAAGAATTCCCGCTTTATCAAGCCAATTTGATCTACAAGGGTGTAGGCATTGTAATAACCAAACTCTTCTCATTCAATGGTAATTATAGCGTCATTTGACCCAGATATGTCAGCTCAACTTGAGCTTAGTTTTGCTTTTTACGATTGAAGATTGATCTGCGACTAAAATTCTCATTAATTATATCCATCATGAGTGCTTTGGCACTGGCCGCTAGATCCCAAGCCGGTATAACTACAAATTCCGCGTTGCATTTCATCCCTTATTCTCTAGCTAATATTTCGACCTTACACGTGTTGATCAATTCCTTGAACTTTCTTGCGTCTTTTTCGCTGCCAACTATTGATCCATAGTGCATCGGGATCGCCAGCTTTTTTGGCTTTATCTTTTCTTTCACCGCGTTTGCAGCTTCTTCAGCAGTCATGACGTATGTCCCGGACACCGGCACGAGCGCGACATCAGGGTTGACCGTGCTGAACTCTGGTATGTCGTCCGTGTCGCCGGTGTGGTATATGCGCGTGTTGTTTATTGTGATGACAAATCCCACCTTTCCGTCTGCCTTTGGGTGGAATTTCTTGTTGGTATTGTAAGCCGCTATCGCTTCGACTGCCACGCCCTGAACGACCAGCCTGTCCCCGGGCGACACTCCCTTTACTTCTGCCGCGCCGGCGCCCCTGAGCTGGTCGACGCACTCTTTGGCCGCCACGATGCTTGTATTTTTCCCGATGACTTGCTTTAGGTCGTCGATACTCAGGTGGTCAAAGTGATTATGTGTTATAAGGACAATGTCGGCGTCGTTTTTGCCCTGCTGCGCTTTTGAAAGCTGGTATGGGTCGATATACACTGTCCTGCCACCGGCCACTATCCGGAAGCCATCGTGCCCAAGCCAGCGAAACTCTATCCCGTTAAAGTCTAGCATGTACTTTGACTCTCAAAAATTTATTTAAAGCTGATCCTTTGGGTCGAGCTTTGGGTTTGCGACAATCAGCCTGTCTTTGCTAAGGGTGAGCACGAGCACCTCGTTGGCGATGAGCCGCCTGCGGAGGGCAGTGTCAATCGTGGCGACAGGGCACTTGTGGTTCGTAGCGTACTCTATTATCGCGTCGTCGACGTGCTGCGACTTTGCGATTGGCACCACCTTGAAGGTTTTCACCCTTGCCACTTCAAGCGCAGTCTTGGCAAGGGTCGACCTCTTTGGGCCGGCCTTTCTCATCAGGCGTTCGAGCTCGCCAATCACGATATCCGGGACAAGGAAGTCAAGCCTTCCAAACTGCGACTCTATTTTGCCAACTTGCTTTATGGGCTTTGAAACAATGACCATTAGAAAGCTGGTGTCGCAGAGCACGTCCATACTATACTGCTATTCCTGATCCAATAAGGCGCCATCTTTCGGCGATCCTTCTGCTTATTGCAACCCTGCTCTTTGGCATTAGGCATACCGGCTTTTTCAGTTTCACCTCAATCTTGGTGTCCCTCACGTTTGTCACGGTGCCTACTGCCGCGGCGGTGCCGATGTTTAGCCTCAGTGGCTCCTTCACCTTTACCGGCTCGACTTTTACCATGTCGGCGGTGCCGACTGCGGTGTCAAAAAGGTGCATCTCGACCGTAACGTCGTCAACGTCTTTTGGCAGCTTGCCGGGCCGGCCGATGACAGAGCCGATTAGCGAGTCGCTCTTTGTAAATGTAGGGTCGAGCTTTGTGCCAATGGCGACAAGCCCTCCGGGCCGGACAGTGTCGACCAGGCCGGCACCGGTCCCAAGCGTTGAAACCTGCGAGGTTATCGGCTCGTACGTGCCCTTCTTTTCGTCCACGAGGCCGGGGCGGATCTCTATCTCGTCGTCTACGTTGAACGCGCCCTGTATCAGCGCGCCGCCAATTATCCCGCCCTTGACCTGCTTGATCAGGGTCCCGGGCTTGTTGATGTCAAATGACCGCAAGACGTGCATTATCGGGTCGGCGTTTTTTGATCTCTGTGGCGTCTTTATCGTGTTTTCAATAGCTTCAATCAGCGCGTCGATGTTTATCTTGTGCTGCGCCGACACCGGTATTATCGGGGCTTTTTCTGCAACGCTTCCCTTGACGAAATCCTTTATCTGGTTGTAATTGTCAAGCGCCTCCTGGTACTCTGTCAGGTCGGCCTTGTTCTGCACAAGCACTATCTGCTGTATGCCAAGGACAGACAGCGCAAGGAGGTGCTCCCTTGTCTGCGGCTGCGGCACTTTTTCGTTTGCCGCCACGACAAGGATTCCACCGTCCATGAGCGCGGCTCCAGAAAGCATGTTTGCCATCAGACTTTCGTGCCCGGGAGAATCGACAAAACTCACAACGCGGAGAAGCTCGCTCTTGCCGCCGCAGTTGGTGCATGTCGGCTGCGTGCTGTAGCAGACGGGCGCGGGGCAGTGGGGGCACTTGTAAAATGCCGCGTCGGCGTAGCCAACTTTTATCGTGATGCCCCTTCTCAGCTCTTCGCTGTGGGCGCTGGTCCAGACCCCGGTGATGGCTTCAACAAGCGTGGTCTTGCCATGGTCAACGTGGCCGGATGTGCCGATGTTGATGCAGGGCTGGTATCCATATTCCTTGATGTACCAATCCGGCAGCGTCTCTTTCCAGTGCAATATCAACTATCGATAAAATCACGGAGATATTAAGGTACGGAACGGCTACTTCTTTTTCTTTGCCGGCTCTGCTGCTTCCGGCGCCGCGGCGTCAGCCTGCTTTTCAGGCAGCGCGCCTTCAATTAGCATGCAGTTCAGCTGGTAGATTTCTTCGGTGACCATGTTGCCCCTTACCAGCTTTCTGATTCTGGCCTCGCTTCTGTTGCCAACGCCGGTTGAAAGCAGGACGTATTTCTTTACACCGCCGTGCACGTCAGAGCGCATCGGGGTGCCCGCCTTGTCGCTTCCGCCGGTTATTTTCAGCTTGCCGCCCGCAACGCCTATCACAGAGGCATCAAGGACGCCGCCTATCTTTGAGCCCAGCAGTGGCTGTGCAGCCCTATCCTTCAACTCTTGCGTAATGCTCTTGCCTTTTGTGTCTGAAACGACCAGTTTGAACTGAGCCAAAGTAGAATTCAAGCAGATTTTTGGTTTAATTAATCTTTGCGTATGAAACGGTTAAAAGCTCCTTATGGCAAACAAACATTGTTGGAAAGCGAATCCAAAGAAGTCATCGAGTGCCCGCGCTGCGGATTTGAAATGAAGAACATGACAGCGTGCCACATGGTATGCTCAAATTGCGGCGGTCATCTAGACTGCAGCGAGAAAGGCTTGACTTGGTAGAAAATTAACATTCCATAATTATTACCAATTAATCTAAATCATTGCAGGCTAGAGCGGGTTTCGATCCCAGTTCATCTGAAAGTTGTCGACAATGTCGACTGCCTTGCCCTTCATTATCTCGATATAGTCGTCGTATGATGCGATAAAGCCGCAGTGGCTGCACTTTACTTCCGACATCTCGTCGTTCACCATGGCCTTTTTGCCGCACTCTGGGCACCTTGCTTCAAGCATCAACACTAGATACAGACGCATTCTTAATAAATTGTAGCTGCCCTTAGGTTATCAGTTGACAAAGATAGGCGACGCTTACCGGTGGTTCCACGGCAGGATTGCTGAGAGGCCCACCAACTTTAGCTGGTTAATAGAAGGCAAGCTGGCAGGGTCCGGCCTGCCCGTGACCCATGACGAGTTTGAATGGCTGGTGGAAAACGGGATTAAGTCGGTAGTGACGGTAAGGGAGGTCCCTCTGCCCTCGCAGTGGTTCGATGGCAGCGACATAGACTACCTGCACCTGGAGGTGGAGGATTTTGGCGCGCCATCCATAGAAGAGCTGGACAAGGCAGTCGGATTTATCGGTGACGAAATAAGCAGGGGCAGGCCGGTGATGGTCCACTGCGCCGCCGGCAAGGGCAGGACGGGCGCAGTGCTTGCGGCATTCCTCGTCAAGAGCCAGAGCCTGACTGCACGGCAGGCAATTGAAAAAGTGAGGAGCATGAGGCCCGGCTCTATCCAGTCGGTGGCCCAGGAAACTGCGATCTCGATGTATGAAAAGTACCTGAAAAGTAAGAAATGAACTATTCCGGCAATGAATCCACGACGAGCTGACCACTGTCCACTTTGATTGAGAATAGCTTATCATCCTTGAATTTCAGCTTCAACTCGTTATTATTCTCTTCAACGTCTACCAGCTCATGTCCCTTTACAGATTCAAACATGGCTGCATCTGTAGCAAGCAGACCGTTTTTGACTTTTATGAACAGATACCTGTTATCTTTTAAAATAAGTGTGAGCTCGTCCTTTGTTTTTTCTACGTCCAAAAGTTCCTGCCCCTTTACACCGTCAAACTTGGCCATGATTATATTGAAAAACCAGAGATATTTAGAGTGAACGCTTTCAGTCTATTATTTCCTGATCCAGGCTTTCAAGGCACAGGGCCAAGAGCTCGTTGCTCCGCTTCATTATCCAGTCAGGGAATTGCTCAAACGTAAAGACGTACTGCTGCTGAAAGTTTGGAGGTATAAAGCCACCGTGCGTTATCACCTGCACTACCACGTACTGCTCGTTGACAGTTGCAATTTCTTCCTCTGCAGAATGGTCCATCTCCTCGATTGTATGCCTGTACAGTACTACTGGCCTGCCAGACCTGCTGGCTATTATCGAGGCCTTTCGCAGTCGATCCCTTAGTTTGCCGAGCACCCAGCCATCAAGGGTTACCTGCTCATTGGTCAATTGCAGAGTATCCCCTGATAATATGTATTTAGAACGATATGACAAGAATTGTTGACCTCTAGAAGAATAGTTTTCACCTTACGGTAAGTTGCAGATCGTTGCCTGCCCCCTCCCCTATGCAAGAACAATAAAAAGGAATCATATTACGTTATGGCAGCAAAAATGCACACCATTTGGTAAATTTATTCTACAGACACTTTGAATTCCCTGCCGTCGATCTCGATTGGCTTGTAATTGATTTTGTCAAGCGGATCTTTTGACAGCATAATAGCCTTGACGCGAACAAGGTACGTCAGCTCGTCCTTCATTTCTGTCAGTAATGTGATTTCTTCATCGCTCATTCCGGCGATGTAGGCGGCATTGAGGATGTCAGTTGGGTTGTACTGCCTCTCCTTGCGCAGTTGCTGGAGCTGGCGCGCAAGGTCTCGAAGCATGCCCTTGGCAGTCAGGTCCCGGTCCCGCGCGGTTGAGATGAACATTACCAAGTCACCCCTTTCCGATGACGCGTAGCCTTCGGTAGCCTTGTACGTGATTTCAACATCGGCTGGCGTCAATTCCACGGTTTTGCCGTCATAGGCAAGCGAGTAGCTGCCGGAGCGAAGGGAGTTGACAAGGGACAGCTTGTCGATGCCTCCAAACGCCTGTGCAACCCTGCCAATGTCGGACTTGACCCTAGGCGCGACGTTCTTGCGCACGAGCGACATGTCAACCTTGACTGGCATCTTGCTGTCAAGCAGGCCGGCAATCTTTTCTATCTGCGAGCCGGTGGCCATTTCCACCAGCCGGTACTGCTCAACGTTTATCTGACCTTTTAGCGCGTCGGAAACTCCTTCCATGTCAAGCGAGTTTACCCCGGCCCCGCATATCAGGGCATCCTTGACAGGCCAGCGCCGCTTGAGGCCGGCAAGGTTCCTTGCGGCATTTGCAAGTGACACGATTTCCTTTATCCTGTCAAACGCAGATTCGACTTTGCTATCTACGAGTTTCTCGTCATGCTTGGGCCAGCTTTCAAGCAGCACGCTCTTCTTTTTTCCAAAGCAGGTCAGGTAAAGGTACTCTGTTATGAATGGCGACAGTGGGTGCAGCATGACGTTGATCTGTAAAAGCACGTGGCCGATCACAGAATAGACGGCAAGGCGCCTGTCCAGGTTCTCGGCGCTGTCGTCCCAGATCACGTTTCTTGTCAATGGGACGTAGGTCTGGCTCAGGTGGTTTATCACAAACTCGTCAATGGCCTTGGCGCCTTCGTGGAACCGGCAGCGCATAAAGGCACCACTCACTTCAGACACCAGCCCCTGCATCTTTGACAGGAGCCACACTTCGGTGGGCGATAGCAGGTTGTTCCCTGAAACCCATTCTAGCGTATGCTTGTCCTGGTCAAACTTGTCAAACGCGCTATTTTGCATAAAGTAGACGTGCAGGTTGTGGAGCGTGCTCAGGATCTGGTACGGCCGGGTCTTCATTTCCTCAAGGCTGAAATTCAGCGACTCGATCGGCGACGACTTCCACATAAAGTACAGCCTTATCAGGTCGACAGGGTTTTCGCCAAGGAGCGTGCGCGCCTCCATGACGTTTCCAAGGCTCTTGCTCATCTTGTTACCTTTTTCGTCAAGCACGTGACCCTGGAACAGGAAGGAGCGAAATGGCGCCACGCCTGCCTGGTTCATTATCACGTTTTCCATCAAGAGCGTGTAGGCCCAACCCCTTGTCTGGTCTATTCCTTCCGTCAGGAAAGTCGCCGGGATAAGGTCGCTGTATTCCTGGTCGGTGAGCGACGCGTACGGGGCGGCTCCGCTGTTGTGCCATGTGTCTAGCACAAACGGCTCCCTTTGCATCGTTGCGCCACACTTTTCGCAGTTGATCTTGATCCTGTCCACCCATGGCCGGTGGAGCTCAAAATCCGGGCCGTCTGGCAATTCAACTGCCTTTTTCACAATCTCTGCACGTGAGAATAGCGGTTCTTTGTGACCGCACTTGCTGCATGACCATATCGGGAGTGGGGTTCCCCACACGCGCTCTCGCGATATGCACCACGGGACCTGCTCCTTTATTATCTCGACAAACCTGTTCTTTGGAGGCTCGAAAAAGTACTCGACTTTCTGCGCTGCTTCAAGTGGCATGTCGCCAAGTTTTTCAATGATGTAGAAATATTCCCGCCTTGCAAGCCACACCACCTTGTGGTGGGAACGCCAGCATGTCGGATACTGATGCTTTATCTTGCCCAGCCTTACCGACGCGCCGGCCTCCTTCATCGCCTGCGCGACCTTCATGTCGGCGTCGCGCACAAAGAGGTCCTTGAACGCGCCTGCCTTTTCGGTGAAAACCACCCTGTCGTCTATAGGCACAAAGATCGGGACGTTTCTCTTTGCCGCGATCTCAAAGTCCTCTTCGCCGTTTGCCGGCGACAGGTGCACAAGGCCGCTGCCAGTGGCAATGTCGACGAAATCCTCGGCTACTACAAAGTGTATGGAGCCACTCTTTGCCAGCTCGTCAAGCCCGGATATCATGTGCAATAGCGGATGCACGTAGTGCCTGCCGTCAAGCTCACTCCCCTTCACAGTTTTTTCAACGGAATAATCCTCGATTCGCAGCTCCTTCATCAGCTCCTGCATCCTGTCTGCGCCGACGATCCACTTTTCGCCGTTGGCGCGCACATAGTTGTAGTCGGCCTTTGGGTTTGAGCCGACCATCTCATCCGTAACTATCGTAAAAGGCATCGTGGTCCACACTATCAGGTACGCGTCCTCGTCTGCCAGCTTTACCTTGTAGTAGAACGATGGGTCCTCGACATTTTCATAGCCCTGATTCACCTCGGCGTTGCTGAGCGACGTCTGGCATGACGGGCAGTAGGCGACGACTCGGAACCATTCCCTCAGTATGTTGTTTTCCCACGCCTTTTTCAGGTACTGCCATTCGCGCTCGATGTACTGGTCGCGGAAAGTCCAGTACGCCTTTTCATAGTTGAACGACATGCCGAGCATCTTGTCAGCCGCGACCCACTTTTCGTTGTTGGCTTGGATCATCTTTTTGCAGGTTTCAACGATTGTTTCAATGCCCACCTTGTTGATGTTTTCAGCCTTGCTGCCAGTCAGCCCGAGCTCTTTTTCTGCTGCAAGCTCCACAGGCAGCCCCTGCGTGTCCCACCCTGCTCGGAATATCACCTTCTTTTTCTGAAGCGTATTGAACCTGTACCAGAGATCCTTGATTATCCTGCCCCGGAGATGGCCAGCGTGCGGCTCCCCGTTCATCGTGGGCGGCCCTTCGATATAGCCGGCAAGCTCCCTGCCTGCCAGCTCGTTTTCAAGATGAGCCTTCAAGTCAAGATTATCTAGATAATTGCGAACCTGGTTTTCGATCGCCTTGGCGTCGAATTTCGTGTTAAACTCCATCTATGCGAATGTCGATAGCGCGGCCTGTGTTTATATTTTTGGCTACCTCAACGTCCAATAGGATTATATTTTAAGAAATAGTCGTTAATCTCGAATAAAAGTTTGACATTGATAGATGCCTTAAAAGCTGGCAAGAACCCGCCAGACGAGATAAACGTGGTGATAGAGATCCCGAAGGGAAGCAACATAAAATATGAGATAGACGACGAAACAGGTGCGGTCTTTGTGGATCGCAAGCTGTTCACCGCGATGTTTTACCCGTGCAACTATGGCTTTGTCCCGCAGACAAAGGAAAAGGACGGCGACCCTGTCGACGTCCTGGTGCTAGGCAATGATCCTTTCGTGCCGTCGTCGGTGATAAGGGCAAACCCGGTTGGCGTGCTCATCACGGCTGATGAAGAAGGAGAGGACGCAAAGGTAGTCGCAGTCCCGGTGGCAAAGGTCGACCCGTCATTTTCAGAAGTCAAGGACATCGGCAGCGTCCCCCAGTACATACAGGACCAGATAAAGCACTTTTTCGAGCACTACAAGGAGCTTGAAAAGGGCAAGTACGTCAAGGTCAAGGGCTGGGAAAACAAAGAGTCGGCAAAGAAAAAGATCGCCGAAGCGATGGAAAGGTACAAGAAAGAATAGCTAGAGCGCCTTGAACTGGTCGCTCCAGCGCATGTAGGCCCTTATCATGTCGACGCTGACTGAGGGCTTGCGGATCTTTAATATCTCTCTAAAGTCAGGCGTGTTGACCGGCCTTGGGTTGGCGCCTGCCTCCATCGCCTTGCCGCTTTCAAATAGCTCGTTTACCACGCGCAGCTGCACTGACTGGCAGATGTCCTTGATGTCGCTTGCGCTGTAGCCTTCTGCTATTTTTGCGAGCTCTTCAATCTTGAGCGAACCTTCGACGTTTAGCGGCCTTGTGTACTGCGAGAAGAGGTTTGTCCTTGACGCGTTGTCAGGCAGGGTCACGTAGATGCGCTTCTGGAACCTGCGCAAAAAGCCTGCTTCAAGGCTCCATGGCTTGTTGGTAGCGCCGATGACGTACAGTTGCGATTCCTTGCTCTTGCCGTTGATGCCGTCCATTTCTGTCAGGAACTGGTTCTTGACCCGGACTTCGCCCCCGACTTCGCTGTTTCTCGTGCCAAGGAGCGAGTCGATTTCATCAATGAATAAAAGGACTGGCGCGTTCTCGCTTTCGTTCAGGGTGCGGGCCATCTTGAACAGTTTTGAAATGTTCTTTTCAGCCTCGCCCAGCCACTTGCTCATCATAGAAGCGGCATCCACGTTGATGAAATAGCCGTCAATTTCCGCTGCAGCGGCTGCCGCAAGCAGAGTCTTGCCGCATCCTGGCGGCCCGTAGAGCAGTATCCCGCGTGGCCATCCCAGCGGGAAGAGGTCTGCTCGCTTCATCGGGTAGACGATAGACTCGCGGATCGCCCTCTTGGCGTCTTCAAGCCCGATTACTTCGTTCCAGCTCACGTTTGGCTTTTCCTTCATCACCAGGTCGTCAAAGTCGGCCTTCAGTGTCTCGACGTTGTTTGACTTGGCTGTCCCTGACGCCGGCTTGCTTCCGTGGCCGTTTGAAGGCTCTTGCTTGCTGTTGTCTATCGAGGAAGACGCGGGCCGATCTTCTTCCTCAAGGCCGTGCGACATCTGGAGCGCCTTGATTCTGTTCTGGTATGCGTTTGCCCTCTCCATGTAGACCTTGTTTAGCTTGTAATCAGGGTAGATCTGGACCAGCTTCACCAGCGCCTCGATTGCGCGCTGGTAAGACTGAATCGCCATTCCGCGTGATCCTTGAGAATCCAGCCTGATTGCCTCGGCTGCGTACTTGCTAGCGCTATTTTCTAGTTCCTGTGGTGCGAGACTCATATAATTACAGTACCAGCCAGAATTGCGTTCCTTCTTTGAATTACTTGTGTGTAAATCTATGTTGCCTAGCAAACAAAATAATTTGCACCTATATCGCGACTCCTTCCGGCTCTTCTACCTTTTCCTCCAGCGGGGCAGGCCCCTGCCTCTTTGCCTCGACACTTGCCGCCGCCAGCGCGGCCGTGGCCTTTTCGCTTGCGATTGCTGTCGAAACCTGTGCAAGTATCTCCGGCTCCATCTCCTGCCGCAGTTCTGCCGGTATTCCGACACACACCTTGGCTATTGCGTCCTGCATCTCCACCAGAGCAGCCTCGGCCACCGGCACAAGCTGCTCCATGTCGTGCTTTATGCCGCTGACAGACTCTACTGCACTGTCCATTATCATGATGAATTCTTCCAAAAAGCGCGCCGACTCTATCTTTTCAGACATCTCGCTGAGTATCAGCTCGCCGTTTTTCACGAGCTCCAAGACTCTTGACAGCTCCTTGTAGGCTCCGCTTTCGCCGCCGTCCTCTTTCAGCAGAAAGTCTGCCCGGGACTCGAGCCTTGAGCGCAGCATGCTCATCGCGTAGGCGTTTCGTTGGAGGCTGGCGAGCGCAGCGCTCGCTCGCTCCTTCATAGTCGCGTTTTTCTTGAATAGCACGCTATACTGTTGCGGGTGTGTAAAAATGACGAAAAACTGCACAGTCAAAAGTTATTGTGCAGTTTGCCTATCATAGCTTGCCTAGCCTGCCCAGCCATGAAGCCGGGCTAGGCAAGTTTTGACGGAATTACCGGCAGGTCGGGGACGCCGGGGAACTCTTCTTTCATCTTTTGCTCCACTGTCAGCGATGCTTCGTCAATGAGGCGAACGGCCTCTTCGTTTGCAGTCTCAAAGTTGATAGTGTAACCGCCCACCTGGCCGGCGTCTACCAGTATGCCGCTCAGTAGCTCCGAGATGATTCCAAGCTCCTCTTCCATCTCTGGCACGTGCGGAGTCAGCGACGATCTCAGGTTCTTGACCACTGCCATCGCGGGGCTCAGCACTATTACAAGGTCGCCAAAGTCAGAGACCGACGACAGCTTCGCCACCAGCTTTTCTAGCGTGACACTTGAGACTGACACTATGCGCGAGACCTGCCTTGCCCTTGCAAGGTCTGACGAGAGCACAGTCGAGTACTGGACGTTGTTCTCCTTTATGGAAGCCACCAGCTTGCCAAAGGCATCGTCGTCTTTTTCCTTGAGCGCCATGTGGAGCTCCTCAAGGCGCGAGACCTGTACCTGTATCTTTTTTTGCACCGCGTCAAGCCTTGGCTTTAACGGGCCTCCAGGCTTTGCGTGCGGCGAAACGTCGATATTGTTATTTTCGTCATTGAGTATTGACTCGGATTTTACCCACCGCGAATTCATACTGCCATTGCATATGGCAGTTCCAATAATACCTTCCATGTGCCGGAACGTTTTGTAACTGCAGTAACAAGAGCCGGCGGTAACAGCTTGACATTTTTTTGAACTTTGACGCAATCTATTTGACCCACCGTTTTACCTTCACTTTCGTTTCGTTGAAACTGTATGCTTAATGACAGTAATAGCGACCTTCCAGGCAGCCTTGAAGAATTTGGGCTGTCTAAGTACGAGGCAAGGGCTTACCTTACAATGATAGGCAAGGGCTCGCTTGCAGCAAGCGAAATCGCGTACTATGCGAACCTGCCGCGCACAAAGATATACCAGACGGTGAAAAAGCTCGAGAAGAAGAGGCTCGCCGTGATCTCCAAGCAAAAGCCGCTGATCTGCAGCGCGATCCCGCCGGAGGAAGCATTTTCCGAGATCGTCAACCTGCACGAGCGCAGGGTGAAGAACATGAAAAAAATAGTGGACAGGTTGCAAAAGATAAACGACGAAGGCCAGCGCCCAAAGGGCTCTGAGGAGAGGCGCTACTTTATACTGGATGCCAATTCCGCGCTTGAAAAGATAGGCAACCTGATAGCAAACTCGCGCTCATCAATCACCGCGACCTTAGACCCATGGGGCCTCAGGCTGCTCTCTCAGTGCAGACCGTCGCTTGTGCGGGCAGTCACAAACGACGTGCACGTCAGGCTGGTGCTCGGGGCACAGTGCATCGTAAGCGAAGGCATTTCTTCGCTCCCTGAAGGGATCGAGTTGAGGGTGACTGACGGCGCGCCGCCAAACCTGATAATCGTGGATTCTACTCACATGGTGTCTGTAGACAGCAGCAACGGCAAGGCCGCCCTCTTTGCGTCTGTAGATTCGTTTGGAGCCCTCCAGTCCAAGAACCTTGAAGAGGCTTGGAGCAAGGCAGGAGAAATACAGCCGCTTTTGGGGGCAGAGCCGGCGGGGGCAATGAAGGCGATAGAGCTTGCAAAGATAGTAGAGAATGGGCTGTCTGCGCGGATACTGGAATACGCGGTCAACTCTGCAGATGTGCCGGCAGAGCTTGTCGACTTGATGGAAGAAAAGTACGGCTTCAAGATGGCAGGCATGGGCGCGACAGAAGTCATGAGCCTCGTCGACTCGGCGCTCAAGATAAGCTGTCTCGGGAGCTTGAAGCACGACAGGAACAACAACATCGTGAGTCTGCAGTCAAAGGTGGACAGCAAGCACGTCCTGCCCTGGGCGCTCGTTCTGGTTTCATACTTCAAGCGCGCCGGCAACGAGCCGCGAATAATGCAGCAGAGCAGGCAGACAGGCGCGCAGCTCGTACACCTGCGGCTGTCAAAACCCATATCATAAAATAGCCACAAGTGGCAATACTGCTAGTGCGCGCAATCACGGTAATTGCCATAATTGCAGCAGTTGCAGTCGGCTCTACCGCCACTCTGTACTTTTACCCTTTTATCGTGAATGGAAGGGGAGAGCAACAGCAGGACGCGATAATTGGAGGCGCAACTACAAGCAGCAACGGCTACCGACAGGTCAGCGTGACGGTAAACGGAGTCGAGTTGGTTGCAGACGTTGCGGCAAACAATACGCAGAGGACAAAGGGGCTTGCAGTCAAGGACCACCTGAACGAGAACGAGTCTATGCTCTTTGTATTTTCCAGCGCAGCCAACCAGGCGTTTTGGATGAAGGACATGAAGTTCCCGATCGACATAATATGGATGGATGTCAACAAGACCGTGATCCACATCGAGCACTCTCTAGAACCATGCCCCACAATCGGCTATTGCCAGACATACAACCCCGGCGCAGACTCGCTTTACGTGCTTGAAACTGTGGCAGGCTTTGCAGACAGGCATGGCGTCACCGAAGGAACAAAGATGCAGTTCGATCTTTCATAGCACAGTTGCTACGCAAAGAGGCCTATTAGCGCAGCTACTACAGTGATCCCCAGTGCAACTGAGATAGCTGCCTTTAAGCTCATAGAAGGTAGGCGATGTTGCTGGTGGCATGCCTTTTAAGGTTCCGATTCAGCCAAGAGACGTTTCAGGCTGCCAGAGGAAACGGCCGGATGTTTTTATGGCCTGTTTTTTGCTCGTGCTCTTCAGCGTCAGATTTGAACAGAAAGACTGCGGTGCATTCGTGGCACAAATATATGCTGTCGATCTGCTCTGGCAAGTTCCTCTACAGTAGCTTACTATTGTTTATGAAGATTGGATGCTGGCGCGGGCAGGATTGTGTTAGAAAATTCAGTTTTCCAGCGCCGATCTAGCTGGCAGAACCCTTTATCCTCTTCATCACCACGTCAAAGTCGTTCAGCGGCACTATCTTGACCGTGTTAAAGGCAGAGATGTCGGCTTCGATGCACAACGTCTCGATGTCGTGGGCGCTGTCGGCTTCCAGGATCATAACCGCTGGTGTTCCAGCACCGACATGTAGAACCCGATGATCTTGCTGATGTTGTGCTTTGAAGTGGCCATCTTGATCTTGTCGTCGATCTGCACGAATGTCTCCCTGCTTTGCTTATTGTTCAGGGGCGAGGATTCAGGGTTGTAGAATGCAAAAACTCCGAATAGCTGAGGCTTAGGACAAGGAAATGAAAGTGGATTCAAAAACTAGTTCCACAGACCAGCTGCAAAGTCAAGCGCGATGGTTACCGTTGTTGCTGCAAAAAAGCAATATGATAATATCAGTAGTTGGTTGCAAAACTGCTTTTAGCCATGATGCCTCGCCATTAGTACATGTCGTATGATAATGACGAGCGTCGAGTCACTGCGTCGGAAGAGGAATCGGTCTCTGCCAAGGCCAGAGAGACCGGCCAGATTCTCAAGGAGCTTGTGGCATCAATAGGCAGGAAAACAAGGGCTATCGCAGAAGAAAAGACCGACCAGCTGAAAGGGGCAGCAGACGACAAGGACATTGCTGCAAGAGATGCAATAGACATCCAGATGCTCGGCAGCCATATCGACAGCATACTTGCCATATTTGACTCCACGATGGACAGGATAGCCCAGCAGCCCTATGAAGAGCAGCAAAAGCTGATGGTCGGGTTCAAGAAGGTGCTGCAGGAGGAGATCTTTGTTATAAACGCCAGGCTGAATATGGCAAAGCGCCTGAAAGGCCTTGAACCTTCTGTTGCTCCAGACGCCAAGGGCAGAGTAGAAGAGAGGATAGCAATGAATACGGCAGATGCAGAAGTAGTGGCAGCGCCTATATCGGAAATCGAAGAAGTAGAAACGATGGCCGATCCTGAGCGAAAATAAGTACCACGCAGACCAGAGAGGGCAAAGGGGAGTGCAGAAGACCACTTTTCCAGCCCGCGGTGGCACTGAAACGTTTACTATCATTGACTAGACAATTCAGTCATAAAAGGAGCATGAAAGCGAATTGTAGTAGATTCTACCAGAATTTATTCAGCCGGCTCTTCCTCCTCTTCCCCGACTTCCTCAGTTACTTCTTCCTTCTGCTGCTTTTGCACCTTTCTTGCAAAGACAAGGTAGGTAGTGTGTCCTATCATCCTCATCGAGGGGCGAGTCATGCCCTCCCTTGCCTCCATGTTGCGGATCAAGAGTTCAATGCAGTCAATGTCGGCGTAGCCGGTGCGCTTTAGTTCAGTGGCTGTCTTTTCTATCTGGTTCATTGTAGGACAGATGGCGACAAACGCACCGCTGCCCTTTAGCGCGTTGTGCACCTGGTCGAGCACCGTCCACGGGTCGCCCAAGTCGACTATTGCGACATCGGCTTCTCTGACGTCGACTCCCAGGTGCGGGTCGTGCTGGTTGAGCGTAACGTACTTGTCCATTCCCGCTTTTTCCAGATTGCGCCGGGCTATCTCCATGAACTCCGGGTTGACGTCAAAACTGTAAATGTGGCCGTCAGGCTTGACGATGCTTGCCATGAATGTTGCAAGCGCGGCGCTGCCGGTGCCAATCTCCAGCACCTTTGAGCCGTTCTGGAGGCCGGTGCGCGCCGCAATAAAGCCGAGATCTTTAGGATAAACTATCTGCGTCCGGCGCTCTGACTTCATGATAAAGTCGTGGATGGTAGGTTCTATGAGAAATACCAGCTTGTCCTCAGTCGTGCGAACAGCAGAGCCGTACTCCATGCCTATGGTGGCTGAAATGTCAATTATCCCGAGGTGGGTGTGCAGCTTTTTGTCCTGCGTTACCTTGGCAAGCCACTTTTTGCGCGGCGTGTGGAAAAGCAGCACGTAAGAGCCTTCCAGTATCTTCAAGATAGGCGTATAGCAAAGCAGAGGGGATAAAAATCAATCTGGGAACTGGAAAGCATTTCCGGTTTCTAGCTACATAATAATTAACTATCTGCCGGAGGCATGCGGTTCGTCCGATATGTCTTGCAGGGGCTTTTGCAAAAACCATCCAAACTACGTTCCGATGAAAAAAATAGAATATTCAAAGGGTATGAAGGTGTGCATCACGTGCGACCGCGCCATCTTTGTCGGCCTGCCTGACTACCAGTGCCCGTGCTGCAGTAGGTGCCTGCGCACAAGGCCGCAGTACTATGGCGAGCGGAGCAAGGTGGCAAGAGAGTCGACGGTCCACCGAATCTAGCTACATGCGCTCAAGAGCCGTGATTCCAAGGGTGGTTAGCGCGTTTTTGAGTGCGACTCCAAGCGCGCTGACAAGTGCGAGGCGCGCCGCCAGGATGTCGGTGTTTTGCTCCTTTAGCACCGGGACCTTTTCGTAGAACACGTTGAACGCAGTCGCAAGCGAATAGGCATAGCGCGCAAGCGACTTTGGCGATAGCGACCTTGCGGCGTCCTCGAAAACAAGGTCTAGCTTAGCTATCTCTTTTATCAGTGTAAGCTCAGAGTCGCGGGTCAGCAGATCAAACCGGGCATTTTTGTCGACCTGCTGGCCGGACTTTTCAAGTATCCTCTGTGAGCGGGCATACGCGTACTGCAGGTATGGGCCCGTGTCACCTTCCAGGCTGAGCGACTCTTTCACGTCAAACGTTATCATTTTGTCAAGATCCTGTTTCACCATGGTGTAGCGTATGGCAGAGATTGCAATCTCCTCCGCTATTGCGTTTAGCTGCTGCTCTGCAAACTGGGGGTTTCTAATCTTTACCTCATCGTACGCCTTGGCGTGCAGAGCGTCAAGGACATAGTCGGCGTTGACATAGATGCCCTTCCTGCCGGACATGTGCGTGGACTCCCGTTCGCCGATGTCGATTCCCATCGACTTGGCAGTAGCCGAGCTGAGAGTCACTGCTTCGTAGCCAAGGTGCAGGTATTCCTTGCCTTGTGTGCCCATCTGCGAGAGCACCTGCGATATTATCCTCTGCAGCCGCGCCTGCCTCGAATCGATTATCGTGATTACGCGGTCGCTCCCGTTGAACTTTTTGTCTTTTGATCCGCTGTCAAGAGCAGTGCGGTAGAGAGTCGAGCCGTCCCACTGCTTCTGGTACTCGAGGTATGAAAATGGATCCGGCACGAGCCCCAGCTTCCACGCGGCGTAGGGTATGTCCTTTGCGATGTAAGTCGCCGTGCCGTCGCTCCTTACGATCACCTTTTCCTCCTCGCCCTGAGCTTCGATAACCCAGCAGCCCTTGTTCTTGCCTTCCGTCTCGAACCTGGCGATGTTGTTCTTTTTTAAAAGCTCAAACGCCCGACTCCACAATCTTGAAACCACGATGTGCGACTCAAAATTCAAGAGGTCATAGCGCACCATCATGCGCCAGCAGGTCTTTAGCTGCTCCTGCAGCACGCGAAGCGTGATCTCTGTAGCAAACTTGGCAATCTCGGACTTTCCCTCTTCTATTTCTTTCAGGACCAGCTTACGCATTTCTGCAAGCTGCGGATCTTTTTCGTACATCTCGTTTATTTTGACGTACACTTCGTCACCGGAGTACTGGTCGAATTTCTTGCCGCCTGTCGGCTCGACCGGCATGCCGGCAAACTTGAAGCCAACCACGATGTCTGCCACCTGCAGACCAGAGTCGTCGACGTAGTTGAGCACAGTCGTCCTGTGGTTTGTCGCCTTCATTATGCGGTACAGCGCATCGCCAAGTATGACGTTTCGCATGTGGCCCACGTGCAGTGCCTTGTTCGGGTTTACGCTGGTGTGCTCGATGGTGACGTGGCTACCCTTGCCAGAGTCATAGTAGCCGTACCTGTCAGGGTCCCGCAGCAACTGGGCAAGCGTGGATGTGGACAGTTTTGCGTAATTTGCCGTGAAATTGATGTAGCCGGCGGGGTGCAGCTCGGCAGACAGGACAAACGAATCCGGCTGCGGAGATATCCTCTCGATAAGCTCGCCTGCTATTTTCTGCGGCGCCTTTTTGGCGTGCTTGCTCAACTGGAACGCGACGTTGCAGGTGAGGTCGCCGAACTCTTTCCGCGGAGGCTCTGAAACATCAAAGTCCACCGCGGGGTAGCCGGCTTTTTCAACCGCCGCCGCGACAAGGCCGCGCACTTGCTCCATCAATATCCGAAATGTCACTGCACCTTCACCCCAAGGTAGTTGAACGCGACAAGATCAATTGCTTCAACGAGGCCAACGCCTTCCCTCCCATTGACGGTGTGAGTCGCTTTTGCCTTGACTTCGTCTTCAGAGTGCCCGAGCGCTATGCTGTAGCCGCAGGCGGCAAACATCGGTATGTCGGTTTCGCTGTCACCTATCGCGACAACCTGTTCCGGGTCTGCCTTGAGCATCTTTAGCGCCTCTTGCAATCCGCGGGCCTTGTCTATTCCTTTTTCGTTAATGTGAAAAGCGTACTTGCTGTCTGACAAATACAGCGCTAGATCGTGCTCGTCCAAGATTTTCTGCCCTTCCTTCATGTCAAATGTGCGAAGCATCACCACTTCAGTCATTCTTGGAAAGACGGGCTTTGTCTGCACCCCGTCAAGACTCTTTTTCAACAGCTCGTACCCCTGCAGGCATTTTGCCCTGCTTGCCAGCAGTTTGTGTTCCTGCGGCGCGACTGTTATCGCTCCTCCGTTTTCCCCAACCGCGATCCGGGTCGTGCCGCCAAACACTGCAAGCACAAAAGCCTCGACGGACGACCTGCCGGTGACATAGACCACGTTGTAGCCGAGCTTCTCAAGGTAGCGCAGTTTTGCAAATGCTCCAAGGTGGATTATTCCGCCCCCGTTTTCAGTGAGGGTGCCGTCGATGTCCACCGCGAAAACCTTGATTGTCAAGCGCGGAAATTAGGGAGGGTTTGAACATTATAAGTGTATTTTAAAAATTAAAAAGGGCTGGATGGCTATTGCGCCATGTCCATCGTGAGCGAGCCTTTCAGCATTTCCTTGAACGCAGTCATATCCTGCGGCGTTATCGTGGCAGCCACAGAAGGGATCTTTGGGGCATGAACCTGTGGTGATGGCTCGGGAATCTTTAGTTTCGGCGCGGGCGCCTTTACCTTGCCCGACCCCCTTATCCTCCTGTCGGTAAGCGACTTTTGCTTTTTGACGTTTATCTTTATCTTGAACCCGTATTGGCCGTGGTTGCTCCACTTTTCCATTTCTACAATGTCGCCAGAGCCGACAAGCCTGTCGCCTTCCTGCGTGACGACTGTAAAGTCTGTCCTGTCGCCCTGCCTTATTGTCGATATCTTTTCATAGAAATGCTGCCAGTCAAGTGGGTTTGTTATCAGCGCCTGTACGGTGAGCATGTCGCCCACCGAAACTTGCTTAATGTAGCTTGACAAAATTTCAATGCTGCAAAGTTTGGCGTACACAGTAGGTCAAAGGCGCTTCTAAAATATATAACTTTTGGAAAGAGACACTCCAGTTTGAAGAGAAGATACAGGATTATTTTCAATCAGTGCAAATAACACAATAAAATTATAGTATTTGTACAATTCTTGTATGTCACTATTCACTTAGACAATTTGTGCAAATTGGCGAGCTAGGTCAATTATTACCGCACATGCCAACAAAGCGATGTTGCAGCTGACAAAAGAAGCAGAAGCCAAGCTCAGGACGATCGTTGAATGCCTGAATTTTAATGACGAAAGCGCAGCGATAAACGAGCTGTTTTATCAGTTTGTCCTGAACCTAGATGCCGACAAAAGAAGGATGATCATGGCCGTTTACCAGATCAATGCAAAATGATAACGGCATGTTTCATATACAAGATTACTTAACGACTAGATCAGGGTCCGTCGCCCAGTCAGGATAGGGTGCTGTTCTTCTTTTGCAAAAAAGAGAGCACAAGCCTCCGAAGCCAGTTGTCGTGGGATCGAAGCCCACCGGGCCCGCTTCTTTTCAAGATAAAGGGACCAGAGCTGGTACACGTTACTATCTAATACGATATAGGTAAATACATAGAATGCGATATGAGCTGTAGGTATGCCACAGGCCCATGCAGTGAAAGCGTCATCATCATCTGCATTTCTAGCCAAACCCCAAGGAGCACCCCGCGGTCTGCTCATTCATTACATTTTACACAAGATAGCTTCAAAGCCGTCGCATGGCTACGAGATCCTCCAGGAGATAGAAGACAGGACGAAAGGCGCATGGAGACCCGGGCCTGGATCAACTTATCCTGTCTTGAAAAAACTCTTGAAGGAAGGCATGATAAAAACGGACTCTTCTATGTGTGAAAACACTCGCCGCGTCTACCACATCACTCCAAAAGGTCTTGGAGAGCTGAGAGCAGCAAAGCAGACGCTTGCAAACTATGGTGAAAGATGGCAGGCGTTGCGAGGTCTCTTTGCTGAACTTATCGACGCAGAGCACATGGAAAAGTTTATTGTTGAAGGCTCGAAAGGCCATTTTCAGTTTACTCAAGATATATTCAACGAAAACATGAAAAACCTCCCTTCTTCAGAGCGGGAGTATATTCTAAAAGAGTATACGCTAAACCTGGAGCGGCAATTAGGCTGGGCAAGACAGGTTTTGGATGGCATGAAGACTTGTGCAAAAGGAGTGGTAAAATGACTATCGCCAGCAACGCACCGATTTCAAGAAATATCATGGTCGATTTTGGATACTTGCGAGTCTTTCAAATTGGGACTCTACCGTGCTGGCGGTGAATACCATTTGTCTTATTCCAACGATATCATCAATGTCAAGAATCTGGTGAAAAGATATGGCGCGGGCCCGCCAGCAGTGCAAGGAATATCCTTTGAAGTAAAGGCAGGAGAATTCTTTGGTTTTCTAGGACCCAATGGAGCTGGCAAAAGCACGACTATCAAGATCCTTACAACCCTCATGCCCAAGACTTCCGGCTCAGTTTCAATTGGGGGGCTTGATCTTGACAAAGAACCCCACAAGATAAGGCAGCTGATCGGCGTGCAAAGCCAGGAAACTGCGCTCGATCTCGACCTTACCGGGCGGGAAAATTTGATGCTTCAAGGCCACCTGCAGCACATGAGCGGCCAGGTGCTGGAGAAGCGCGTGAGCGAGATATTGGGCCTGGTGGCTTTGGAGGATACGGCTGACAAGCGCGCAGCGTTTTACTCTGGCGGGATGAAGAAAAGGCTTGATCTAGCGACGTCTCTGATACATAGCCCAAAGATACTGTTCCTTGACGAACCCACGACAGGTCTTGACCCGCAATCAAGAGCGGCAATTTGGTCGTACCTTAAGCGCCTAAACAAAGAAGAGGGGATTACAATTTTTCTTACTACCCAGTACCTGGAGGAAGCTGACAAACTGTGCGACAGGCTTTCAATAATTGATCACGGGCAGATAGTTGCAGAAGGGACTCCGGAAGAAATGAAGCGGGAGATTGCTGCAGACGCGGTTAGTCTTACAATTGCAAATGGGAGGGATGCTGCAGACAACGGCCACGCAGTATCCGCAGCCAGGCAGATTCTAAGCAGAATTGGTGGCGTTACAGAGATTATTGATTCTGACAATGGACTGACAGTATATGGGAAAAATGGCGCATTTATGGTCCCTGAAATAGTCAGGGCTCTTGATAATGCGCGGCTAGAAATATCAACAATAAACGTGTCAACTCCAACTCTTGACGATGTTTTCCTAAAGCACACGGGCAGAAGGATCAGATCAGAGGGCCGGAAGGAAGACAGTGTTGAGCCGAGGAAGAAAAGGCTCTTTGGACGAAAACAGGAGGCTGTTTAGAAATTGTCGCTGATACAAGATTCCTGGCATTTATTCAATAGAACAAACAGAAAGCTCCTTCGCAAGCCTTTCCTCATATTCTTTTCCCTGTTCCAACCAATAATTTTCCTGCTCTTATTCACCCAGCTGTTTAACAGGTTTGCCTCGATCCCCGGCTTTCCGGCAGAAAACTACCTGCTATTTGCAGTCCCGGGAATCATCTTGCAGAATTCGTTTACGAGTGCTTTCCAGTCTGGAACAGCTTTTGTCGAGGATCTCAAATCAGGGTTTCTTGCAAAGATTCTTGTCACTCAGGCTAAAAGGGAAGCCATCCTGCTTGGAAGAATAGCCGCTGATTCAGCTAGAGTGACGGTCCAATCGATCATAATATTCAGCATAGGTTACGCCATGGGCGCGCATCCTGCTACAGGCATCCCCGGGCTCTTGATGATGCTCCTTATTTCAGCACTATTTGGATTAGGATGGGGAGGCATTTCGATATTCATTGGTCTGAGGACCAGAAATAGCGAAAGCGTGTTTGCCATTGCGGGGTTCCTCACGTTTCCATTGTTATTCATGAGCACAGCCCTGACGCCTGCAAGCTTTATGCCGGACTGGATGCAAAGCGTAACCAGGTTCAACCCGATCAGCTATGGAGTTGACGCAATCCGCGTCCTTATGCTCTCGGGTTTTGACTGGCAGACGATATTGCGGGCTTTAGCAGTAATCGCGTCTTTGATAGCAGTGACAATGGGAGCGGTGGTTTATCAGTTCAAAAAGGTGGTGGGATGAGAAAGGCTCGGGCGCCTCGTGCTGACAGGCACCTTCAAAGCCGACCTATTCAGTCCATAACTTGACTATTGCTTTTTTATAAAAGTCATTGCTTATAGGTGCGAAAGCATACAGGATTAGCCGCTCAGATGATGACCTGTTATCCGTGGGAGCATTATGCGATGAAGAGATCACGACGGTCTGATGAGATCTATAAAAGAATTATTTTTTCTGTGATGTGCTTTGCGATTAGTTCTTTAATACTGCAATGAAGCCATACTTGCAAATGCGGAACCAGAGCAAGCTGCCATGCCATTTTGATGCTGGCACTATTCTGCATAACCGTTTTCAAGTTATGCAAGTTCACGCTCAGATTATGCAAAAGTTCGTGCTCGAAAAAAGGGGGTATGCAAATTTGAGCACGGAGGTGCAGCCAAGGTAGGGCCTAGACCGACCTAGATCATGCATAGAACGTGCCTATTTGCTGATGAGCAAGTCATGCAGCTGCTTCAATATCCTCGCAGTCGCACCCCACACCACGTTGCCGTCGTACGTGAACTTGAAGACTCCCTTGGCAAGGCTGTAGTGTTCGGTGTCCGGCTCGATGCTTGCAAGCGTTTCAATGAGGGGGGCGTCGATCACTGATTCGACCTCGTTTGCAGAAATCCTGTGCTCTGGCAACCGGTCCTGCAGGGTCACAAAGGGGACGATAAAGTGGTTTGATGTTATCGTTCTGACTGCGCGGAGGCTGCCGGCGACCTGCTCTGGCAAAAACGCGATCCCTATCTCTTCCTTTGTTTCACGGAGCGCGGTAGCAAGGAACGTGACGTCGCTGTCTGCATACCTGCCTCCGGGGAACGATATCTCGCCCCTGTGCGACTTGAGCATGGAGCTGCGCCTTGTCAGGAACACGTGCGGCCTGTCCTCGTGGTAGTGGATTATCACGAGCACAGCAGAGGGCATCGCGGAAGCCGTGTCCTTTGGGAGGTAGGGAGTCACCGCCAGCGCCGGCTTGATAAGTGCCATGAGATCTTCCTTGCGCAACAGTTTTGCAAACGCGCCAGCCAAATATATGCTCTCAAGCTATACGACCTCGCATTTAATAAGACCGTGAGGCGTCAATTTTGTGGAACGATGAAGATAGCCTACGAGCTGAACCCGCCCAAGATAGTAAAGGGGGAGAGGTTTGACCTGGCGCAGCTAAGCGAAGAAATGCAAGTGATGGCAGGCCGCGCGGCGCAGCTGTCAGGCCTTGTCGGCGGCATCCACCTAACGGACTCTGTCCTTGGAATGCCCCGGGTGTCAAGCATCACTGCGGCAAGTTACATCATGAAATACTCTGGTATCGATAAAGTCAGCATAAGCTGCAGCATCAGAGTGCGTGACCGCAACTTTACTTCCCTTTGCCAGGCAGTGTCTGACGCGGTGATGGCAGGAGTCGATAGCCTGCTTGTCCTAATGGGCGACGAGCCGGCAGACGGCCCGGGCGACACCGGGCTGAGGCCAAGCGCCGCAGTAAAGATGCTCAAGAAGGAAGGCTATGATTCCACGATAAAGCTGGACCTCTCGTTCCCTGCAAGGATAACCAACAGGGCGTCTGCATCGGTTCAGAACAAGCTTGACGCCAGGCCGCATTCGCTCGTGACTCAGTCGATCTCGTCCCTGTCGGACCTGGGCGAGATAGTTGACCTTGCCAAGCCATACGGGATCAGAGTTGCCGCAGTCGTCATGGTGCCGTCTGAAAAAAACAAACAGTCTGCCTCGATAATCGGCCTCGACTGGTCAGGATATGAAAAGAACCCGGCAGACTTTGTGCAGCAGGCGGCCAAGATAGCAGACAGTGTGCTACTCACTTCGCCCAACAGCTTTGGCTCCGGCATTGAATTGCTAAAACAGCTGAAGTGATGACTCAGTCAATGCCGTCGTCTTTTTTGTCAGTCATTTCGCCCTTCATCGTATCAATGACCTGGCGATAATATGGGCGCAGGTTCTCGTCTTCAGGCAGGCGCGGCCTCCTGTAATTGACGGGTATCTCTTTTTTCACCGAGCCCGGCCTTTTGCTGAACACGACAACTTTGTCTCCCAGGACGACTGACTCTAGTATGTTGTGCGTGATAAACACTATCGTCTTTTTTGTCCTGGCCCATATCAGCTGGAGCTCCACCAGGAGCAGGTCCCGGGTCTGGCTGTCAAGCGCTGCAAACGGCTCGTCCATCAGGAGCACTTCAGGATCGATTGCAAGGGCTCGGGCTATTGCGACTCTCTGCTTCATGCCGCCTGACAGCTGGTAGGTGTAGGCGTTTGCAAACTTTGTCAATTGCATCATGTCAAGGTAACGCATTGCTATTTCGTGCCGCTTGTCCTTTTCGACTCCCTTCATCTTGAGCCCAAACTCTACGTTGTCCATCACCCTGAGCCAGGGAAAGAGCGCGTTTTCTTGGAAGACCATGACGGTGTCCGGGCCGGTTTCAGTCACAGGGCGGCCATTCAGGACTACCTCGCCTTCAGTAGGCTTGTCAAGGCCGGCCAGAATGTTGAGAAGCGTGGTCTTGCCGCAGCCAGACGGGCCTACAAAGCACACAAACTGCTCATCCTCGATTGTCAGGTTGACATCCTGGACGGCGGTGAAAAGCCGCATTTCATTGCCCTGCTCTGCCATGAACCTCTTGCCGATGTTTTTTGCTTCAAGCTTTGCCATGTTGTATCAAACCAGGTCGCTCGTGTCGCCGAACTGCTTCATTTTGCTTGTGCGTTGCCGGTCTAAAACAGTTATGATGACGCCGGCAGCAAACACCGCAATGCCTGCATAAAGCGTAAAGTTAAACATCACGCTCAGGGTGACCGGGTTTATGTCCAGCCCGCTTTCTATGATCGATTTCTGATCCCCAAAGACAATGTTGGCCTCAAGCGCGCTGTCGGGCGACGTGTTGGCGACGGTAAGGGTGTAGTTGCCGTCTTGTGTCAGGCCAAACGTGTCCATCGCAAGGGTTCCTTCAAGCTGCTTGTCAACTAACACTTGGCCTGCAGGATCTGTAATCTTGAGCCCCGGCTGCCCGGCTGCCTGCACCAGCGCAACTATGTACGTTCCTTCGGTAGCATTTTTTCTGATGAACCGCTCAACAGAAGTCGCGTTAGCCGGCTCTATGTTGTATTTGTTTTCAGCAAGCAGTTTTGTAGCAAACAGCACGGTATAGTAAGTGAAAATTGCAAATCCTATTGCCATGATTGCTCCGCCGGCGATAAGCAGGATCGGGCCCCTTCGTAATCGCAATTTATACTTGGTTGTTAGCATTTGGTAATAATATATTCCTATCAAAGAAAATATGAGAAGATAACAACTTTTGCTGGCCGCAGAAAATGTAACAAGTTGATAGTTCTAGAACAAGGTATAAGAGCGCGTTTTGCATATATTGGGTGAAAGATGGACGAATCTTCTCATCAAGCAAAAAAACCAAAAGGCTTTGACGCCATTATCACGGCAATCAATATGGCCGCAATGGGGGCCGGGATTGCAGCTGCAGTAGCTGCTGCAAACAAAAGCAAGTCTGCAAGCGCGGACGCAGGAAGGATTGAAAAGAGCGTAAACGAGCTGAACGCCAAGTTTGACAAGATTTCAGAGCAGTTGAAGGGGATTCAGCCCGCCAAGATGGAAGTTCCGGCGACTGCTGCAAAGGAAGCAGAAAAAAGGCCAGACAACGCGCCACAACAGCAGCCAAAATCGCAGGATGTCATTTACGTAAGAAAGTCGTCAGAGTTTTCGTTCTACAACTAGGTTATACTACAAAGACTCCATTGCCGTTTATATCACATTTCTTTTTTCATTACTAGTTGCTGTTAAAAGTTATAGCTGTGGCGGCGCTTGCTGTCGCGATCGCTGTTGCAGTGCTAGTGTTTACGATGCCCCGTCAGGGCGAGCCCGGCGCGCCAAACGTAAGATTCACCGAGTTTACGCCTGACAGGATGGACATCGTGGTCGGCGAATCGACCAAGATAGTGTTCAACGTAAAGAACTTGGAAGAGAGTAACATCAACGGCTCAAAGCTGCTTGTAGTCATCGAGCCTTCGGGCTACCAGCCCTACCTGTCGATAAGCGACTCCGCGATAGAGCTGCCAATGCTGCAGGGCAAAGACGCGCGGACAGGCCAGATGCAGGTCATGATAACTGCCACAAGCGCGCCGGCCAAAGAAGCAGTATACACGGTAAAGGGCGTGCTGCTTGTAGACGGCAAGCAGACAGATGTCAGGAACTTTGACTTGAAGATACGCCAACAGTAGGCTTTTTGTCGTAGCCGGTCATGCGCTCGTACTGCAGGCGGAATAGCTCTATGACGACGAGCGCGCCTTCCTGTTCGTTGACGTAGCAGCTTATCCACCCAGACTGCGGGATAAAGTGGTGCGGCGACGCCTTGCCCTTAGCTATCAGCTTTTTGCCAACATCCTTTGGAAATGGCAGGTCGGCAAGTTCATCTCCGTGCATGTGCCCCATCTCTCTGCCGTTGACCCTGAACTCGATTCCGCCAAAGCGGTGATCGTGAACGGTCACCCCGGGCCACCCGAGCAATTCGCGCTTGACTGCTTCGCTAGGAGTCTCCATCAATATTATGACATAGCCGGCCTACTTAACTGGGGCAGTAATTTCCAGCTTGGCTAGTAGCCCGAGGCTTACTAGAGCACGAAATATTCTGCTTCCGGGTGGTGCACCACTATTGCCGCCGTCGACTGGTCCGGCACTATCTGGCCGGACTCTGTTAGGGTCATGCGGGATTTTGCAGGATCAAGTATCTGCCAGACGAGGTGGTGCTGCCATATGTCAGGGCAGCTCGGGTATCCCCAGCTGTACCGCAGGCCACGCTTGCTCCCTATCTTTAGTTCCTCGCGTATTCTGGCGTTGACCCACTCTGCCATGGCCTCAGCCGTCTCTACTGCAATGCCGTGCAGGTAGTAGGCGTCGCTGTACCGGTCCTGCTTGTTCCATCTGTCGATTGTCTCTGTCACCTTGCTTCCTGCAGTCACTGACTGAAATGCGACGATGTCGTCCTGCCCAAAATAGTCTGCAAGGCACAGGTGCTTTTCTTTTGACGAGCGCGGGAACTCGAACACTACTTGCTTGCCATCTGGCAGGTCTACTGCCAGCCTGCCACTGCCGCCCTGACCGGGCGTCAGGTTGTGGCATTTGTAGTAGCCATACACCGCGCGGGGCTCAAACAACTTTTCTTTTATCACGCGCTCGGTCCACTCTTTGAATAACTCTTCAGGGTCCTGCTCGCTTGCGCCCTTGCCTCTCATCCCCCATTGCAATACAAACAGCGACTTTTTGTTGATGTATTTCCACACCTCGTGAAGGTCGAACTGCGATGGCTCTAGCCTTATTGGCCTGTTGATGTGAGGCGGAACTGGCGGCTCCACCGGCTTGATGCCGCTGTGCGGCAGCTGCGATTGATCAACTACCGCAACTTGCTTTTCGTCCCACCTGTCCAGCCTGTCCTTCCATTCGCCGACAAACTGCTTGCGCTCCGGTGACATCAGCTTGTTCATAACCCTCAGCCCGTCAAACGCGGTCTTGCAGTAGAATACACCCGGCTCGTAGATGCTGCCGTCCTTTGCAATCCTGTTTATGTAACTGCTGTTTATTGCCGCCCCTCCGCAGATTACGGGAACTGCCATGCTGTTCTGCCGGGCGTGCTCGACAAAATACTGCATCTGCTTTGAAGTCGAGACCAGCAATGCGGAGAGACCGACTGCGTCGGCCTTGACCTCGCCTATCTTTTCCAGTATCTTTTGCATCGGCACCTGCTTGCCAAGGTCGTAGACAGTGTAGCCGTTGTTGACGAAAATCGTTTTCACCAGGTTCTTGCCGATGTCGTGCACGTCTCCGTAGACCGTGCAGAGCACCAGCTTGCCCTTGCTCACGCCTTCCTGCTTGATCAGGTACTTTTCCAGCTCGGCTACTGCGGCCTTCATGCATTCCGCCGACTTTAGCACAAAAGGCAGGATGAGTTCGCCGGCGCCAAATTTGTCGCCCACCTCCTTCATTGCTGGCAGCAAGACCTCGTTTAGCGTTTCAACGGCTGCTTCGTGGGCCGCTTCCCTTGGCGCCTCAAGTGCAAGCCTTCCTTCCTTTTTCGCAACTCTGCCTCCGCGCGTGTGGTCGGCTATGGCCTGCACCACGTCGTCCTCTATTCCATCCTTCAGCCTGTTGACTATGCGGAAGTGGCAGCGCTTCCCGGCTTCCCAAGCAGGGTCGACTTCAACCCTCTTGGTCGGGCCGGTGGCAGTTGCCCTGGCGCCTTCAAAGTGCGATATCAGCTCTGCAAGGGCATTTGGATGCTTGTTAAAGATAAGATCCTCTGCCAGTTTTTTCTGCTGCTCGTCAATCTCTGGATACGCGATGATGTCGCGTGCGTTTATTATGACAGTGTCAAGCCCCGCCTTGAGCGCGTGGTAAAGGAATACTGAATTGACGACCTTTCTTGCGCTTGGAGACAGGCCAAAGCTGACGTTGCTCAGCCCGAGCGTGGTGAACGCGTCAGGGAATTTCTGCTTGACGAGTCTGATGCCTTCAAGTGTGTTCTTGGCAGAATCTGCAAATTCCTGCTCGCCTGTTGCAAGCGTGAACGTGAGCACGTCAAACAGGAACTGCCAGGGCTTTAGCCCGTACTGCTTGCCAGTGTCGTGGAGCAGCTGCGCAGTTTCTACTTTTTCCTCCGGCGTCTTGGCCATCCCCTTTGGGCCTATGCACATCGCCACCGCAGGCAAGCCGTACTTTGCCATCATTGGCGCAAGCGCGTGGAATCGGCTGCCGTCGCCTTCAAGGTTTATCGAGTTGATTATCGGCCTGCCGGGGATCTGTGTGATGGCAGACTCGATCACCTTTGGGTCAGTTGAATCAATAACTAGTGGTGCGTCTATCTCCAGGCTCAGCCTCTTGACAAGCCGGGTCATGAACTCCAGCTCGTCAGAGCGCTCGGTGGTAGCGACGCACACGTCAAGGCAGTGCGCGCCGTCTTCGACCTGCGCCCTTGCAAGGCCGACTAAGCCATCAAAATCATTGCTGAGCACCAGCTCTTTTGCCTTTTTAGACCCCTGGGTGTTGAGGCGCTCCCCTATTATCAGGGGCGCCGGCTCTTGCTTTAGATCTACTGCCTTTAGCGCAGAACTTACCCGCGGAACCACCAAAGTTTGTATGTTTTTATTTATTAAGCCACTATATTTGCTATTCAGAAAGTCAAAAAAAGTAAACAGTATACCGAAAATTCTACCTAACCTGTTTTATAATAAAAAAGCAAGTAAAAAGCATGGCTACGATTCAACAGTTCAAATTTAAGGGTGATGGCTCCGCCGGCCTCGTAGAGACTGTGTACTCTATCGTAAGGAGCAGAAGCGGCAAGGTCACAAGCAAGGACCTTGACCAGATGATAGGTAACAAGCAGGACGTCAGGTTTGCGATAACCCGTCTTACGGTGCAGGGCAGGATAAAGCGGGTTAGAGGCTTTGGCAAGGTCGGAATCGAGTATTTCTACAAAGACCTGGCAGGGCCGCAGCAAAAGTTGAGGATAGAGCAGTCTACCTTCTAAGGTCCACGGCCTTTCTCAGCTCTGCAATATGCTGCGGGTTAGTTCCACAGCATCCCCCGATCATCCGTATGTTCTTGTATTTGCTGACAAAGTCTGCAAGCGCTTCTGCTATCTCACGGGGCTCCATTTTGTAGACTGCCTTGCCGCCCTCATTATGAGGCATGCCGGCATTTGGCATCACGAGTATCGGCAGGTCCTGTTCGCCCAGCCACCTAACGCTTGAGGCCATCTCGTGCGGGCCGGTGGAGCAGTTGAGCCCAAACGCGTCAATTTTCATGTCGCTCACGGTAGTGTATGCTGCCTGGACGCTTGTTCCAAGAAGCATCTTGCCGTACTGGTCAAGCGTGACGTTGGCGATGATTGGAACTTGCTTTCCCGCCTTTTGCATCGCCTCGTGGCAGGCTTCTATTGCTAGCTTTACTTCCAAGATGTCCTGGCTTGTCTCTATGAGCAGCGCGTCTGCGCCACCGAGGACGAGGCCCAGCGCCTGCAGCGAAAACGCCTCCCTTATCTCGCCAAGGGGCTTTTGCCCGAGGTCAGGATCGTTTGAGCTTGGCAGGTATCCGCTTGGGCCCATTGACCCTATGACATAGCGGGGCTTGTCCTTGAACTCGTTGCATACCTCCCTTGCAAGCTCGGCCGCCTTTTTGTTGAACTCTATTGTCTGATCGCCATAGCCGTACTCGTCGAGCTTGAACTTGTTTGATCCAAAAGTGTTTGTCTCGATGCAGTCGGCCCCTGCCTTGAGGTAGCTCCGGTGGATCTGCTTTATCCACTCCGGCCTCGACAATATGAGGCCGTCGTTAAAGCCGTCCTTGCCGTCTGGAAAGTCCTCCGGCTTTGGGTTGAGGTGCTGGATTTCCGTCCCCATCGCGCCGTCGAAAAGCAGCACGCGCTTTTTTGCTGCCTCAAGAAAAGGCTCCCAGTCTGCCAAGCACTGAAAATAGCCTGCAATCGAGTTTAAAACCTTTGGAAAATTAACATGATTGGCAACAACTGTTGACATAGGGTCTCTAAACCGTAATTCCGCAATGTGAGGCAGTATGATGGCAACAGTTGTTCAGGAAAAGACTTCACTAGTTCAAAATGCCAAGATCCCGCCTTCAGTGCTCCTCATAGGCAAAAAGCGCACGTTGGACTACATTGCACCGGCGCTCTTTAGGGTAAACAATACCGGCGAGCTTATCATCAAGGCGACAGGCAGCCTCAGCATAGTGACTGCAGTCGACGTTGCAGAAATGGTAAAGCGCGACGTTGAAAACCTTGCAACAAAGTCTATAACGCTTGGCACCGATGAATTGACAATCGCGACAGGGGAGCGCAAGCGCATGTCATGCATCGAGATCCACCTGATCAAAGTCAGCCCGATAGCAGTGGTGACGCCGCCAGCAATAGACGTCCATGTCCCTGTAGAAGCAGTCGCGCCTGCAATAGTTGAAATTCCCGTTGAAGAACCAGCGCCTGTAGAAGTGCCCGTAATTGTAGCTGAAGAAAAGGCCAAGAAGCCAAGGGCAAAGAGAAGGTCAACTGCCACAACAAAGAAAAAAGCACCAAGCAGGAAAAAGAAGGCAGCCGCATAAGCGCTGCTCATTTTCCCATATTTTGAGCTTTTATCCAAGTGTCAAGGCGTGACGCGAGACATAGTCCTTGGGAACAGGACGGTATCCTTGATGTCTTCTGCGTTTGTTATCCAGCGCACAAGGCGCTCGATGCCAAGCCCAAAGCCGCCGTGGGGCACCGATCCGTACTTTCTCAGGTCAAGGTACCAGTCGTAGGCAGCAGGGTTGAGACCTTCCTTTCTTATTCGCCCAGTCATTGAAACAATGTCGTCTTCCCTCAGCCCGCCGCTTGATATCTCGCCCAAGCCCTGTGGTGCGAGCATGTCGGCGGCAAGCCCGATATTCTTGTTGTCAGGGTCTTGCTTGACGTAGAATGGCTTGACTGCGATAGGATAGCCGACTACGAATATGGGCTTGGTCGCATTCTTTGTCAGCTCGCGCTCGGAATCAATGCTCAGGTCGTCTCCCCACTGGATTTCGTGCTTGCTGCCATCATCCTGCGGGACCATGAACCCTTTTGACCTTAGTATTTCAATTGCCTTTTCGTACGGCACCCTTTCAAATGGCGGCTCTACTTTTTTGAGATCTGTGATGTCGCGCTTCAAGTACGCTAGATCTTCAGCTCTTTCCCTTACCGTGTTCTGTATGACGTACGACACCAGCTGCTCCTCCGCCTTCAGTATGTCCTCAAGCGTGACCCAGGGAGCCTCTGCTTCAAGGTGGGAAAACTCTGCCAGGTGCCTAACAGTCCGGGACTTTTCAGCCCTAAACGATGGCGTCAGGCTCCATACCGGCCCTAACGAAAATATCATGGCTTCAAGGTACAGCTGCGCGCTCTGCGAAAGGTACGCTTCCTCGTCAAAATATTTCAGCTTGAAAAGAGTCGAGCCTCCTTCCACCGCGCCCTTTACTATTGTAGGCGCAGTGACTTCCACCCACCCGTTTTCGACAAACCAGCGCCGGCCAAAGTCAAGCACGGTAGCCCTTATCTTTGCCATCGCGACCATCCTGCGCGTCCGCAAAGCCAGATGCCTCTTGTCAAGCAAGAGTTCGTCGCTCTGGTACTCGCCGATAGGGTAGTCGGCGCCGGCGACGCTGTATATTTTCAGGTCCTTGCCCTTTATTTCATAGCCTCCCTCCGGAGCCCTTGCATCCTGGCTGACTGTGCCGGTGGCCTCGATAGAAGACTCGATTGTGAGGTTTGCAGCTTTGTCCACTGGAAAGACGCACTGGATAACCCCGCCCCTGTCGTCGCGCACCAGCACGAACGCGTTCTCTTTTTGCTTTCTCAGCCGGTAGACCCATCCCCGGATGGTGACTTGCTTGCCGACGTTGTCTGGGGATTTTATCTGGCTTGCACGGAGGGACATTTTCAGGCTTTAGTCTCTATCCCGATTCTTAAGTGTATAGCCAAAAAAAGAAAAGGCCGGCTCATGCCGGTTCTCTTGATTCTTCATCCTTGTCGTTCATTTCCGCGGCCTTTTCCCGCAGGTTTTCTGCAGGGCCCGTTGTTCCAGGGTTTGCTGCGGCGTCTCCCACCTTGTTCTGGTTGCCCTGCGCCTTGTCGAGATTCTTTTCCTCTCTATTTTCGCTCATTTGCAATTCAAGAATGCGGAACTACAAGATATCAAGCGTTTACAGGATATTGCTAGTTTTTGTACGGTAACAAGGTTTTTGCTCCGATCACCTAGATAAAAAAGTCAGGCAGGCACCTGCCTTGTCCTCCTGCCCATCATATAGAATGCGCCTGCAACGCTGCCAAAGACTGCACCCAGGATGCCGATCACGGCAAATGTCTCTATGCCGCGGAAATATGGAGTTCCCGAGCCGTCGGGGTTATTTCCATACGTCGTTTCCTTTGCATACTGCACTCTTTCCGCAGCAAGAATGGTATTGTCGGTGCATTGGTTCCTGCTGATTTTCAGCTGGTCGCATCTTGCCAGCTGCTCCTTTGTGGCTGTTCCTGCGCTTCCGCCACTGTTGTCGCCATACTGCGCGTACGATTGCTGCACTGATGTTACAGCCAGAATCCCGGCTGCTATTGCCATCATGGCTAGTTGTTTTATCATGCATGCATTACGGATGCAGTCCTGATAATCCTGAGTTCCGAACTCCTAGTTCCAGCCCTGTTTTGGTGCTAGAACGCTATTGCCGCAGCGGTACCTGAACAGCAGGTAGACAAGGAAGCCGGCCACGAGTGCCCCTGCAAACAGGAGCACCGTCAAGAGCACGGGCGAAAAGTCAAGCACGTTGCTATCACCTCTTGCGTCAGCCACTTTTTGGCTCGACATCTGGACAGATTCATCGATTGTCATGGGCCTGTCAAAGGTGTTGGCCGGCAGCTGGCTTGCAGGGTCGTCAATGGGCGGTGGCGCCTGCACGACAAGCCCGTTTGGCTCCACGTAATAGAAGAGGAAAAAGCTGGCTGCAAGAAATACTGCGAGTGCGGCGATGCCGGGCATGAGCGAGACCCAGAAATGGTCGCTTGCTTCCTTGACTTTTGGCTGTGCCTTTTCTATCAGGCGGTACTTCCACATTCTCCATGCTTCAAACCAGAAGACTGAAGCTGCAGCGGCTGGCACCAAAACGCCATAAATTGAAAGTGAGCTGCCGCTAAAGAGGACATATAGAGTCGCAATTGTCGTAAAGATGCTTGCGTAAAACGCAAGGCGCGGGACTGTGAACCGGCCAAAGTTGACGTATGACTCGAGCGCCTTGACCTTGACCTTCCTTGTGACAAAGACCCTGCCGTAGCTGTCCCGCGAAGCAAGCCCCATTTCCACCAGCTTTTCAACCTGGTATTCGGCCACGCTCGGAGATGACAGCCCGAGGTCGCGCTGGACCTCCCGAATGCCAGAGGGCGCCTTCTTCTTTTGGAGGTAGATGTAGACGTAAAGCGTCCTGCCCTGCAGCTTGCGCTCAAGTTCATTGTTCGAGTCGTCGCTCATGTATAATGCCATTCTATGCTCTGTCGCACATTTAAGGTGCGCTGTGCTTGCGGCTGTTCTGGCAGTAGAACATGCAAATCTTTCAAGATAGCCAGGTCTGCTCGCAGAATTATCCAGTCAGACCCTGCAGATTTATTATTCGCATGCCAGATACTAGCACAAATGAAGAACCGCAGCTGGGAATGCCTTGAAAGCAAAAAGATATTCGAGGCGACTGATGGCAAGACCGTCTACATGGACCTGTACCAGGACAAGGTCAGGACGCCCAAGGGCAACGTAATTACATATACAAGGTACCGCGCTTCAGACGTTGTAATAGTAGTCCCGTTCCTTGACAATGACAGGCTTGTCATGATAAGGCAGTACCGCTACCCCGTTGACAAGGTGCTTCTGGAATTCCCTGCAGGGCACGTCGAAACTGGAGAAGACCCGGTGAATACCGCGGCCAGGGAGCTAGAAGAAGAGACCGGTTACAAGGCAGAGAAAATTGAATACATGTACAAATATCATCCGTCCGTGAGCAGGTCAAGTCAGACGGTGCACGTTTTTCGCGCAACCGGCCTCTCGGACAAGGGCGCAACAAGGCACGACGGCGGAGAGGACATCAACATGGAAATATTGACGGTGAGTGAGCTGCGCCGGCTGATACAGGAGGGCAAGGTGGAATGCGCCGGCACCCTTGTTTCTTACCTGCTCTGCTGCAGCGGGATGGAGATGGCCAAGAATGGTTGAAAAGATGCAGGCAATGGTCCTGAGCAAGCTCGCCCCGATAGAGACCCGTCCTCTGAAATTGAAGTCTATCGACAAGCCTGCAATAAGAGGCCGGAATGGGCTATTGCTTGAGATAGAGGCATGCGGAGTCTGCAGGTCAAACCTGCACCTGATAGAAGGCGACTGGAAAAAGTACGGCGCGCCACCGAGCCTCCCTGTTGTGCCGGGTCACGAAGTTGTGGGAATGGTCAGGAAAATTGGCGACAGTGTGAAAAAGATAAAGGAAGGCGACAGGGTGGGCATCCAGCCGCTCTTTAGCTCGTGCTTGGAATGCGAGTACTGCACCGCAGGCCGCGAGAACCTCTGCGAGAATGCAGAGATTACTGGTGAGACTGTGCAGGGAGGCTATGCAGAATACATTTGCGCAAACGAAGAGTTTGTCACGCCAATCCCGGACACCATCGACTCAGAGCATGCCGCGCCGCTGTTCTGCCCGGGTATAACCGCGTACAAGGCAGTCAAGGCATGCGAGCCGGCGGCAGGCAGATCTGTCGGCATCTTCGGCATAGGCGGCGTGGGGCACCTGGCAATACAGATAGCCAAAATGCAAGGCGCAAGGGTGGTTGCTACATCCAGAGCAAAGAAGCATCTTGACCTTGCAGAAAAGCTGGGAGCAGACAACACTATTGTCTTTCAGGATTCGCAGGAGCGCTTTTTGAAGAACCTGAAAAAGGAAGAAGGGCTGCTTGACAGCGCGATAGTCTTTGCTCCTTCCGACAAGGCGATAGACGCCGCTATCAGGTCGGTCAAGAAGGGCGGCATCATTGTGATGGGAGTCCTTGGCAACGTCGCCAACTTTCCAACCTTTGAGGAAAAAATAGTCAAGGGAAGCGTCATCGGCACGACGAAGGACATGGCAGACCTTGTCAGGCTTGCAAGCAATTCCGACCTGCAAGTGGTGATAGAGAAGCGCAGGCTTGCTGAAGCCAACGAGGTGCTGGCAAAGCTCAAAAAATCTCAGGTGGAAGCGCGTGCAGTGCTAGTCCCCTGATGAAATTAGATCAGCACAATGAACAAGTAATAGACTGCAAGGTTGGCTGCAGTCACCACGCTTCCCACCTTGAAGAATTCAAGGAACGAAAACGCGCGGACGCCCCGTGACTCTGCTGCTTCTATTATAATGATGTTGCTTGTCGCGCCGAGTATGGTCAGGTTGCCGGCAATGGTGCTGGCGGCCGCAAGCATCATCCACTGGTCTACGTGCTGGCCGGTAAAGCCGCTGTCTGCCATGACAAAGTTGTAGAGAGCGACGAATGGGACGTTGCTCAGCACCTGGCTCATGCCGATGCTCGCGGCAGATATCACGGCGGTGCTCTGCACAAGGTCGTCAGGGTTTGGGCTTGGGATGTAGTTCATAAACATCATTGACACAGCGCCAGAAGACCACATCGCGGACGTGACTACAAACATCGCGCCAAAGAAGATCAGGACGGAATAATCGACGCTTTTCATTATCTCCCTGCGCTGGCTGCTCAGCGCGTATAGAGTGGCCGCTCCTAGCATCGCCACTACGCTCAGGCTGAAATTGGCGACATTGAAAAAGTGCAGCACTTCAGAGACGATAAAACCTGATATGGTCGCTACCAGTATTGCGATAGACAATTTCGCAAGGCGCGGGTCATAGACTCCGTCCACTTTTTCCCAAAGCTCGATTGTGCTCAGCTGATAATTGCCCTGCAGCTCTTTCCGATAATACACCTTCAGGATGAAGTAGGTCACAAACAGGCTGATAATTGTAGGCGCCGCAAGGTGCAGGAGGAACGTGGTAAAGGGCAAAGGCATACCGCTCTGTATGACGATGAGAAGGTTCTGAGGGCTGCCTATGGGAGTCATGACGCTTCCGACAGTTATTCCAAAGGCAAGCGCAAGCAGGAGTACCACTGGCCTGATCCCGGCGTGCCTTGTAACGTACACTACAAGCGGTATCCCTAGGAGGGCGATGGTGTCGTTGACAAGAAATGCCGCAAGTAGGCCCATCCCCACAACAATGGCCATGAGGAGCCTTGACGGAGTTTTTGCCACCGAGAGCATCTTTATCGCGACGCGCCGGAGCACCCCGGCGCGGTCAAGTGCCGAGACTAAGCTGAACATCCCAAAGAGAAACGCAATGACGTCGAGGTTGACTGACATGAATGCGGCCCGGATGCTCAGCACCTGCAGGCCGACCATGAGGGCCGCGCCTGCCAGCATGGCCGCCCATATCGGCACCCCAATGCGCCTGTTGCCGATTATCAGGGCGTATACCACCGCAAATACCCCTAGGGCGATATACTCCTGCATGATGGCTTCCACACTGGTGCCCGGCTTTATTCTCTGTGCGTCAAAAGCATTGCACTTCACAAGGAATAATAGTTCAGCAGAAAAACAGCTGAGATATGGGAGAAGATGCGAGCAGGGTAGCGGAAGTGGTCGACAGCCTGCACAACCTTATAGAATCAAAGCAGGTCGGAGCAGACATGGCCATAGTCAGCCTGGTTTCGACGGCAGGCGAGATCGCTCTGAGCCTCATTGTGACACAGCCAGAGCTCAAGGAGGCGTACCTCAAGGTGTTCAACAGCTCCGTCGAGCAGGTGAGGAAGCAGCTGAAGCAGGAGCTGAAGGTAAGAAAGATCTAGGTATCAATCGTTTTGATTTTATGATAATATGCAACGTCTATCCATTTGTACTGTTTTGGTTAAATAGGCAAGCGCCTACGGGTAAATGGTGGAAGGCGCCATGCAAGAATCAAGATTCATTTCTGACGAAAAGAAGGAGGTTGTCAGGAACCTGTACGAATCCGGCATATCAGAGGAATTTGTCGCGATGCAGCTGGACCTGGAGATTCCTGTAGTCATCAACATATTGAAAGAAATGGGAGTCTACAAGAGCAGTTGAATTTTTGCCATGTTTCGCGGCCGATAACATAGACTATTATTACTAGTGGCAAAATAATGTCTGTAGACGTTGGTAGATCCTAACCGCCACATCAAAAAGAAAAAGCTGCGGGACATTAGCCACAAGATACACAAGGTCCAGCTCAGGATGCACAACAAGAAGGCCAGAAGCAAAATTCCCCGGCTGCAGGCGGAACTGAACGCGCTTCAAAAAGCGTACGACGAAACGCTGAGGGGCAACATGCAAAGAATGCCAAAGAAAATAGAGGTCCCCAAGCTTTGTCCAGTATGCAACGGGCGTATCGGGAAAGGTTATCACATCTGCAAGCCGGGCCAGTGGAAAAGATAGAGTTTATTCGCATTGTGACAGCAGCCCCACATTGTTGCAATCTGTAGCCGGGAACGAGGCACACACATGCAATTCTGCAGGAATCACAATGCGAATGGTGTTCTGTGCGCCATTGATAATATAAATCGAGTCGCAAATTCATCAGTTTTGCAAGTTGGTCGACCAAGGCAGTGACCCATGCATCAACTCGCTCATAGCCTAGAACGCTGCACTGTATTTCTCATAAAGAAGTGCAATGCAGCGCAACAAGGGATGTTCGGGGATAGCGACATGGTCGGAAGCGCGCTCCGGCTAGACTAGATTTCCGTTTGCAGAGTGCAACGCCACTTTTCTCTTCATGTCTGAAATGGCAGATCATCACGAAGCCGCCAAGCACACAGGTATATTTGAAATGTCGTATGAGCAGAGATGTTAGCAACTAAAATTCATACCATAGAAACATAGTCAAAATTTATTCTATCTCCGAATATACGATGCAATGTATTCGCCTATAGTCGAACACTTACCAAGACGATTGCTTGTCGTTGACGATGAAAAAGACATTGCCATTGTGCTAAAGAAAGGGCTAGAGAACTATGGCTTTAAAGTAGATGTGTACCTTGATCCCATCCAAGCATTGATGGACTACAAGCCGGGCTCTTATGATCTACTATTACTTGACTTCAAGATGCCGGGCCTAGACGGATACGAGTTATTTAACAGAATCAGACAAATCGATAGGAAAGTCAAGGTCTGTTTTTTATCGGCTGCTGAAGGTTCGCAAGTCAAGCAATACAAGAAACAAAGTACATCAGACAGGAGATATTTTGTCAAAAAAACTGTACCTATAAAAGACCTTGTGGATCGTATTAATTCGATATTGGAAGAAGTGCCCGACACGGCGACCTGAGGTTTCGCAAACCTTCTGCTTGACGCAGGAATTAGTTGACAGTCTTTTAAAGCAGATGCATCAGAATTTCTGCCAAGGCTTTGCATGCTTCAATAGATGGCAGTTTTCTGAGCAAAAGTAATCGTCGCACATGTAGCAGTAAATCGGATAGTCTTGCGTCTTTCTACCGCATCCGCCGCATGTAGCGGTTCCATCCATAAGCATTAGACACGTCCGCGAGACTTAAAGTTTTGAGATAGGGCGCGCCACTATGAACAACGTGCTAAAGCATTTATCGCTGCCCGGACCAGATGCTCATCTAGATCCAGATGCCAGAAAGCGAGATGATAGCTAGTACTGTAATAATTACGATCCCTGCGATCGCAACTTTTTGCTGTCGCGTCATTGCCTACCGTAGCTGGAGACCTTGCACATAAAGTTGTTTTTTAAGAGCCCTAGGAGGGATTCGGACCCTCGACCTAAGGTTTACGAAACCTTCGCTCTGCCAGGCTGAGCTACTAGGGCGAAACAAGGAAACTCTAGCCGCTCGTTATTTAATGCTTAGCGCTAAATTAAATATCAGCAGGACATTTTTGACGGTGTGAAGGTATCGATCTCTGGCGTCAGGGGCATCTACGGGCAGGACCTCAACCTGCATGAAGTCAGCAGGTTTGCGAGGCAGTTTGCAGGCATAATCAAGTCAGGCAGGTGCGTCATAGCCCGTGACACCCGCCCTTCTGGCAGGATAATAGCTCAGGCCGTGGCGGCAAGCCTGATGTCAAGCGGAATCGACGTATACAACCTTGGCGTTGCGCCAACCCCGGCGGCATTTCGGGAGGCGCGCAAGTACGGCGCCGGCATAATAATAACGGCGTCCCACAATCCGCTAGAGTGGAACGGTCTGAAATTCATAATCGACGGCAGGGGGCTTTTTGAAAGCGAGCTTGCTGCCATGTTAAAGTCGCCTGACTCGCATCAGGGCAAGTTTGGAAGCGAGTTTGGCGCGGTTTCAAGCTACGTTGACGAAGTTGCCGAAATGACAAAAGGCGCGGCAGTAAGCGTCGGGATTGACGCCGGCGGTGGCGCGGCGTGCGGCTACTCTGAAAAGTTGTTCAAAAAGCTGGGCCACAAGTACTACAGTATCAATGGGATTGCAGGCGTGTCGTCTAGAGGGCCGGACCCGACGGCAGACGGGCTGGCAGACCTGAGTGCGCTAGTGACTTCAAACCGCCTTGACCACGGCTTTGCCCTCGACCTCGACGGCGACAGGCTAGTTACGGTCAGAAGCAACGGCGAAAAGTTGAGCCCGGATGCCACGCTCCTCCTGTGCGTCGCCCGGGCGATTGACATGGGCATGAGGAGGTTTGTAACGAGCATCGACACCAGCATCGCAATAGAAAAGTACATCCGGGATCACAGGGGCAAGGTCGCGTATTCAAAGGTGGGCGAGGCAAACGTGGTCAGCAGGATGCTCGAGGAAAATGCCGACGCAGGAGGAGAGGGGAGCAGCGCCGGCTTTATCATGCCAAATTTCAACATGTGCCGCGACGGCCTTTTGGCAGCAGCAACAATTTCCACGCTTGAAAAGAAAAAGATGCAGGAATGCCTAGAATTTGCGTCGCAGTATGTGCAGGTGCGGTCCAAGATACCCGCCGACTCGTCGCTGCACGGCGCAGTCATTGAAAAACTGCCAGACATCTTCAAACCGGAATCATCGTCGATAATGACAGAGGACGGCGTCAAGGCGATAATAGACGAGGACTCGTGGGTCCTTGTGAGGCCGTCGAACACCGAGCATGCTATCAGGGTCTCTGTCGAGTCAAGAGTTGACAGGGCGCAGGCGCTCTACAAGAAGACAAGTGAGAAGGTCCAGGCAGCATATGACCAAGTTAGATGAAAAAGAGATCATCAGGATCTTTGCATCCCGGCTTGGCATAAGGGACCTTGACGACGTTGCCCTGCTTGGAAAAAATATTGTGTTCAAGAGCGACATGCTGGTAGCAAGCACCGACGTGCCGCCCGGCATGGTGGCTTGGCAGGTTGCAAGGAAGAGCATTGTTTCCTGCGTGAGCGACCTTGCAGCAAAGGGCGTCAAGCCGGATTCGGCAATGATATCGCTTGGCCTGCCAAGGAACTGCACAAGGCCGTATGTCGAAGGGCTTGCACAAGGCTTTGCTATTGCGGCAAAGGAATTTGGGGTAAAGATAGTTGGCGGCGACACAAATGAAGCCGCGGGGCTTGTAATAGACTGCAGCATGATAGGCTTTACGCGTGGCAAGCTGCCGAAAAGAAACGGGGCGAGGCCGGGCGACTTGGTAATAGTGTCGGGCACATTCGGCCTTGCGCCGGCCGGCCTTGCGATCATGATGCAAAACGCGACGGCCGCAGGAATGTTCAGAAAGCAGGCAGTAGAATCGGTGCTCAGGCCGTCACCGAGGCAGGGCTTTGGCATGGCGCTTGCAAAATATTTTTCCTCGTCGATAGACTCTAGCGACGGCCTTGCAATATCGCTCTACGAGCTGGCAGGCCAGAGCCGAGTCAGAATCATTATTGAGTGTATGCCGGCTTTTGACGGCATTGAATGGTTTGCGCAGGAAAACAGCCTCGATGCGCACGAGCTGGTTTTCCACGGTGGAGAAGAGTACGAAATTGTCGCGACGATCCCAAAGGCAAGATTAAAGCAAGCAGAGGCCGCTGCAAGGAAGGCAAAGGTCGGCCTAAATGTCATTGGCAGGGTGCAAAAAGGGGCCGGCGACGTCTTTGTCGGGAAAAAACTGCTTGAGAACAGGGGCTACACCCACTTTATCGGCAGGCGATAACGTTTTTAACCCTCTAGAGAGGCGAATGATGTATTCATGTCTGAAACAAGCGAGATTACGCAGACAAGGTGGGGAGTAGCCCATATCTTTAGCAGTTACAATAACACTCTTGTTCATATCACCGACTTGAGCGGGAGCGAGACTATATCGTTCAGCTCTGGCGGCCGCCACGTTACCGCTGACCGCTACGAGTCGTCACCCTATGCGGCAATGAAGTCGGCTGTCGCAGCCGCCGACGTTGCCAAGACAAAGGGCATCAACGCGCTGCACATCCGCGTGAGGGCAGTCGGAGGGGTAGGTCCAAGAATCCCCGGCCCAGGAGCCCAGGCCGCCATCAGAGCACTTGCAAGGGCAGGCTTCCGCATCGGAAGGATTGATGATGTCACTCCAATACCGCACGACACGACAAGAAAGCCAGGCGGAAGAAGAGGACGCAGAGTCTAGAGCGATTTCATTTCCGGTGCCATTTTTACCTGTGCGCCGCACCCCCTGTTTTTCAGCTGCATCCCAAGCCACGCTATGAACTTGTCCTCGAATTTCTTGCCTTTTGACGCGTCGATCTTGTGGCCGTTTTGCGCGTATACTTTCTCGACAAACTGGCCGGCAAGGAAGAGCTTTGCAAAAAACCAGCCGGCGCTTTGGACGGGCTCGTCAAGCGCAAACTGGTTCTCAAGGTTGCATGCCTCCTGGTACTGCGCCAGCATGTCTACTGCGATCTTGCTGTCAAGCGAAAAATCAGTTGTCTGAAAATCCAGGATAAATGTGCCGATTATCATTCTTCATTCTGCTGCTTTAGTTTATCCGAGAAAGAAATGAGCTTGCCCTTGTCCTCCACCTTGATAGTGGTATTGACTCTCACGTTGAGCCCGACTGACCGGAAAAGCGCCAACAGCTCGCCGCCTGAAATCCTGCTTGTTATTTCGCCAGACTGCAACAGCTCGGCGATCCTTGAAACAATCGCCTCTGTCTGCGCGGGGAACTGCGAATACGCAAGGCCCAGCACCTCGTCGCCCCTGTCATACAGGTAAGCAGAAACAATTTCCCGGGCAGACTTTTGAGGCTGCTGTTGGCGCGCCTTGACTTTTTCAATAGCCGCCGCCTTTTCCTTGAGCTCTTTTAGCTTGCGCGCCTTGATTATCTCTATGTCCGGGTCGTCAGACACTAGCCCTTTATCACCCCTATCGGCACGAGCCTTACCACCTTGGTGGCTATGCCAAGCGAGTGCGACACCTCTGCGACAGAGTCGACGTCCTTGTATGCCTCAGGTGTCTCCTCGACCATGCCTTCCATCGTGAGCGCCTTGACGTAGATGCCTTTTGACTCGAGGCCGCTCTTTACCCCTTCGGGGGTGTAGCTCCGCTTTGCGGCAGACCTTGACATAGTCCTGCCGGCGCCGTGCGCAGTCGAGCCAAAGCTCAGGTCAAGCGATTTTTTGCTGCCTAAAAGTATCCAGCTGGCGGTTCCCATGGACCCCGGTATTATCACGGGTTGGCCTATGCCGCGGTACTTGCCGGGTATTTGATCCATGCCTGCAGGGAACGCTCTTGTAGCGCCCTTCCTGTGTACCACCACTTCGCGCATGCTTTCGCCGTCCACCTTGTGCCGCTCGACTTTTGCGATGTTGTGCGCAACGTCATAAACAAGGTCCATTTCAAGCCCGCCTTCGCCCGCGCCAAAGACGCGCTCAAACGTTTTTCTAGTCCAGTGGGTTATCATCTGCCGGTTAGCCCACGCAAAGTTGAGGGCTGAGTACATCGCCTTTCGGTAGTCTTCGCCTTCCTTGGATTTGTTTGGCACACATGCAAGCTCCCTGTCTGCAAGGGTCAGCCCGTATTTTCGCAGCGCAGACTCTGAAACGCGGAGGTAGTCCGTGCATATCTGGTGGCCAAAGCCCCGCGATCCGCAGTGTATAAGCACGGTCAGCTGGCCTTCCTTTTCAAGGCCCATCGCCTTTGCCGCACGCTCGTCAAATATCTTGTCGACTTTTTGCACTTCAAGGAAGTGATTGCCCGAGCCAAGCGATCCCAGCTGCGACGCGCCCCTCTTCCTTGCAGTGTCTGAGACCCTCGCAGGGTCAGCTCCGGCCATGCTGCCCCCTTCCTCACACACCTCGGCATCATTTTTATCGCCGTAGCCGTGGCTGACGGCCCAGCTGACGCCCTCCACCAGCAGTTCATCAAGCTCTGGCTTTGATAACTTGATAGAGCCCTCGCTTCCGACTCCGGACGGGATAGACCGGAATAGCTCGTTGACAAGGTCTTTGAGCTTTGGCCGCAGATCGCTTTCTGTCAGGTTCGTCCGGACTAGCCGCACGCCGCAGTTGATGTCATAGCCCACGCCGCCGGGGCTAATCACGCCCTCTTCGATGTCTGTTGCCGCCACGCCTCCTACTGGAAAGCCGTAGCCTTCATGGCCGTCTGGCAGCACGACGACGTGCTTTCTGACTCCCGGCAGCGTCGCCACGTTTGCCGCCTGGTCTATCGTCCTGTCGGTTGCCATCTTTGTTATCAAAGATTCGTTAGCGTAAATAGTGACTGGGACTTTCATCCCCTTGTCAGGGTTCGGGTCTATCCGGTATTCAAGGTCGCTCACCTTTCTTATCCGGTGGTTGCCGCTCCTCGTTACAATCTCGTTCAATGCTGCTACTGACTTGGTTCAAGTTATTATAAGCCTTGCTTGCCGCTGGCAAACCAGTCGCGGCCTTGCTGCACTGCCACCATCACAGCCTACATTGAAGACGCTGTGCGAAAAATGTAGGCATATAACTGAATTTTATTATGGATGATTATTATCATACATTTTTTAGAACATTTGTATTACTTAATAGGCCGGCAAGGCTATTCTCATAACCTCTTGCTTGGCTTGGTCTCCTTATTCTCTTACTATTATGCAACTTCCACCTTTGCAACCATGAATGCTGGTGTAGGCTTGTTTGCTGACGATACTGCTTCAAGTCTCGACAGTGATGACCTATGCGGCAGCGGGACATGCGGTCTTGCAAGAATCGCCATAATCGATCCCACTTTTACGGCCAAATATAGAGGCTGAAGCTAGACCAATCATCAACCCGCCTTTTAAGCTCCAAACAGCATCAGATCTTGATCGCGCATGTCCCTCTTCCAGACCGTGAACTCCATCAAGGACGAGGCGTTGAACAGCGTGATTTGCCCGATTGTGATAAGGCTTGGGATCCAGGCCATACCTGCAGCCTCGCTGCTAGTAGGCGAGGTTGCTTTGAGCTACTTCCTCCATTATGGAATCATCCTTCCTTCGCCGATAGGCATCGAGCTGATGGAATTCCCGGCCAAGATGATTTACATCCTAGAGCGGAAAAAGATAAGGCTGACATTGTTGCCAAAATTACGGCTACTCTTGCCGCCGAAAAACAAGTAGAAAGCTGCTGAATCAAAATATTTTCAGGTTCATCAAACCCATTTTCAGCTAGTTGATTACGTAAGAAGATTTATTTTCAGCACTTTACCGCTCTACATCGTGCCAATACTGCCGATAGACTCGGGACGTTACGGTAGCAAGGAGATGCGCGAGATTTTCGAGGACGAGAGGAGGCTCCAGTACCAGCTTGACTTTGAGGCGGCAGTCGCGCAAGCCCAGGCCAAGATAGGCATGATCCCTGCTGACGCAGCAAGAGAAATTGCAGAATGGGCACGCTCTGGCAAGGTCACGCTTATCCGGGTGAGCGAGCTGGAGGCAGTAAGCGAGCACGACACTGCGGCAATGGTGGAAGCGCTGAGCGAGCAAGTCTCTGCAAAATCAAAGCCGTGGGTGCACTACGGGCTGACTAGCAACGACATCGTGGACACGTCAACTTGCACGCAGATGCGCGACGCATTCAAGATCATCGAGCCAAAGGTTGCCAAGCTGGCCTTGTTGTTGTCAGACAGGGCAGTCGAGTTCGGAGACTTGCCGGCAGTCGGCAGGACGCACGGGCAACACGCAAGCATCATCGCGTTTGGGTTGAAATTTGCGGTATGGGCCGCAGAAATGGCCAAGCATGTTGAAAGGATCGAGGAAGGCAAGAAGCGCTTCTTGCTTTGCAAGACGCTCGGGGTAGTCGGCACCGGCTCGCTCATGGGCGACCGGGCGCTTGAAGTGCAAAGGCTGGTCGCGCAGGACCTAGGGCTCCATCCTGTCGACGCAGCGACTCAGGTAGTTCCACGCGAGCGATTTGCAGAGATGCATTTTTGCATAGCGCTCATTGGGTCAACTCTGGACAAGATCGCAATAGAGATCAGGAACCTGCAGCGCACAGAGATAGGCGAGGTTGCAGAGCCTTTTAGGAAGGGCCAGATGGGCAGCAGCGCCGTGCCAGTCAAGCGCAACCCGATAAAGAGCGAGCGGGTGTCTTCTCTAGCCAAGATGCTCAAGTCGTTTGTCAACGTATCAATGGACAACATTGCCCTGTGGCACGAGCGCGACCTGTCAAACTCTGCCAACGAGCGATTCACGCTCCCGATGGCGGCCATACTGCTTGACGAAATGCTGAACGCCATGACAAAAGTGGTGCCAGAATTGAAGGTGAACAGGGAAAAGATTGTTGCCAATATAGAGATGACAAAGGGCCAGATCTACGCCGAGTTTGTGCTTGAGGCGCTCGTGAAAAAGGGGATTGCGCGTTTTGACGCCTACCGGGACATACAGCGAGTCGCGTTTTCAGCGCTTGAAAGCGGCGAGCACTTTTTTGACGCGGCGTCAAGAGACGCGAGCATTTCAAAACACCTGACAAAGAAAGAGCTTGCCGCGATATTTGACGCCAAGAACCACCTGGCGGCGTCAGGCAAGATAATAGACAACGTCGCAAAACTTGTCAGAAAGTAGTTTAAAGTGCCGTCGGTGAGATTTGAGCTCACGACAGCTCGGTCTTCAGCTTCACCCCTTATAAAAAAGGTCGAGTGCTCTCCCAGGCTGAGCTACGACGGCACCGACAAGACTAGTTTTACAAATCATATATAATCGTGTCTTCAGGCTAGAGCTCGTCCATGCCAAACTTGTGGTAGCACTGGTTGCACCGGAATTTTTCCTTTCCCGGAGTCCCGGAAACGACTTCAAGCTCGCTCTTGGTCTTGCATTTCGGGCATTTTCCATAGATGGTCTTTCTCGGCATCTTTTCTACTCTATTATAGAGCTAGCCGTATTAAATAATCTCTTTTTGTACTCTTCGATGTGGTACAGAACGATCTTACTTAAAGTAAATAAACGAAAAAGTATGATTTCAATCATCATGATCAAGTCTCATACAGGTAATCCCGATTCAGTCGTCGACTCGCCAGAAGAGAGGAGGCGGCGCTTTCTTGAAGAATTTGAAAAGCCATTTAAATGCGAGAAATGCAATGAGAGGTTCAAGAAGAAAAAGTATCTTCGCGAGCACAAGTCCGAGGTCCATTCATATTAAGAAGGTGCCGGAGGCGGGATTTGAGCCCGCGACCTTACGATGTCTTATCAGATATGAGATTATGAGTCGTACGCTCTAACCAAGCTGAGCTACCCCGGCTATTTCCAGCTGAATTCTCGCGCTGCATAATATAAGCTATTCAAGAGTGTACATGCACCAGCAAGAACCATCGTGACTCCTGCAGCCGGCAGGCATATTTTCTGCCTATTCAAACATGCGCCGGACGTCGCCCTCGAGCACGCCTGAGCCGGAGTGCAGCCTGTCGATGTGGCTTGACAGCCCCTCCTTTGTGTCAAAGGGCGACTCGCAGTATGGGCAGACCAACTTGGCAGTGCTAATGTCCTTCATGTAGACTATGGCCTTTGGGTTGATTATGCATACCGGCGTGCCCTTGATGGCAGTGTGCGCAGTCGAAAGGGTAGTCATGTGGATCTTTTCAAAAATGTCGTCGCGTGAAACCATCCCAAGCACAGCCGAGTGCGAGCTCACGATCACCTGCCGAATCACGTGCTTGTCCATGATGGACAGCGTTTCCTGAACAGTAGTGTGGGGATCCACTGCAAGCACCGGGCTTGTCATTATCTCTCGCAGCCTGACCTTGCCAGGGCTCCTTCCCTGCGACATCACCTTGAAGAGAATGTCCGTCTTGCTCACGATTCCAACCACCTCTCCTTGGTGCGAAGCAAGGACGCTCCTGACGCCGCGCTCTTTAATCAGCGCCAGCGCTTCGTCTGTATACTTGTCGGATTCCATGATGACTACGTTTGTGTTTATGAAATGCTCTATTGGCGTGGAAAGCAGTGCCGTAATATCGTCTGGGAGGTAGCTGCTCATACGTAATTATCCGTTTTGTTTTATTTAAGCGTGGCTACGCCTGCTTGTCCTCGAAATTGAGTTTGATTAGGTTCTGGCCACCGGCCTTGCGGATTTCGACCAGCTCTTCACGTTCGAGCCTCTTGACGAGCCTCCATATCGTGGTCTTGGGGAGTTGGAACTTGCTCCGGATCTCGCTCTCAAAGGCCGCACCTTCCTTTTCCACAAGAAACCTGAGCACCTGTTGATCCTCGGGACGCAGGTGCGGCCTGTCCTCGATTATCCTGCCCACTATTCGCGAAAGGATAGACTTGTCGATCTGCGATTCAGGTATCTGGTACGGGACCGCAGAATCGTTTTCTAGCAAGGGCTCTGCCGAATCGCCGAGATCGCCCATTTCCTCTTCCTCCTCGATCTCTGCGGTAGTGGGTCGCAGCACCGGTGTAGCCTTGCTGTCTGCTGAAGGGTCTCTTGGCTCTTCCAGCTTTTGCAGCGGCTGCAACGCCGGCTGTGCGGGCTTTCGCATCTTGAGGAAGACAAGCGCGCCGACTCCCCCGGCGGCAGCGGCTACGGCAGCTATTATCACTGATATCGGGAGGGCCGGCTCTGGCTGCTTTGTGCCAATGGAGGCAATTGCGCCGCTGGCAGAATTTCTCGCGTCAGCGTAACTGCCGGCTGCAAACTGGGCGTTTGCCTGCTGCAGTTGCTGCCTTGCAGTCATGGTGTCGCGGCCTTCGCCGGCAGCCTTGTCGATCTGGCTCTGGGCGTCGCTGATCGCTTTTTGCGCCGCTTCAAAATCCCGGCCGGTGGCAAGGGCGGCGTCATTCGCCCTGTCCGCAAACGTTTCGGCGTCGGCAAACCTGCCGCCGTCTCGGGCTTCGGTGGCCTTTTGTAGCAGGTCCTCGGCGCTTGTAAGCACTATGCCTGGGTGCTGGCCGGCGACTTCAGTGATGGTGGTCTGAGCCGCCCTGATGCCTATATTTGCCTGCTCTTCTGTCCCAAGCGTCCCTACCACGTAGACAAACCGAATGTTTCCGGGCTTGTCAAAGGTCAGCAGGTACTGGCCGCCGAAAAGTTTTATCGATGGCGAGTTGTCTCCAGGATCGGTAAGTATGCTGTCAGGCGGGAGCTTTACCGAAAAGCCGGCTGTCGAGTTGAGCGAAAATATCCAGTCCCTCTTGTCCTTTACGAGAAAGTCCTGCGTCGTGTAGCTGATCCTAATGTTTGAAACTCCCGGCGTGTTCAGGATTATTTCGTTTGGCCTGTCGCCTATGCTGAATTTTACTACATTGTCGTCATAGTCTACCACGATAAGGTTCCGCATGTCTTCCTCGCCAAAAAGCGGGATCTTTATTTCCTTGTCCAGTGGATCTGTAATACTGACATCGTATTCTACCAGCGCGTTGCCATCTGACAAAAGCGCGATAAAAAGCGATTCAGAAGTATGGTCCTGCTGCGCAAATATCGGGACCACCCCAGAGGCAATAACAACAAACAGTATCCCTGAAATGAAAAAATTAGCGCTAAATACCCCATGATATCGGAATATCATCAGAATGGCTTGCCTGTTTAAAGGAAAGGCAGAAACGATATAAGTCTTCTGACAGTGGTTTTATTGCCAGCCTTTTGTTTCCGGATAAAAGGTTCTGAAATTCTTGTCCTTGTAGCTTTCGACCCACTTGAACTTGCGCTGGAGTGTTGCGGTGTACACCCGGGTCCAGTCAAGGTCGACATAGTTGAGCCATGCTTTCATAACGCGAGGATCGATATAGTTCCTGAGCGACGTGCCGATGTTGTAGTCGCGCGTTTCCTGCTGCAATTTCATCTGCACTTCCATCTTTTCAAGCCGCTCCTTGAGCCTCTGTTCCTGAAGCTCCGTCTTCCAGTTCCTGGCCGCTATTTGCTGCTTGATGTCGTTGATGGCATGCTTCTTGCTGGCGATAGACTCTTCGAATTTTTCAATCGCCTTTTTGGCTGCAGGGTTCTTTGGGTCCACGCCCTTTTTGTGGTTGCAGGTTATCGCCGCCTTCAGGTTTGCCGTCCTTGCGACGTAGACCTTTTGCGCTTCGGATGAGCTCTTGTCCACCCTCACCGGCGGGTTAGACAGCGCTTCCTGCACTACCTTTGTGGCGATGCAAGTCCTGAACACCTTGGCCGTGAGCCCCGGCATTATAGTCTGCAAGAACGCGTTTACTTTGCGCGAGTTGATGCCGTCAAATATCGAATCAGCTGGCTTTTTGCCCTGCATGAACTTTTTCAGGTTTTCATAGAGCGCCCTTGTGTCGTCTGAATTGACTTCAAGCGTCTTTTGCCAGGGCACGCTGTCCTTGCCGAGAAAATTGAACTCGACCATCTGCCTGCCGTTTGCCTGCGGGAACTTGATATGTTCTACTCGGAGCGTGCTTGCGCCGACGGTGTCAGCCTCGTCAGGGTCCTTTTCGTCGCCAACCCTCATGGCAAGCTTGAAGATGAGGTACGCCACTGTCGCGGTCTTGTCCGAGCCCTTCATCATTTTCCGGATTACTTCTTTTTGCACCTTGTCAAACTGCTGGGCCAGCTTTTGCGCCTTGTCATACTTTGCCTTGTCGTTTTCCTGACGGAGTGCCGCAGAATCGTGCAGCCAGACGTACTTGCGCTTGTCAGCTTTCCAGCACAGTGGGATCCGAAGCTTGGAATTCACGTGACTTGAAGTCGCGGC
>JADMIO011116421.1_pt1 | contig 101088 bp, 83 predicted proteins | sample 8958161 | NCBI WGS metagenome assembly JADMIO01 (sample SAMN16585339, study PRJNA669376) | soil metagenome | isolation source: Crop rotation soil | place: USA: Cullars Rotation, Alabama | collected 2011 | reverse complement strand
GCGACAACTTGTCCACGTGGAATTCTAAGCTTAGGATCCCAATGTGCTGGAAAGATCGTGCTCACCGGTTTCGGCGACATCAGCCACGCGGTCTCTATCGTGCACGATTTGCGGGCTTTCTGGTTCCTGGAAAAGCCTGTCCAGCCCGAAGTCCTTCAGGAGTTGCTGGAGCGCGCGGTGCGTCACGAAAGCCTGGCCCGGGAAGCCGCCATGCTCCAGCGCCAGGCGGGTTATCGCGGCACATTGCTGGACATGGTGGGGGCGTCGGCCGCGATGCAGCAGGTGTTCGCTCTGATCCAGCGAGTCGCCCCGAGCGCCGCTTCGGTGCTGATCAGCGGGGAAAGCGGTACCGGCAAGGAGCTGGCCGCGCGAGCCATTCACAAGCTTAGTCCGCGAGCCGCCGCGCCTTTCGTGGCGATCAACTGCGCGGCGCTGCCGGAGCACCTGATCGAAAGCGAGTTGTTTGGGCACGAACGGGGCGCCTTCACCGGGGCGCTTACGCGCCGCGCGGGATGTTTCGAGCAGGCCCATCGCGGAACCCTGTTCCTGGACGAAATTACCGAGATGCCCATCGGGACGCAGGCAAAACTCCTGCGCGTGCTTCAGGATGGCAAAATCCGTCGCTTGGGCGGAACCTCGGAGACCACGGTGGACGTCCGGATCGTCGCCGCGACCAACCGGCTTCCGGAAAAGGCGATTGAGGAGAAGAAGCTCCGCGAGGATCTGTACTATCGCCTGAATGTCTTCCAGATCGCGCTGCCGGCCTTACGTCATCGAAAGGAAGATCTTTCGAGCCTGGCCGAAGCTCTGATCCAGGAAATCAATGCCAAGCACGGCTGCGCGGTGGACGGTATCGACGCCGAGGTGCTGGCCAAGCTTATATGCCATTCCTGGCCCGGCAATGTGCGCGAGCTGCGCAACGTCCTGGAGCGGATGGTGATCGTGGCGCGCGAAGGCACCTTGCAGATGCACCAGCTTCCGCCGACTGTGGGCGTCCCCCAGGTGAACCTTCCGGCCTCGGAACCGCACACGGGGTCCGAGTTCCGATTCCGCGAAGGCGCGACCCTCGACGAAGTAGAACGAGCTTATATCCAGTTCACGCTCAATCAGATCGGCAACAACAAGCGGCGCGCCGCGCGGATTCTCGGGATCGGAGAGCGCACTTTGCACAGCCGCGTGGCTGATTAATGGGCCGCTCCTTCACGCCGTAATATCTTCCTTCTCGCCGGTCAGTGACGCTTGAAGTACTGGACTTCGCGTTCATGCTGCTGCGCCGCTTCCCGCGAGGAAAAAGTCCCCAGATTCCGTCTTTTACCGGTCTTCGGATCCTTCTTGCGGGAATACAAGCGATACTGTCCGGATTGGAGTTTTCGGATCATAACAAAGACTTTCGGAGCACGCCGATCGCCGGAATTGTCGATCGAGAGGGCTTGGAATTCTTCTTGCTCAGAGGGACGTGGTGGTCCGCCGCCCGAAAGGATTCCCATGACGATCACGGAGGCGAAAATGCGAAGCGTTCAGACGGACGAAATCGCCCAGTTGGACCAGTTCCTCAAAGAGCTTGGCCGGGAAAACGAATTCGGCAAAGATGTCGCGCTGGGCAACGATGACGAATTAAGCGAAGAGCATGGACGGGACAACAACGACAATGGCCCGAAATGCGCTTTACTCCGCGAACATCTGGAAAGCGCGCGCGTCTATCTGGTCGGCTTGATGCCGGCCGAATACGCGCTGAGTTTAAAGATGGCCGAACAGTCGCTCGATTGCGTTTCCGATTCCAATCTGCGGAACCGCATCGAGAAGTTTATTCACGGCGCCGAAGTGCGATCTTAATCAACCGCTTTGCTTAGTCACACGCTTCGGTGATGCAGATCGACTCGAGCGTACGTCCGACCGGGGGGGCAGGGAGTCCCGCAGCAGTCATCAGCTTGCGCAGGAGCAGTCCGGTTTCCGGATGCGCGATCGCTGACTGCACGCCCACGCGAACCAGCCCATCGGCATAATCTACCGGTTCCCACGTGTGGACCGCCAGCTTGCCGCCACGATTGTCGGTGTTGCCGTAATCGCGGATATTGAGCTTCGCCCCATGGTCGACCAGAGCCTGCACCACAGCCGTGGCGCCCTTATGGGCGGCGCCGTGCAGCGCCACGCGGCCGGTGTCGGCCTGCGCGTTCGGATCGAGGCCCAGGTCCAGAAGCAGCTTCACGGCTTCCAGGGTCTGTTCCGGCGACCACTCATAGGTGATGCCTTCCACCCAGCCGATTCCAGCAGCCACCTGCAGGGCGGTCACGTGCAGTTCCGTTTCGATCTTCGGATCGGCGCCGTGGGCCAGCAGCAGCTTCATCAGGACGATGTCCCCGGATTGCGAAGCGCGCAGGAACGCGGTCGCGCCGTTCTCATCCAGCCATTGGTTGGTGAATACCGTGCGGGTCTCGGTGCTGTCCTTCATGCGGGCATTTACGTTGGCGCCGTGGTCGAGAAGCAGCTTAATGAATTCGAGATGATCCATGTCGCCCTTGCGGACCGGATAGTCCCCGGATTCGATGTTGCGGTTGTCGGTGGCGATGTAGAGCGGCGTCCACATGCCTTTATTGGCGAGATTCACATCCGCGCCGTGGTCGATCAGGTAGGCGCCGAGCTTGTAATACCGGTTCTGGGTCGCGACCAGAAGCGGGCTCCAGCCGTATGCGGTGACTTGGTTGACGTCGGCTCCCGCAGCCAGCAGCACTTTCACCGATTCGAGATCGTCGGCACGAACGGCATACACCAGAGGCGTCAAGCCCCCGCCGTCTTTTACAGCATTCCGGCCGAAGCCTCCACCGCCAAAGCCAAACGCCGCCGCGGCGGCATCGTCGACGAAATCTGTGCCGTCAACCGCGGCTGCTCCTGCCGCTGCTCCCGCCGCTCCTGCTGCATTGCCGCCTCTTCCTCCAGCCGCCGCGCCGCCTCTACCGCCACGCCCGGCCCGGCCCGCGCGATTTCCGCCGCCCAGTGGAGGCGACGCCAATCCGGCAGCCAGCGCTGCGCCCTGTGCCGCGACCTGCTTTCGGGGATCGCCCGATTTTCCAAGCGCCGGTCCACGTCCACGTTCGACCATAGCCGATTGCGCCTTAATATCCGCACCGCGGTCGATCAACAGTTTGATCGCCGCCGCGTGTCCTTCATCCGCGGCCCACATCAGAGGCGTCGTGCCGCGCAGGGTTTCCTTCGCGTTGGGATCCGCCCCGTGGTCCAGAAGCACCTTCATCGCCTCGACGTTGCCTGTGCGCGACGCTTCCATCAGAGGTGTGCGTCCCAGAACCTGCTTCTCGTTGGGATCGGCGCCGCCCTTAATGAGCGATTCGATAATCGCGGCGTCTCCGTTGATGCTGGCGAGCCATAGCGGCGTCGCGCCGTCCCGGTTCGCGGCCTTGGCATTCGCCCCCGCGCGAACCAGCATGTCGACCATTTCCCGGTCCGACTTATACACGGCCCAGTGCAGGGCAGTAGCTCCATCGGCTTGGGGAGCGCTGACGTCGGCTTTCTGGGCGATCAGCTTCTGCATGGCGGCTTTATCGCCGCGCATCGCCGCGTCCGCGACGTCAGAGGGTGCCGCCGCGAGGCCGGCCAGGGAGAGCAACAGGAGTGTGGCACCACTTGCGAAGACACGCTTCATATTTTTCCTCTAGAGATTCTCGAGACGGCCCGTGCTGTCGCCGATGCTGTCCTGGTGAATGTCGTACATGTCCAGGATGCTCAGCAGCAGATTACCGGTTGGGACCTGTTTCTGCGGATACGCCAGATGGCGCCCGCCCTTGAGCTTCCCGTTCATTCCGCCCACCAGGATGTGCGGCACATCGTAATGGACGTGCTGATTGGAGTTCCCCATGTTGCTGCCGTAGAGAACCAGCGAGTGATCCAGCAGAGTCCCGTCGCCGTCCGGCGTCTTGGCCATCTTTTCGACCAGATGGGCCAGCATCTTCACGTGATACTGGTTGATCTTCGAGAGCAGGGCGATCTGCCGCGGATCTTCGCCATGATGCGAGACGCCGTGGAAACCGGAGGTGGGCGCTTCGCTTTCGGGATAGGTCCGGCCGGTGAGATCGCGGGCGAACAGCAGCGTTCCCACGCGAGTGATATCCGCCTGGAAGGCCAGCGCCATCAGGTCGAACTGCAGCTTGATGTGTTCGTCGAAGGTCTGCGGCACGCCGATCGGCACCGACATATCGGTTGGGGCGACGGTGGATGCCTCCATGGCGATCGACAGGCGCCGTTCGATCTCACGAACGTTTTCCGTATAGTTATCGATGCGCACGCGGTCCGGAGCGCTCGATTCTGCGCGCAGGCGAGTGAGGCTGGCAGTCAGCGAATCCAGAATGCTGCCGTCGCGCTTGCGGCGCTTGGCGCGCTGCTCGACGGAAGCGCCATCTCCGAACATGCGTTCGAAGACCACTTGCGGATTCAGCTCCATGGGCAGCGGATCGGTCGGCGAGGACCACGAAATCGTGTTGGTGTAGGTGCAGCTATAGCCTTCGCCGCAGTTGCTCGAATTCGCGCCGGGATCTTCCACCGCCAACTGCATGGACGGCATCAGGTTCTGCTGGCCGATCTTCTGGGCGATGAGCTGATCGATGGTGGTTCCAACCTGGACATCGGCGCCGGCGGTCTTCTTGGGCTTCACCGCGCACATGAAGGCCGCGGCAACCCAGTGGTCGGCTCCGGTGGCTCCCGGAGGCGGTTCGGCCGAGCGGGAATGCAGGCCGCTCATGATGACGGTCTGGTTGACGAAAGGCTCCAGCGGCTTCCAGTTGAACGGAAGCGTCGGATCAAGTTTCCCTTCCTTGGCGGGGACCCAATAGCCAGGCGCCGCGCCGTGCGGCACGAAGCAGCCGACGAATCGGGGTTTGGGGCTGGCGGCGGTTTGAGCCAGGGCCGTCGAGGCCGGAATCATCGCATCGAGTAACGGTAGCGCAAGCGTCGCGCCGGCGCCGCGCAGAATAGTTCGCCGGGACATGTGCTTCTTCGTGATAAACGTCATGGCTATCTCCTCTTCCTCAATTAACGAGACGCTCTCGTCTGGGTGCCGCCAGGCACAGTGGCGCTCTCGGGAACTTTCATATTGGTTTGGAACGCGGGGCTCTTCACTACTCCCATCACAATGGACGAGAACTTGTAGTTGCTAGCCGCCGCATCGCGCACAATCGACCGTACCATGGGCATGTCCTGATACTCCATCCCACGTCCAAGGGAGTAGGTCAAAAGTTTTTCCGTCACCACGCGGTTGAATTGCTCGGAGCGGTGAACCAGAGCGTTGCGCAGGCTCACTACGCCGTCCACTTTGGTGCCGTCGACCAGAACCCCGGTTGCGTCGATGGGGCTCTCGCCATCCTGCGTGCGCCAGGTGCCGACTGCGTCGAAGTTCTCGAGCGCCAGACCGATCGGCTCGAAAATCTTGTGGCACGACGAGCAGGACGGGCTGGTGTGGTGCAGTTCCATGGTTTCGCGCATGGTCGGCGCCTTGGCGTTGCCGGTGGAATCCACCGGGCGTTCCTTGATGATCGGCACGTTTGGCGGCGGATCCGGCGGGCTGACGCCCAGGAAAGTTTGCAGGAACCACTTGCCTGGCGCTACCGGCGAGGTGCGGGCCGCGTTCGACGTCACCGTCAGGAGCGCGCCTTTGCCCAGCAGGCCGCGGCGATAATCGAGCTCCGCGGGCAGTTCAACCCGCCGGAACTGCGGACCATAGATATTCGGAATGCCGTACTGCTTGGCCAGCCGTTCATTGACGTAGGTGTAATTCGCGGTCAGCAGATCGAGGACGCTGCGGTCCTCATGAACCACGCTGCCGAAGAACAACTCGGTCTCGCGGCGGTAGGCCGCCCTCAGGTTGTCGTCGAAATCCGGGAAGAGATTCACCACCGGCTCGCTGGTTTGCAGCGATCGCACACCCAGCCACTGGCCGGTGAAGTTGCTGATCAGAGCATCGGATTTCGGATCCGCCAGCATCCGCTGTACCTGCTTTTCAAGAACAGCCGGATCCTTGAGCTTGCCCTGCGAGGCCAGGTCGATTAACTGGTCGTCGGGAACACTGCTCCAGAGGAAGAACGACAGCCGGGAAGCCAGCGCCAGATCGCTGATGCGATAGGTCTTGCCCGCGGCCAGATTGGCCGGTTCGGGCTCCAGACGATACACGAATTCCGGATCGGCCAGCACGCGCTGCACGATCGCTTCGACGCCGTCGTCGAAAGATCCATGATCGGTGCGGCCCGATTGGTAGAACTCCATCAAGCGCGAAACATCCGCCGAGGTGGCCGGACGGCGGAAGGCATGCTTCACGAGCGTCGAGGCGATGTTCCTCGCGCAAGCGGTTTCATCCTTGGCGGCTGCCGGGCGGCACACGAAAATCTTCTTCCGCGCGGCCGTGTCGGTCGCGCCCTTGGCATCGTACGGCCCTTCGATCCAGACTTGTCCGACGTGCGGATAGAACAGGAATCCGGGGATCGATCCGGGGGTGTTCATGGTCCGCTGGAACGGGCGATTGAGTTCGCTACCCGGCACGTCATTGGTGGCCAGGAACGTCACGCCGACGGTGTGCAGGCCAGCCTTCACGGGAATCTTTTGGGTCGATTTGCCGTTGCCGGTGGTGTTGGAGATTTCTTTGTCCCAATCGAACAGCTTCACGCGCTCGCCATCGACCGTGACCTCGAGCTGCTCACCCTTTACGCCGCCCAGGACGGCCTGGAAGTAGCCGGTGACGCCTTTCACCTTGAAGGTGTACTCGCCGTCGGCCGGGAATTGGTATTTAATCAGGATGCCGCCGCGAGTCCCGAACGGCAGTCCTTCGATGTGATAATTCTGCGCGGTATCGGCCGGCACTTCGAAGACGGCCTGCGTGGGAGCGGATACGTCGCCAACCGCCAGCCGGCTGATCTTTCCGGCAGCCGACAGATACGCCTCCATCAGCGCGGGAGACAACGTCAAAGCGCCCGCGATATTGTCGAACCCGCGCGTGGAATCGTCGGGAGGCAGGAACTTGGTGGCGTCGACTTCGAGCGCCAGCACGTCACGGATCGCATTGGTGTACTCCGTGCGGTTCAGGCGATGCATCCCGGGCGGGACCAGACTCTGAACCGTCGTGCGATCGAGCTCCTTCTCCATGAAAGAGACCATGGAGTCCATCACCGGGGCGGCCGGGCGGGGCATGCCGGAGGGCGGCATCATCCCGGCGCGAAGCTTGCGGACGACCTTTTCCCAGGTCTCGGCGTGCTCGTGCATGTTGGCCGGATCCAGCAGATCGAGCGATAACCCGCCGGTTTGCAGCTTCTTGTTGTGGCAGGTGACGCAGTATTGGTCGAGGAGGGCACGCTCGTTTGCGGCCGACGTTACCTGTGTGATTGCGGCAGCGGCACCCGCCGCCGGCTGCTGCGAGCGGGCGATCTGGAGATAGCCGGGCACGGCGACAATCGCCAGTGCAGCGGCGAGACTCAATAGACTTTTCTTGCGCGATTGGTGCTGCCGGGCGCGCGGGCGGCGAAAGCGGCTCTTACCTTTATTCATCTGGCCCCCAAGGATTTGACCTTCGGCGAGGTTCCGGCAAGCTGCACCGACCTCTAAGTTAATGTAATCAATACTTTCGCCGGACGCAACCCCCGTACGGCTAGGATGGCCGCCAAATCGCGGCAAACGCTCGTTTGTTACGATAGGCGCAATAGTAAATGCGGTTTCGTCGCTATTTTTGTTACATGTGCCTCGCCGTTTTCCTGGCGCCGCCAACTTGGGGTAGTTGCGCGGCGGGCCGGACCGCGCTCTCCAAGGACGATTACCCTACGGCTTTAAAGGAATTTACCGCTTCGGCGGGCCAAGGCGACGCTTGCTCGCAGTTCAACCTGGGAGCCATGTATGAGCGGGCCCAGGGCGTTCCCCAGGATTTCCAGCAAGCCCTGAAGTGGTATCGTCTGGCCGCTGACGCTGGGCACGCCGAGGCACAGCGCAGCCTAGCCGCGATGTACGCCGATAACGAAGGCGTTCCCCGGGATTACACCGAGGCCATCAAGTGGTTCCGTCTTGCGGCAGACCAGGGGGATATCCAGGCTCAGCACAACCTCGGCCTTATTTACCACGGTGGCAAAGGCGTTCCTCGCGATTACGCCGAGGCGATGAAGTGGTTCCGTCCCGCCGCGGACAAAGGCTTCGCGGAGGCGCAGTACAACCTGGGCGTCATGTATCACGAGGGTCAGGGCGTGCCACGGGATTACGCGGAAGCCCTGCGATGGCTGCGTCTGGCGGCCGATCAAGGCTATGCCGAAGCCCAGGCCAACTTGGGCGTAATGTATCACGAGGGGCAGGGCGTCGCGCAGGACGACAAAGAAGCCCTGAAATGGTTTCGCCTCGCGGCCGATCAGGGCGACGCGCAGGCGCAATACGGGCTCGGCGACCTGTACGACCAGGGTCAAGGCGTTCCGCAGAGCGACAAAGAGGCGCTCCGCTGGTATCGCATGGCCGCCGACAAAGGCTTCGCGGCCGCACAGTTCAACCTGGCGGTGATGTATCAGAATGGCCAAGGCGTTCCGCGCGATACCAAAGAAGCTATCAAGTGGTATCGGCTCGCGGCCGATCAGGGCGACACGCAGGCTCGCCAGGTTCTTCCGACGCTGTACAAAGAGTCGATCGAATGGATCAGAAGCGCTGCCGGGCAGGGCCTGCCGTTGGCTCAGGATGCTCTCGGCGTGGCGTACGCCCAGGGCCTGGGCGTGGGCGAGGATCTCAAGGAAGCGGTCAAATGGTGGCAGATGGCCGCCGATCAGGGCGATGCGGATGCGCAGACCAATCTCGCTTTCCTGTATGAGATCGGGAGCGGCGTGAAGCAGGACTACGTGCAGGCGTATCTCTGGTACAGCCTGGTCGCCGACGCTTACTCTACGAACGCGAACGCAGTGGAAGGGCGGCAATCAGTGGCGAAGAAACTGACGCCCGCGCAGCTCTCCGAGGCGCAGGCGCTAGTGAAGAACTGGAAGCCGAAGTGAGACTCGCGTTCTAGCCGCGCGCGACGAAATAGAGAATTACGGCGACTACGCCTAGGAACGTCGCGGTCGCATCGTAAGCAACTTTCGACTTCTGGCGAGGACCCAGATGTCCTCCGCAAGCGCCGCAATAAGGTTCCCCGGTGAGGGCGAGACTATGGCAGTCTTGGCATTGCAGGCTGGCGTCGGCCCGCTCGGCTTCGAATGGTAGCAGTCGCGTCATAGCCCATGGTAAGAAAGGCGGCAAGGTCCTATAAATAGTCCGGGACGCCTGTTCTTCATGGGACCATTGCGGCGGCGGTCTAAATCGTCCGTACCAGGACTGAATCGGCCGTCGAAATATGGGCGAAATTCAGGAGCGGTTCTGCACCGAGCAGAACCATTTGGTCGCGAAGCAGACCTAGCGGCCCGGCAGCAGGCTATCGGGCTTGGCGTTGAACACGTCCATCAACGTGCTGACCACGTAGCCCAGAGCCAGACCCGCGGCGGCGGAGAACACCATCCCCATCAGCGGCGCGAGTTCCAAGGCATCCCCGATTTTTCCAGAAAGAGCGAATCCCAGGAGTCCGCCCGAGATGCAACATACCAGCCGCTTGCGCATTGTGTTTTCTCCTCAATGACAGCATGCGGGAAAACGGGCCGGATAGCACTAGGTGGAGGACCCCTATTGGCGTGAAAGCTTCCCTAAGTGGGCCTGCGGTTTCTCTCCAGTACGCGGAGATTCAAGGGACTAGAACTATGGGCGCCGGCCGCCTACGCCACCCGACGCACTACTTGCCGACGAGATGCTCGGCGTCGACGTTAAACTCATTGCAGACGTATTCCTGGATCTCCCAGTCGGGCCTGAGAAGATACGTCCGGGTGAAGGTATGAGGCTTGGTGAAGGCCTTCGGATCCTCCATCGTGATCTCGAGCTCCAGATGCCCTAAATCCGGGCGTCTGATGCGTTCTACCACGTGCAGTTGGTCGCTATGGGGCAAGCCCTGACCGTTCAGCCAGGTCTTATCGTTGAGGAACTTGGTATCCACCACTAAGGTGTCGCCGTCCCATTTTCCGATCGAATCGCCCATCCATAGCGGGCCTGGATCGTCGAGGTGCGGGCGGCCATCGAGGAACACCTGACGATAGCTGTGGATGTTGCCCTCATCCAGGATCACCAGCAGGGTCGGCGTCTGGACGAATTTCTGCAAAAAGGGCGAAATTCGCGGCACGCCTGCCGGCAGGCACTGGCCTTCGGGATCGTCTTTGCTTAAGTTCGCGCGGCGCTGTTTAAAGAGCTCCTCGGCCCAGGGCTGCAAAGGGACTTGTCCCAACTGGGTGAAGCTCAGTCCGGGCGTCCAGACGCCGGAGAGATCCGGTTTGCCGTCGGGCATTTTGGGCGCGGGCCCTGTGGGTGTGGGAGCAGACTGGAAATCCGCTGCATTTTCTTTCGAGGCCGCCTTGCCGTTGCCGCCTTTGGCATCGGCCTTGGCATTGGATTGTCCGACGCTTGCGACCGGCAGCACAGTTAGCATCGCCGCTACGGCGGCCGCGCCTATAAGGGAACTTAGATAACGCTTGCTCATTTGGATGGTACGTCGTCCGCGGAAGTACCGACGAAGACTTTGCGGCCATCCGCGCGCGTGATCGCCCGTGAGTTCGCATGGATCGACCCGTCGGCCAGAGGCTTGCCGTCCTTCGCCATGTATCCTTCGACGGTCACCTCTTCGCCCTGCCTCAGAGAGTTTCGATTCCAACCCTGGCGCGACAGCGCGTTGGGGCTGAGCGATTCGAACGCCCAGGTGGTCACCTTGCCGGTGGCATCTTTTACATCGACGAACACGTAGGCGTGCGGATTGACCCAGGAAAGTTTATTGATGGTCCCTTTGACGGTGACGGTTTTGGTGGAGTCGTATTCCGCCGCGAACGAATGATGCGCCAGCATCGGCACGACGGCCGTGAAGAGCGCGCATCCCGTGACTATCGCAGCCCTGAATTTGAACGTCATCGACACAATCCTCCCGGTTCGATTCGCCGTTGCGGACAGTCTATCGTCCCCTGGCATTCTGAGTCAAAAGGAGCCGTGCTAGAGGGTCCGCAGTTCCGCGATACGCTCCTCGATGATGCGCGTGGCCAACCTGCACTCGTCTGGAGAATAGCCTGCGGCGCGAAATGCGTCACGAATTTGTCCCACCGACATGCGCGCGAGAATCTCTCCCATCCGCCGGGCGTCCCCTCTAGGAATATCGCGGCCGATCCAGCGCAGGCGTAGCTTCGAAGCGTACTCGCGGGGTGTAAATAAGAAAAACCAGGCCGGGCGAGGCGGTACTCGAAAGTCAACTAGCTCGTCAGACTCGCGGCTTATGAATCGGGAATGAGCGAAGGCTCCCACATCGCCTCGGGCTCGGCGCAAAGGCCAGGTAAGATCCCCGGTTCCGAAACTGCCGCCCACGTCGCTCACCATGTAGATTCGCTCACCCGATCTTTCGTGAAGCAAGATCGCGTTGTTTTCATCCGTGAGGTCCCAGTTGTTAATGAGTGCCATCAGCGCTCGCAGACGGTTCAACTCAGGCGTTCCGCGAAACGGACTATCATTCCACGACCATGTGCCAATCGCTTTCAACTCGGGCGAATGCCGCTTCAGACGCGCACCTCGCACCGACTGCCCATTCAAAACGAATTTTTGGCCGCGATGAAGGCGGGCAGGCATGTTCGCCACCGTCAGCTGGTCCAGATAGTAATCTTCGTTAGCAAAATACCCGGCGGCCCAGATCAGCCGGGATGCTGCAACTTCCGCTTTGCCCTCCGCCCCGAGTTTCACCGTCCAGCGAATGCCCGCATGATCCTCGATGACGAACTTAGGGTTGGTTCCGTTTAGGTCTTCGGAGATAAACCGGAACGGCCCGCGAGGTTGATGGGATTTCCCGCCCGGGCCGAAGAACAGATCGCGAGAGGCAACGTTTACGGGTTTTTGCAGGAGAACTGCGTGTTCGGCTTTTTTACTTATGCCGCCCTCTATGGTCGCGGATGCCAAAAAAGTCAGCGAAGCCCCCAACCATCGTTTCAAGGATGGACTCATACGATCCGCGATGCACGTTTTCTTCCAGCGGTAAAGGCAGATTCTGCACACGTAGGCAACATGCCCAGGTAGCATCCTGTAGATTTTCCTCGATTCTCCCGTTCAAGTCGTTAGTCCCGTCACAATCAGCCCTGGGTCTTGAATTGCTGCGTTCCCCACCGATGGCGCTTAAGAAGCCGAACGCCTGGATCGCGGTTCTGGCCTTACCGATCTTGGCAGGGGCGGCCACTCCAGAGGTCTCTCCCAAACGCGAAGTGCCTCACCAGGGCTGGATCCATCATGTCTTCGGACGCCCGGCGGCGTACGCAAGAACGGCCGCATACGCGGGAATCGAGCAGCTCAGAGGCGAGCCCCGCGAGTGGGGCGGAGGAGTATCGGGTTACGCGAAACGCTTCGGATCGGTTTTCGGGAAGCACATCACCAAGAGCTCGATCCAATATGGAGTGGCGAAACTCCGCGACGAACAACTGGGCTATACGCCTTCAGGCAAGAAAGGATTCACCCCGCGCCTGAAATATGCCCTTATCAGCACAGTGGTCACGCGCAAGACTACCACCGGACAACGAACGGTCTCCACGAGTGAGATCTCGGCGGTGATTGGCAGCGGCTTGATCTCACGACTGTGGCAGCCGGCCAGATTAAGGACCTTCGGTAGCGGATTCAGCTCGGCGGGAATCTCCTTAGGATCCGACGCGGGCTACAACGTCGTGCGCGAGTTTTGGCCGGAAATTCGCCACCCTCGCCAAGCAAAGGAACGAAAAGCGAGGCTTCAGGCACAGAGCCTTGGAGGAACCCGCCGCCCGCGTCAAGAGTAACGAGGGCGTGCACAAGTTCCGCTCAGTGCGAACGATAATCGGGCCTCTTCGAGAGACTCACATTCGCAGCGGCATAGTAGGCAGGCCAGAAGGCAGCGAACGTAAAGATGCGAGCAGCCCAAGTTGTCGCGCTTGGGATTGCTAACACGGGCAAACACAGGAGCCCCACGACGAGCACTCCTGTTGGGGCGAGCGAATTGCCGCGCCATCCACGTCCGAGCCCAAGCAGGCTGGGGACTCCGATAAGTAACATAAGCGAGACCAAGCCGAGTGGCTGCCACATAGTAAAGAGGCCCAGCGGCACGACCACGCCGATGGCTCGGTATTTGGCGAGCGATGCAATGCTGAACCCGGCTGCCCATGCGAGGCCGACGATTGAGATGATCCGGCAGGCGATCAGGACCAGAAAATACGCGCGCCCTGTTTGCGCGAGGTCGGGCCAGGGATAATACGACGCCGTATCGGCGACTACTTTCGCGCCGGCCCAGATAGCCACCGCAGGAATTCCCATCGAAGCCGCAAGGAGCCAGGTCCGCCAGGATTTCCATGCTTGTAGCTGGCGCAAGGCCGTGAGTCCGATGAGGTCGACTAAAGCTCGGAAGTCGGCGCCGCGCTCCTGGATATCGCCAAGAACTGCCTCGCGTTCACCGCGGTCGAGCAGACGGCCAATGATCTCTGCGGATTTCAAGAGACCCATACGGTTCCTTCGGTCGCGCTCACTATCGTCTTGTAAAATTCGGCGGCGGCCTTGCGGCCGGAGCCCGTTATCTCGATCATCCGCTTGGCGCGGCCTCCGCGTTGAGGCGTGGGGTTGCTTAAGCGGCTCTTGATGAGACCTTTGGATTCCAGCCTGTCAAGCGTTGTATAGAGGGCTCCAAGAGAGCATCGGCGGCCGGTGGAGAGCTCGATTTCTTGCGCAATCGCCGCGCCGTAGGCGTCCGCAGCAAGACGACTCGCCGCTGCAAGTATCAGGTATTCGAACTCCCCGATCATAAGGACTACATTGTGCTATAAAGCCACCCAGATAGCAAGCCGAATCTTCCTTCATTTTCTTTCCCGCTTGTCAAACAAGTGGTCTGCTAGACTCGGGTTTGCGGCAATTATCGAAGCGGACGCAGTATAGTCTGAGGGCTCTGTATGCCCTGGCGCGCGAGTATGGCAAGGGCCCGACGCTCATCAGCGATCTCGCCGCAGAAGAATCCATCCCCAAAAAATTCCTCGAGCAGATTCTGCTCTCCCTGAAAGGCCTCGGCCTGGTGACCAGCAAGAAGGGCAAAGGCGGCGGATATATGCTGATGCACCCGCCCGATCAGATCACTCTCGCGACGGTCATCCGCATGATCGATGGCCCCCTCGCGCCCCTGCCGTGCGCCAGCGAAACCCGTTTTCGAAAATGCGACGAATGCGTCGATATCGAAACCTGCGGGACCCGGATCGTCATGAAAGAAGTCCGGGATTCCATCGCGACAATTTTAGAGCACACGACTCTCGCCTCGGTCTGCCGCAAAGTGGATCAGGCCCGCCAGAAGCAGCGCCCTCCCGAGTCTCTCGCCTACGATATTTAAGCGGCACCTACATCAGTGGGGAACGTGCGCAGGTTCCGCGGCGTGACTGCGACCTTGTCCCCGACGCTCAAAGCCAGCTCGCGATACCGGTCGCGGCTGATTTCGGCGTCCAGCGAGCTGCCGTTGTCATCCCGCAACAGTTCCAGCCGCACGACCGGACCCGCGGATGCAATGTGGCGGATCGACGCGACGACCGCTCCGTCAGTAGCTCCTGAATGGCGTGCGACGTCGAGCTCGTAGGGACGAACGTATCCGACATCCGCGCGGCCGTGAAACAGATTCACGTCGCCCAAGAACTGATAGACGAACGCGCTCGCCGGATTGTCGTAGACCTCGATCGGGGTGCCGACCTGTTCGATGAGCCCGTGGTTCATGATCGCAACGCGGTCGGCTACCTCGAGCGCCTCTTCCTGGTCATGCGTCACGAAGACGCTGGCCACGTGCAGCTCGTCATGCAAGCGGCGGAGCCATCGCCGAAGCTCCTTGCGCACCTTGGCATCGAGTGCTCCAAAGGGTTCGTCCAGCAGCAGGACCCGCGGTTCCACCGCCAGCGCCCGCGCCAACGCGACTCTCTGACGCTGGCCGCCGGATAGCTGATTGGGATAACGGTCGCCCAACCAGTCGAGCTGGATCAGTTCCAGCAGCTTTCGCACGCGATCGCGAATGTCCCCCTCCGAAGGCCGGGTGGCTTTGGGGCGCAAGCGCAACCCGAACGCGACGTTCTCGAAAACAGTCAGATGCCGGAACAGCGCGTAATGCTGAAACACGAAGCCGACCTGGCGATCGCGAGCCGTCGAGTTGGTGGCATCTTCGTCGTTCAGGCGAATGGTCCCGCTGTCGGGCACATCCAGCCCGGCGATGATCCGCAGCAGCGTCGTCTTGCCGGAACCGGACGGCCCCAGAAGCGCGACCAATTCCCCTTTCTCAATCTTGAGGCTCACGTCCTGCAAGGCCTCGAAGGTGCCATAGGTTTTTCGGATATGGTCGATCTCGATGCTCACTGGCTCTCCTTGCCGGTCTTGTATTCCAGGAATTTCTTCAGCCCGAGCGAGATCACGGCGATCACGCTTAAGAGCGACGCGACGGCGAACGCGCCGGAGTAGTTGTACTCGTTGTAGAGGATCTCGACGTGCAGGGGCAGGGTATTGGTCTCGCCTCGAATGTGCCCCGAGACGACCGATACGGCGCCGAATTCTCCCAGCGCGCGCGCCGTGCATAGCACCACGCCGTAGAGCAGTCCCCATTTGATGTTCGGGAGAGTGATCTTCCAGAACATCTGCCAGCCCGATGCGCCCAGGACCAGCGCCGCCTCTTCCTCATCGGTGCCCTGCGACTCCATCAGCGAAATCAGCTCGCGCGCGACAAAGGGAAACGTCACGAACGTCGTGGCCAGAATGATGCCTGGTACCGCGAAGATAATCTGGATGTCGTGGTCGGAGAGCCATTCGCCGAACCAGCCTTGCGCTCCGAAGACCAGCACGTAGATTAGTCCCGAGATCACCGGCGAAACACCGAACGGAATATCGATCAGCGTCACCAGGATGTTTTTGCCGCGGAACTGGAACTTGGTGACCGCCCACGCCGCGGCCATTCCGAACAACGTGTTCAAGGGAACCGCGATTCCCACCGTCAGGAGCGAGAGGTAGATCGCGGAACGTGTTTCGGGCGATTGCACCGCCGCGCGATAGCCTTCCCAGCCTTTGGCAAACGCCTGCACGAACACCGCAACCAGCGGCAGCACGATGAACAGTCCCAGGGCGAGCAGGGCGAGAATCGTCAGGCTGAGCTGGACCAGCAGCGGATCGCGTTTGACGGCCCGGACTTTCGTCGCGTTCAAGGGCAGGGCAGCGGTACTCATGCGGGCTCCAGGAATTTGCGCGTGCGCCGCTGGAGTACGTTGATCCCCAGCAGCAGGACGAAGGACGTGACGAGCAGGACGGCCGCGATCGCGGTCGCCCCGGCGTAATCATATTGCTCCAGCTTGGTGACGATCAGCAGCGGCGTGATTTCCGTCTTCATCGGCAGATTTCCCGCGATGAAGATCACCGACCCGTATTCACCCAGGGCTCGTGCAAACGCCAGAGCAAATCCGGTCAACAGCGCCGGACGGATCAGAGGAAAGATGACTTTCGTGAATACCTGCCAGCGCTTCGCACCCAGGCTCGATGCGGCTTCTTCAAGTTCCTGATCGGCATCCGCCAGCACGGGTTGCACGCTGCGGATCACGAACGGAAGCCCGATGAACGTCAGCGCCACGATCACACCCAGAGGCGTGAACGCTACCTTGATGCCGAGCGGCGCCAGATACTGGCCGAGCCAGCCATTCTCCGTGTACAAGCTGGTTAGCGCGATTCCCGCGACCGCCGTAGGCAACGCGAACGGCAGATCGACCAGCGCGTCAAGGAAGGCCTTGCCTGGAAATTCGTATCGGACCAGGACCCACGCGATCAGGAAGCCCACAGCGGCGCTCACCAGTCCTGCCGCCACCGACGCGCCGAAACTCAATCGATACGACGCGACCACTTGCGGCGAGGTCACCACGGTCCAGATGTGGTCCCAACTCGAGGTCGCCGTCTTGAAAAAGATCGCGCTCAAGGGAATGAGCACGATTAAGAGCAGGTAAACAGCCGTATAGGTGAGCGCCGGCCAGAATCCCGGCAGGATGCTCGGCGTCTTGAACGATGCGCGCAAATTATTTCCCGGGCGTGTAGATCTTGTCGAACACGCCTCCATCGTCGAAATGTTTCTTTTGCGCCTTCTGCCAGCCTCCGAAGAGCTCATCGATCGTGAAAAGCTGCAGCTTCGGGAAGCGATCCGCATACTTCGCGGCGACTTTTTCCAGGCGCGGACGGTAGAAATTCTTCGCCCCGATCTCCTGCCCTTCTTCGGTGTACAGGAACTCGACGTACGCCTTGGCGACTTCACCATTGCCGTGCTTGTTCGCGTACTTGTCGACCACGGCCACCGGCGGCTCGGCGAGAATGCTGATCGCGGGGACCACCACTTCGACTTTGTCCTTGCCGAGCTCGTTCAGCGCCAGGTAGGCTTCGTTCTCCCAGGAAAGCAGCACGTCGCCGATCCCGCGCTGGGCGAAGGTTGTCGTCGATCCGCGCGCGCCGGAATCCAGAACCGGAACGTTCTTGTAAAGCCGCGTGACGAAGTCCTGGGCCTTGGCCTCATCGTTATTGTTCTTCTTGAGCGCGTAGCCCCAGGCGGCCAGATACGCCCAGCGCGCGCCGCCCGATGATTTCGGATTGGGCGTGATCACGGAGACGCCCGGTTTCACGACGTCTTCCCAGTCCTTGATGTGCTTGGGATTTCCCTTGCGCACCAGGAACACGATAGTCGACGTGTACGGGGTGCTGTTGTTCGGCAGCCGGCTCTGCCAGTTTGCGGGAAGCGCGCGAGCCCTCTCCGCGATCGAATCGATATCGTAGGAAAGGGCCAGCGTCACGATATCGGCCTGAAGCCCGTCGATCACCGCGCGAGCCTGCTTGCCGGAGCCGCCATGCGACTGGCTGACGGTCACATCGGCTCCCGTCTTCGCCTTCCATTGCTTGGCGAACGCCGCGTTGATGTCCTGATACAGCTCGCGGGTGGGGTCGTAAGAGACATTTAACAACTTGATGGAACTCGGGCCGGCGGCGAACATCGCCGTCGTCGCTAGGGCCGTCGCAACAAGAGATGACCAGAAGATTCGAAGTGTACGTTTCATGAGTCTTTCCTAGAAGTTGATTTGGAATCTTTGCAGCAAGGCGCGCTCAGTGGGGCGATTTCCGCCCGCCGAAGCCGGCGCTCCGCCGCCGAAGTTGGTGTTGCCGTAGTCCAGAGAAAGCCGGACCGCGCGATTCAAGTACCAGTTCACGCCGCCCACCCACTCCTTCACGTGCCGGGGCGAAGTGGCGACTGTGCCGAATCCGTAATCGAAGAAGCCGCGCTCGACGCTGAAGTCGCCGGTGCGCACGGCCAGTTCGATCGCGCCCCAGCCGTGATTTTTCGGATCGAAACTTTTGCGCGGGGTGAGAGTCGTGAAGCCTTTCTTCTCTCCCGTGAGTAGATAAGAAGCCTGCACTTGCCACGCCCGGAAAGCAATGCTGCGCCGCACAGTGCCTTTCTGGAGACCCTCTTCTGCCAGGGTGTATTCGGCGAAGAGGCCGAAGGGACCCTTGTAGAAATAGCCTTGCGGAGCCAGGCGAGTCCGGTGGCCCGCGGCAACCACGCCCGATGCGAACGTGAAGAACGTGTTCTGGCCGAAAGTCTTGTAGGACGGCAGCGGGATGCCGTCGTCATTTCCGCTCGATGCGCCGATGCCGAAGCCGAGTCCGTTCAGCGGATGGTTGGCATTTGGGAGAAACGGCGTCAGGAAAATGCGCGCGGCGTAATCGCGATGATCGCTCACCGAGGCGTCGCTCAAGCCGTTGTCCGGCACGCCGTTGAAGACGCCGACGGTGTAACTGACGCGCCGTTTCACGATATCGCCCGAGACCTGGTAGCCGATATCGCGGCTGGGAACCAGCAGGGTCGGCAAGCCGCGTTCGATGAAGTTGGTGTCATCATCCGACTGCAGGCGTTCCAAACCCACAGGAGGCTTGAACTTGCCCACGCGAAGGTTCGCGCGGGAGAAATAGTTGAGCTGCATGTAGGCTTCGTACAGCACCGTGTTTCCCTGGCCGAAATCCGGCCGCAGGTAGAAGTCGACGTACTTGTAGACTGTGCCCGAGACGGCCGGCCGCGCTCGGCGGATGAGAAGCTGGTCAGTGAGAGGAATGCTGCTCTCCCCGGGAAACGTTCGATTGTCGAGTTGAATGTCCAGGCCGATCTTGAGCAGGAAGTTCTGATCGTTGGAGCGGATGGTGATGCCGGTCGGCTCGGCTCCCACCGTCGCTCCGCTGCGAGCCTTATCCGCGGCCGCCTCCGCTTCGAGTTCCCGGGTCCGGTCGGAGACTCGGACGCGCTGGTCCAGTTCCTCGACCTTCCTCTCCAGTTCTTGAATCTTTTGTTCCGGGGATTGCGGATCGGGTGTTTGCGCCTGGGCTGAAACCAACGGAACGGCCAGAATCACGAACAGCTCGAGCGATAGCTTGCGAACAGACACTGGAAAGAATGTGCTCCTTAGTTTTATATACTATACTATGTCGATAGAGTAATAGTATATTGACACGCTCGGCTTGTCAACAGATTTTGTTGAGCCGGGAAGTGTGGATGTAAATATTAATAATACAGGTAGTTAGTGAAATTTTCGGGAGGCGGGAAAAATGAAAATGGGGCAACCAGAAGGCTGCCCCGTCTATGAAACTGACGTCTAGACTACTTGGACGTGCTGATCCGCCAGACCTTATTCCCGGTGTCGTCCGTCACATACAAAGCGCCGTCCGAGCCGGTCACGACGCCGACCGGACGACCCCAGGTCGAGTCGCCGCCGGGGAACGTCATGAAGTCTTCGTAGACCCCGTTGGATTTGCCCTTCGTCAACGGGACCCGAACCAACTCGTGCCCCGAGGGCGTCGAACGATTCCACGATCCGTGTTCCGCCGCGAACAGGTCGCCGCGATACTCCGCCGGGAACATGGTCCCGTCATAGAACGTAAGCCCCAGCGAAGCGCTGTGCGCTTGCAGGAGAACATCGGGGACGATCACCTTGTCGGCCGTCTTGTCCGCGGGGCGCTCCATCTTCGCGCGCGGATCTTCGTGCTTGCCGATGTAGAACCAGGGCCAGCCGTAGAATCCGTCTTCTTTCACGCTGGTGATGTAGTCCGGCACCAGGTTATCGCCGAGCATGTCTCGCTCGTTCACCGACACCCACAACCCACCGGTGGTCGGGTTGATTCCGAGACCCACAGGATTGCGAATTCCAGAAGCGTAGATCTTCACGAACTTGCCCTCGGGAGTGTACTCGAGAACATTCGCGCGGCGATCCTGCACCGGACGCGTGTCGGAAACGTTGTCCGCCGAGCCCACGGCCACCAACATCTTCGTGCCGTCCTTGGAGAAGACCACGTCGCGCGTGGAGTGATTGCCGCCCGGCGAGAGATCCGGGACGATGGTTTGCGGCGGGCCGCTGGCCTTCAGGTCGCCATTCTTATAAGGGAAGCGAACCACGCTCCCGGTGTTGCCTACATAAACCCACTGCGGATTCGGCCCGCTCGGATAAAAGTTGATCCCGAAATTGGTGGTCAGCCCGGTGGCATACACCGAAGTCGTTTCCACTTTTCCGTTCTTGTTGCCGCGGAGGATCGTGATCTGGCCGGCGGCCTGCTCCATTACAAACAGATCGCCATTCGGCGCGCGGCGCACTTGGCGCGGAGCCTTGAGATTCTCGGCGAACACTTCCACTTTGAAGCCCGCTGGAACCGCCGGCATCACGCCGGCTGGAGGCTCGGGAGCCTTGCCGAATCCGCCAAAACCTCCGCGGCCCGTGGGTGGATTGGGCGCCGGCAGATCCGCGACCGTAATCTTTCGGAACGATCCAGGCTTCAGGTCCTTCGAGCTTACGAACGCGTTCTGGCCCGTGATCAGGTCGGCGACCTTGGCGCCGTCGCCAAATAGAGTGCAGGCAAAGCCCACAAACGCGAGCGCTCCGGTAATCAAATAGCGGTGCTTTTTCATGATTTTCTCCGAGACCAGAAGGGTCTCGACCTCTATTGTATGCTTCTAGATGGCTATGACACACGTATTCCATAAACACGCGCTGCGCGCCTCCGCGCTGTTCCCGATCGCGATTTTGACGGCTGCCAGCGCGTTTGCCGCGCAGCCTACCGAGATCGTGCTGCCCGGAAAAGGCATTTTCCCCGAGAGCATCACGTCGACTTCGGACGGCACTTTGATCGTCGGGAGTCTGGGGCACGGCAATGTGAGCCGCATCGCACCGGGAAAGACCGCAGCCGAAGAGTGGATTAAGCCGGGCACGGGCGGCCTGAACGGCGTGCTGGGAGTCTTCGCCGATGAGAAGGGCAAGAATCTCTGGGTGTGTTCGAACAACCTCGAAAACAAGGGCGAGGCGACTTCGGTCAAGTCGTTCGATCTGAAAATGGGCGCTCCCAAGGGCACCTATCCTTTGCCTGGCGATAACGCTTTGTGCAATGACATCGCGACCGCTGCCAACGGCACAACTTATATCACCGACACGCGGCAGAACAGCGTCTTGATGCTGAAGCCGGGCAGCAAGAGTCTGGAACTGGTGGCGAAGGATCCGCTGCTTGCGGGCGCCGATGGCCTGGCGTTCGGGGATACGAACATCCTCTATGTGAACAGCGTCAGCGCGAATAAAATCCTGCGCCTGGATCTCGGACCCGATGGGAAATCGAAGGGCATTGTCGAGCTGAAACTTTCGCGCGCGATCGATCGTCCTGACGGCATGCGCGCGATCGGAAAGAACCGGCTGCTGCTGGCCGAGAACTCAGGCAAGATGAGCATCGTGACGTTCGAAGGTCCGGGGATGCAGAACGCCGTGATCAAGACCATCAAAGAAGGTCTCGAGAGCACGCCCGCCGTGACCGCCACGAAGGGCATGGCGTGGATCGTCGAAGGGAAGCTGAATTATCGGAATGACCCGGCATTGAAGGACAAAGATCCCGGGACGTTCAAGATGTTCGCTGTGCCGCTGCCTAAGAACTAGTCGAGTTACCGAATCGTCCCCGGCTATCGAATTGCATCTGCACAGTCAGACGCAATGAGATTCGGACTACTTCTGGCGCTGGGGCTCCTGCCGATTGGGGCACAAGACGCAGGCATATCGCTAAACGACGCAGTTCGGCTGGCGCTGGAGAAGAACAAGTCGCTGGAAGCCGCCGCCGCTGCGAACAAAGCCGCGGATGCGCGTATCTCGGAAGCCCGTGGGGGCCGCCTTCCGAAGATCAACTACTCGGAATCTTGGGCGAGGAGCGATAACCCGGTCTTCGTGTTCAGCTCACTGCTGACGCAGAAGCAATTCGGCGAGCCGAACTTCCAGATCGGGCCGCTCAACAATCCGAACTTCCTCAATAATTTCCAATCGCAGCTCACGGCGGATCAGGTGCTCTACGATGCGGGCCAGACCAAGCGCGCCGTTCACTCCGCCGAACTCGCCAAGGACATCACCGGCGAACAAGGCAGGCGCACGCAGATGGAGGTGATCGCGGGCGTGATCCGCGCGTATTACGACTCTCTGTTGAGCGCGGACCAGCTCAACGCGACCAGCCAGGCGATGCGTTCAGCGCAGGCCGATCTGGAGCGTGCCCAGGCGATCCGCACGGCAGGGATGTCCACCGATGCGGATATCCTTTCGATCCGCGTTCACCTGGCGAGCGTCCGCGAGCAGCAGATCCGCCGAGAAGCGGACATAGACGTCGCACGAGCGGCGCTGAACGATGCCATTGGTCTCCCGTTAGAAACGCCTCACACGCTGACGACCGCGTTACTTCCACTGGATCCGCCTTCAGCGTCGTTGGCGGATCAGCAGAAAACTGCGGTGGAGCAACGTCCGGAGGCGCGGCAGATGAAGCTCGCGACCAGTCTGGCCGATACGCAGGCCGCTAACGCCCGCAGCAGTCTTCTCCCGCAGGTCACTTTGCATGGCGCCTATGAAGCCGATCGCCAGCGGTTCCTCAACCGCGGAGGCGACAACTGGCTGGTGTCGATCGGCCTGCGCTGGAACCTGTTCAACGGCTTCAGTGACAAAGCACGCATCGAAGAGAGCAAGTTCGACCAGCAGCGCAGTTCGGCGGAAGCGGCGCGGACGGATTCGGCGATCCGTCTGCAGGTCCAGCGAGCTTATGCCGACGTGCACGCCGCTACGCAGCGGATCGAAGTTGCCAAAGCGTCGGTGGCGGAAGCGGAAGAAAGTTTGCGAATCACGCAGAACCGGTACGAAGCGGGCTTCAGCAATGTGACCGATTTACTTCGGACCGAGACAGCAGTGCTGGATGCGCGAACCCGCCATCTGGCTGCGGTTCGCGATCAACGGATCGCCGCGGCGATGCTGGAACTCGCCGCGGGAACGCTTACGCCTGACTCGGCGCTGCTAAGAGAGGGTACCCGATGAGAAACAAGCTGCTGTGGTTGATTCCGTTCGCCCTGTGGCTGGCCGGGTGTTCCGAGCCGCCGCAGGAAGCCAAATCTTCGAAGGCGCCGCCGGTCGCCGTCAGCGTGGTGACCGTGAACGAGCAGTCATGGCCGTCGATCTATGAAGCCACTGGCACGGTTCGCGCACGCACCTCCGCGGTTATCGCAGCGAGGATGCTCGGGTATGTGCGTGACGTCAAAGTGCAGGCCGGGGACCAGGTGCAAGCAGGCCAGTTGCTGGTGACGCTGGACGCCCGCGATCTCGACGTCAACGCGAGCAAAGCGCAGGCTGCGCTCGAGGAGGTCCGCGGCGCCATTCCCGAAGCCGATCACGCAGCGGCGGGAGCCAAGGTGAATCTCGACCTTGCGCAGACCACGTTCAACCGGATGCAGGAGCTGTGGAACAAGACATCGATTTCCCACCAGGAGTTTGACGAATCGTCCGCGAAGCTCAAGGCGGCCCAGTCGGCCTACGAAGCGGCGCGCGCCCGGCGGGCACAGCTCGACACGCAGGCCGCGCGGGTTCAGCAGGACGTTCGAGCCACGGAAATCGCGCGCAGCTACGCCGAAATCACCGCGCCGTTCGCCGGCGTGGTCACCGCGAAATCGGTGGATCCCGGAACTCTGGCAACGCCCGGCGCGCCTTTATTGACGATCGAGCGCGAGGGCGCATACCGGCTCGAAGCATCGGTTGAGGAATCGCGACTCCAGGCGATCCGAGTGGGCCAGCCTGTGTCGGTCAAGCTGGACGGAATCGACCGTGCGATCGATGCTCGGGTTTCGGAGATCGTGCCGGCGGTGGATGCCGCATCGCGTTCCTACACCGTGAAGATCGACTTACCTGCAATCGCGACGCTCCGCTCGGGGGCGTTCGGACGGGCTTCATTTGTGTTGGGCAATCGTCCGGCGCTCGCGATTCCTGCGGGCGCGGTCACCGAACGCGGGCAGTTGCAATCGGTGATGGTTGCCGAAAACGGCGTGGCGCACGTTCGCCTTATCACCACAGGACAGAAGTCGAAGGACTCACTAGAAGTGCTCTCCGGCCTCGCCGCGGGGGAACACGTCATCTTCCCGGTGGTGCCGGGAGTCTCGGACGGCGCCGCGGTGGAGGTCCGGCAGTGACCACTCAGCGCAAACTCGGACCCGCCGGGAGGCTCGCGCAGGCCTGGATCGACTCGAAGCTCACGCCTCTGGTGATCGCCGGATCTATGCTGCTGGGCGCGTTCGCCGTGTGGAAGCTGCCGCGCGAAGAGGAGCCGCAGATCATCGTCCCGATGGTGGACGTGATGGTGCAAATGCCCGGCGCTTCGCCGCGCGAAGTCGAAGAGCGCGTGACTAAGCCGATGGAGAAACTGCTCTGGGAGATCCCGGGCGTGGAGTACCTCTATTCGACATCCAGCCCCGGGATGTCCACGGTGATCGTGCGATTCCTGGTAGGGCAGGACGAGGAGAAAGCCATCGTCCGCCTGAACCAGAAGCTGAACGCCAATCTGGACTTGATTCCGCCGGGCGCGTCGCAGCCGCTGGTCAAGCCGCGTTCGATCGATGACGTGCCGATCTTAGCCTTGACGTTCTGGAGCAAGCGCTACGGCGATTTCGAATTGCGGCGCGTGGCTGCGCAGGTGGATGACGCGATCAAACAGACCCCCGATGTGTCGGCCGTGGAGTTGATCGGCGGCCAGCGCCGCGAGATCCGGATCACGCTGAATCAGGCGCGCCTCGCCGCCTACAATCTGTCGCCCGCCCAGGTCGCAGGAGCGCTCGGCTTGTCGAATCGTCGATTGCCCTCGGGGCAATTCGCGAGCGGCAACCAGCAGTTTCTGCTCGAAACGGGCCAGTTTCTCTGCACCGCCGATGATGTTCGCAATGTCGTCGCCGGAGTTGCCAACAACAAGACGATTTTCGTTCGCGACGTCGCCGAAGTGACCGACGGCGGCGAGGAGCCGTCGCAATACGTTCGCTACTCGGACGGTAAAGGCTCGTATCCAGCCGTGACTATAGCGATCTCCAAGCGCAAGGGCACGAACGCCGTCACTGTGGCGGATAACGTCCTCGCTCGCATGGAGCGGCTGCGCGGCACGGTAATTCCCGCGGATCTCGAAATGACCGTCACCCGAAACTACGGCGATACGGCCAAAGAGAAATCGAACGAACTGCTGTATCACATGCTGATCGCCGTGATCTCCGTGAGCGTGCTGATCGCGGTCACCCTGGGCTTCCGCGAATCACTCATCGTGTTCACCGCGATTCCCGTGACCCTGGCGTTGACGCTGACGATCTTCTATCTGTACGGCTACACGCTGAACCGGATCACGCTGTTCGCGCTGATCTTCTCCATCGGCATCCTGGTCGACGACGCGATCGTCGTGGTCGAGAACATCGTCCGGCATTGGCGGATGCCTGGAAATGAATCGAGACCGGCGTTCGAGGTCGCCGTCGAAGCTGTTGACGAAGTCGGCAACCCGACCATCCTGGCGACGCTCGCCGTGGTCGCCGCGATCCTTCCGATGGCGTTCGTCGGCGGGCTGATGGGCCCGTATATGCGACCGATTCCGATCGGCGCGAGCGCCGCGATGCTCTTTTCCCTGCTGGTCGCATTCATCGTGACGCCATGGGCTGCCGTGCGAATCCTCAAGGCCGGCGGTACGCACCACGCGGGCGAGCGAGAGGACTTCGTCACACGCATCTACCGGCGTGTCATGGGGACTCTTCTGCATCGTCCCCTGTTCCGGTGGAGTTTTGTGGCCGGCGTAGTGGTTCTGCTGGTCGGCTCGTGCGCGCTGTTCTACACAGGATTCGTCAAGGTCAAGATGCTGCCGTTCGACAACAAGAGCGAGTTCCAGGTGATCGTCGACATGCCGAACGGGACCACTCTGGAGCAAACAGCCCGCGTCGCCCAACTGCTTGGCGAGGAAACCCAGAAACAGCGCGAAGTAGTGAATATCCAGACTTATGCCGGCACGGCCTCGCCCTACAACTTCAACGGCCTGGTGCGCCACTACTACATGCGCCGCGGACCGAACGTCGCTGACATCCAGGTGAATCTGCTGCCGAAGAGCGAGCGCGATCTGCAAAGTCACGAGATCGCGAAGCAGGTCCGCCAGCGTTTGCTGCCGATCGCCGAGCGCTACGGCGCGCGGATCAAGGTCGCCGAAGTGCCGCCCGGGCCGCCGGTGCTCGAAACGCTGGTCGCGGAAGTGTACGGACCGGTGATGGAAGGCCGGATCGCTCTGGCCCGCCAGATGCGCGATCTGTTCAAGCAGACGAAGGGCGTCGTCGATGTCGATTGGTACGTGGAAGACGATCAGGCCAAGTACGCGCTGACGGTCGATGAAGAAAAGGCCGCTCTGAACGGCATCTCCGAGGACGATATTGTCCGTGCGATGCAATTGGCCTCCGGCGGATATCAAGCCGGGCTGCTTCATCAAGCCGCGGAGAAGGAGGACGTCGCGCTGACCGTGCAGCTCGATCGCGCCACGCGATCCGACCTGGATCGCATTCAGACTCTGAAGATCGCGGGGCGCGATGGACGTCTGGTGTCGCTGGGTGAATTCGTGCACGCGGACAAAGCGATCGAGGACAAGAGCATCTATCACAAGAATCTGCTGCCGGTGACGTATGTAACGGCCGATATCGCGGGGGAGATCGAAAGCCCCGTATACGCGGTTCTTAAGCTGGGGCCGGAGATCGACAAAATCAAGATCCCGGAAGGTTACCAGATCGAACAGCACATGGCCGCTCTGCCTTCGGATCCGGATCACTACTCGATGAAGTGGGACGGCGAATGGCACATCACCTATGAAGTGTTTCGCGACCTTGGTATCGCCTTTGCGGCGGTTCTGATCCTGATCTACGGACTTGTGGTCGGCTGGTTCCAGTCGTTCCTGACGCCGTTGATCATCATGGCGGCGATCCCGTTTTCCCTGGTGGGAATCATCCCGGCGCACGGCATGCTGCATGCCTTCTTCACCGCGACTTCGATGATCGGCTTCATCGCGGGTGCGGGAATCGTGGTGCGGAACTCGATCATCCTCGTCGACTTTATCGAACTGCGCTTAAGCCAGGGGATGCCGATCGATCAGGCCGTCATCGATGCCGGAGCCGTGCGCTTCCGCCCGATGATGCTGACAGCCGCAGCCGTGGTGGTTGGCTCATCCGTAATCCTGTTCGATCCGATCTTTCAGGGCCTGGCAATCGCGTTGATGGCCGGAGAGATCGCCTCCCTGCTGCTCTCGCGCATGACCGTTCCCGTCCTGTTTTATCTGTTCAACAAACGAAGGAGTGAAATCGTATGACCGTAGATCGCTATTTGCGCATGTTTGCCGGCGCGTTCGTGATGTTGAGCCTCGCGCTGGGTTATTGGGTGAATTCGTATTGGTATCTGTTCACCGGATTCGTGGGACTGAACTTGTTCCAGTCGGCATTTACCAACTGGTGTCCAATGATGGCGATCCTTCGCAAGCTGGGTGTCAAGGATTCCTATGATTCCGGCCTGGGAGAGATGACGCATCATCGGGCCTGATCCAAGAAAGGAGAGGTGTTTTTATGAGAATTCGATTCATGAGTATGAGTCTGGCGGTGGGAGCTATCTTGCTGTCCGCGGCGATCGCATCGGCCCAAGGGCCTAGGGCGGCGCACAAGAACATGCGGATGTACGACCCCGCGACGGAGACTACCCTTAAGGGAACCATCGAGGCCGTAACCGAACAAGCCCGCGGTCAGATGATGGGAACGCACTTTACCCTCAAGACTGCCGACGAAACTCGCGAGGTCATGCTCGGTCCGGCGAAATTCATTACCGACAAGGGCTTTGCTTTCGCCAAAGGTGACGCGGTCGAGGTCACCGGATCCAAAATCACGATGGGTGCGATGGAGTTCGTGATCGCGCGCGAGGTAGTCAAGGACGGAAAGACGCTGACGCTGCGCGACAAGACTGGCACGCCGCAGTGGGCCGGATCCGGAATGCGCCGCCGGCGCGCGAAGTAGACCGGATAGCAGATCACCGATGGGCGGCGAAACCATCGCGCTTCTGCTCGCGCTCCTCATCGGTCTGTCGCTGGGCGCGCTGGGCAGCGGCGGTTCGATCGTGACGCTGCCCATTCTTGTATATGTCGCCGGTGTCGATCCCAAGGCGGCTGTCGGAATGTCGATGGCTGTCGTCGGGGGAACCAGCTTCGCCGGCAGCTACTTTCATTGGCGGAGCGGGAACTTTCTGGTAAAGCCAGCCCTTCTTTTCAGCGCCACGGGAATCGCGGGAGCGTATCTCGGCTCCAGCGGGACGCATCTGGTTTCGTCGCCCGTTCTCATGTTGCTTTTCTCGGCTCTCATGTTGGTCGTCGGAGCGCGCATGCTTTGGGGGCAACAGGAATGGAAGCCCGCAGCTTGCTCGACTTGTAAATGCGGTGGTTCCGGATTTGCCGTAGGCCTGGTGACGGGATTCCTCGGAGTCGGCGGCGGATTCCTGATCGTGCCGGCTCTGGTGTGGTTCGCGGGTATCGACACCAAGAGAGCGATTGGCACATCCCTCGGGATCATTGCGGCGAATTCGGCGGCGGGCCTCGCCGGCCAACTGCGCTACCAGGACTTAGATTGGCGGCTGGCCGGCCTCTTCCTCACGTGCTCGCTGATCGGCATGCGTCTAGGAATTCCTATTGCGAAGCGAGTTCCAGAGGGCGCCCTGCGCAAAGCATTCGCCGTGGTGGTGCTGGCGGTCGCGATCGCGATCGGATGGCAGGTGCTGGGCCGGCGCTGAGTCTGCGCCGGGGTTCTTACTTCTTGTGCGCCTGGATGTAGTCGAGCGCGAACGTCTTCATCACCGGACTCATGGAGCCGAGCTGGTTAGCTTCGTCCATAGCGCGATCGTTGTCCCACTTGTCGATCAGTACGCGCTTGATCATCCACATGGCCGCGGCGCGATTGCCGCTGGCGCAATGAATGAACGCCGGCTGATTGCCCGATTCCGTGATGATTTTCAGGAACCGATCCGCCACCGCGGGGTCGGGCATGTTTCCGTTAAGCGGCAGGTGAACGAAGTTGATCCCGGCTGTTTTGGCGGCCGCCGCTTCCGCATCGATGTCCGCGCCCTTTTCCGTATCCAGCCGCAGGTTGATGATGGATGCGAAGCCCATCTTCTTGATCCCGGCGACGGCTTCCGGTGTCACTGCTCCGGCGCAGGCGACCGTCGTCTCCACCTGAGCGAAGTTCGTGATCCCCGGAATGGTGGACTTCTTTACTTGCGCCCCGGCGACGAACGCTCCTAGGGCGAAGACGGCCAAAACGGCAGACAAACGTTTCATAGTCACTCCACTTAGACGGCAGTCGTGAGCGTATATCCGCGCTCTTGGGCTCGACTGATAGCGATGATCCCCGCGGGGACCACGCGGCCATTCTTCACCAGATTCGCGATCAGCTCGGTGTTGATGGCGTCGACGTTCCCGCCGGTCGCCCGCGCGATCATCCCGGCGATCCGGCGAGTTGCCATGGCGCACACGGCGAATTGAACTCCCTGATTGGCAAGCGTGGCGAGCGAGGCAGAGCTGGGATTCGCCTTCGGAACCTCTTTGGCCTGCGCATTCGCGGGAGCCAGCGGATCGCCCAAAGTCCCTCCGTACTTGGCCCACATTTGGTCGTTGTAGCCGTATTGCGTGGAGAGGTGACGCGCCACCACGATAATGGCGACGTCCTGATTCTGCACGCCGTAGTCATCGCGATTCGCCTGCAAGAAATTGCCCGCGAACAGAAGCCCGTCCCGGAATCCGGCAGTGCTCGTGGTATCGATCACCATGCGATGTTTGCCGGGGACCGCGTCCATCCAATCGTCCTTGTCATGACGCGTCGGTTCAAAGCGTGCCGGTGTCTTTGGCTTGGCCATGGCGACCCCGCCAATAGCGAAGGCCGCCAGCGACGCGGCTCCGACATTGAATCGAGTTAGAAACGAGCGCCGTTCGCGCGACGATGATTCTTGCATATGCTATTCCCTTTCTATTCGCATACGGGAAAACTGGAAGTATGTTACCACGCGGGGTCGGCCAGACGGCATGTAGTTAGGGAGAGACGGGAGGGTAAACCTCATTTGGGGAGAAGGTTTCCCGTCTCTCAGTGGGTGACGTTGCCCCATGATAATTGGCCCTCTCGAATCACCTCCATAGCGCCTGGACGGTATTTATCGGCCGGATTCAGGGGTAGAGGGATTCCACCCGAAGCGAAGAACGCCTTGGAAACGTTACCCTTTAGGTTTGCCGCAGGACCCGCACGCGCCGCCACCGACTGACGAATGAAACCCATCGACTGGATCGTGATGTTCGCCTGGCTTGTGGCCATCGTGGGTTATGGCCTCTATCGCGGTCGCGGGAGCAACACGGTTGACCGCTATCTGCTGGCCGGCAAATCCATGCCCTGGTATGCCATGGGGCTGTCGATCATGGCCACCCAGGCCAGCGCGGTAACTTTCATTTCAACCACCGGGCAGAGCTACACCGACGGAATGCGATTCGTGCAGTTCTACTTCGGGCTCCCGCTGGCGATGGTGATTCTTTCCGCCACCGCCGTCCCCATCTTCCATCGCGCCAACGTTTACACGGCCTACGAATACCTGGAACAGCGCTTCGACGTGAAAACGCGGGCGCTGGTGAGCGCGATTTTCCTGATCCCGCGCGGTCTGGCCGCCGGGCTATCGCTATACGCTCCGTCCGTGGTCCTCTCGGTAATCCTGGGATGGCCCGACCGCTGGACCACGATCCTGATGGGCCTGCTGATCGTCATCTACACGTCCATCGGCGGCAACAAAGCGGTCATCTGGGCGGACGTGCAGCAGATGATGCTGATCTCCTGCTCGCTGGTGCTGGCACTGTTCATGGCCGTCCATCTCATGCCGGCCGACGTCTCGTGGGGCAAGGCGATCTCGCTCGCTGGCGCCGCCGGAAGGCTCAACGCCGTCACCACGCGTTTCGATTGGGATGATCGTTATAACGTCTGGAGCGGGCTGATCGGCGGCATGTTCCTGGCGCTAGCGTACTTCGGGTGCGATCAATCGCAGGTGCAGCGCTATCTCACCGGGAAGTCGATCGCGCAGAGCCGTCTGGGATTGCTGTTCAATGCTCTGGCGAAGATCCCAATGCAGTTCTTCATCCTCTTCATCGGCGCGATGGTGTTCGTCTTTTTCACGTTCGAGAAGCCGCCGCTGCTGTTCCAGCCGGTGGAACTGGCTCGAGTCGCCCAAGATCCCCGGTTCCCGGCGGTGGAGCAGCGCTATAACCAGGCGTTTGCGCAGCGCAAGCAGGCTGCCGAGGATTATCTGCAGGCGGGCGATCCGCAGTCGCAGGAGAACAACCGCGTCCGATACCAGAACGCCCAGCGCGAGCTGGACAGCGCGCACGCGGCGGGCGAGCAACTGGTGGCGAAGGATTTTCACGACACCAATTACATCTTCCTTTCGTTCGTGACCGGATACCTGCCGGTCGGCGTAGTAGGGCTGATCGTCGCGGTGATTTTTACGGCGGCGATGTCGTCCACTTCGGGCGAGATCAACTCGCTGGCCGCGGTAACCGTGATCGACCTTTACCAGAGACACGTTCGCAGGGACGCATCCGACGGCCATTACCTCTTGGTCTCGCGCATCGCCACGGTCTTTTGGGGCATGTACGCCGTGATCTTCGCCCAGTACGGGAGCAGCTTCGGAGCCCTTATCGAAGCCGTGAACATTATCGGATCGCTTTTCTACGGCGGATTGCTGGGCGTGTTCGTGCTGGCGTTTTTCTTCAGAAGCGTGGGACCGAACGGCGCGTTCTTCGGCGTGCTCGCCGGCGAGGCGGCGATCTTTTCCGCCTTCCTGTTTACGAAGATTTCCTTCCTTTGGTACAACGTGGTGGGATGTATCGTGGTCGTCCTGGTCGGAGTGCTGGTATCACGATTGTTTGACCGCCCGGAGCAAAGCGGCTCTTGAACATGATCGGCTTCAAGCGATGATCGACTTCAAGCGGATTCTGTATCCCGTGGATCTTTCCGCGCAGAGCAGGGCAGTGGCCCCGTCCGTTGCGGCCATGGCGAAGCGCTTCGGCTCGGAAGTGATGCTCGTGCACGTGGCCAGTACAACCGCGTCGATCGCTGCCTTCGACAATTTTGCGGCCGCGGAGTTCTCTGCGATCTCCGTGACACGGAAACTGCTCGAAGGCGATCCTGCGGGCCAGATCGTCGGCTATGCGGACCAGCACAAAATCGACTTGATCATGATGCCGACGCACGGCCATGGCCCCTTTCGCGCGATGCTCCTGGGATCGGTGACCGCGAAGGTCCTTCACGATACGCACTGTCCGGTGTGGACTGCCGTTCACGCGGAGGATGTCGCGGCGCACTCGCCCGACCGATGGAAGCGCGTCTTGTGCGCTGTGGATACCGACGAGCACGGCAAATCCGTACTCGCGTGGGCCTCGGAGTTCGCGCGGCAGCAGAATCTGGAGCTGCAGTTAGTCCACGCGGTGGCCGGCGCCGACGGCATGTGGCTCGAAGAGCGCGACCCGAGCATGTACGAATTCCTGTTTCATGCCGCCCGCGAGCGGCTCGCGAAATTGCAAGCCGAAGCCGGCACTAACCTGGAAACCCGCGTGATCGGCGGGAGCGTGGGAAGCGCCGTGCACCAGGCTGCGGTGGATTACCACGCCGACCTGATCGTGATCGGCAGGGGAGCGATCCAAACCTCACTGGGGCGGCTGAAGAACAGCGCTTATTCGATCATCCGGTCGGCACCGTGCCCGGTGATCAGCGTCTAACTGGGATCGCTATTGGAGTGAGCGTAGCAACTGCTCCAGTTCTTCGTGCGATCCGGATTGACCCGGCGTCAATGCTGCGGGAGGACTGAAGGAAAGCGGTATCGCCTCGGGCGGCGCGCACTCCGGCAGGTCGAGCGTGAATCGAACCGTAGTGCCGAGGCCCATCACACTTTCCATCTCCAGGGCCGCTCCCATGGACTCCACCAGCCGCCGCGCGATCCCCACTCCGACGCCCCGGCCGCGCATGCGATGCCATGGCGAGCCATCCGCGCGCTGGAAAGGCCCCAGCAGGCGACGCTGGATCTGGACCGGAATGCCGGTTCCGCTATCCTTGATTTCGAACGCAACACGATTCGGCTGGACCTGCCAGGCTTTCAGTTCGACGAATCCATACTCGGTGAAGCGCACCGCATTGTGCGCCAGGCTCAGCAGCGCCTGACGGATTTTTCCGTTATCGCCGGTGACCCACAGATCCTTGGTGTCCGTCGCGTCGATGCGCAGATTCAAGCCTTTCGATTCCGCCAGCGGCTGCACCAGCATCGCGACATCGGCCAGCGCTTCGAGCGGCGCGAACCGGGTCTTTTCTATAGCCAGGTGTCCGAGTTGATCTTCGGAAGCGTTGAGTACGTTCACCAGATTGGCGAGGCTCCGATTGAACTCGGTCAGCACGCGCACGTAATCCTTCTGTTTGTGATCGAGCGCGGTCTTGCGCAGGGATTCGAGCACCGCGGTGACGGCCGCCGCCCGGGTTCCGATCGCGTGGCTGACCGTTCCCACAAGTTCCGCTCGTTCGCGTTTGGCTAAGTTGGATTTGCGAGATCGGCGCCGAGCCAGATCCACGGATCGTGCGGTCAGCGCGTAATACCAGGTGAACGCGTAGAGGATCGCCAGCTTGGCGATTTCCATCTTCCATTGCACCCCGCCGCGAGAAATCGCCGCGAAAACAATGTAGAGCGAATAGGAGCCGACGAGAAGATGGCCGAACCAGATCACCCGGCGGACGCCGAAGAAAATCTGGTCGGTACAGCGCGCCGCCAAAAGCAGAAACAGCCAGCTATTCGCGCCGCCGGTAAGATGAATCGCGAATATCAGGATGGGCACATCCAGGACCATGAACAACGTTCCCAGGTGCAGGGTGCGGCTTTCCAGAAAAAAGAAACTTAAAATCAGCCAGGACCCAAGTGCATAAAACGTGGCGATATAGGCGAAGGCCAAAACCGCCGGCCAATTCGTCGTCCCCAGAACAGCGAAATTGTGCAGCGCGATGAGAACGGTGACCACTGCCAGGCCGCACATGCGGGTGGCCGGAATCACATAAGTTTGAAGCCGGAAAGCCCTGCGACCCGCGTGAGATGGGGATTGCACCGATCCTGTCCGACTCGATGAGCTTGGCATGACTGGTGGGCTAAAGTCGACCTGCTTGGGGCCGATGGGCTACGCCGACTTCAGTCTAAATCCTGGAAAATTCGTGAGCCATGGGACGAACGTCCCAAATTGTTATCGGGTTTTCGCCTTAGTGATCGAACACACGACTCGTGAGGGCTGCAGCTCACTTGAGTGACATTCTGTCACCTTCACGGTGAACCGGAGGTGCCACCTTGTCCAGATCGCCCCTGTTGCGGCTATGAGAAACCCTTGTCCCGCAACATATCGCGGTTTGGTGGCGTGAGTGCATTTAACGAACAAAGAGGCGCCACCAACGTGCTTACATTCGACCCTAGATCACCTCTAAGTAAATCGGATAACGCACGCGTATTGCGCGTCTCCCAGATCCTTTCCGCTCTTTCCTACGCGTTGGATCTCACCGAAGGCCAGCCGATGGGGCACTCGGTGCGCGCATGCATCATCGGGATGCGGATCGCCAAGCACATCGGCTTGCCGATCGAAGATCAGGGCGATCTGTATTATTCGCTGCTCTTGAAAGACGCCGGCTGCAGCAGCAATGCATCCCGCCTGTTTCACATTCTTAGCGCCGACGAGATTCGCGCCAAAGGCGACGTCAAGACCACCGATTGGACCCGCGTGGGGTGGGAGAGCCTGCAATATGCGATCAGCCACGTAGCCACCGGCGCGCCGTTTCTCGAAAGGGTCCGCACGCTCTTGCGCGTCGCCGCGACCCAACAACGGGATTCCTGCGAACTGGTGAAGATCCGCTGCGAACGGGGTGCCTCGGTAGCGCGGCGCATGGGCTTTTCCGAAAACGTCGCTCTTGCAATCTTCAGTCTCGACGAGCACTGGAACGGCGGGGGCTATCCGGATGGACTTCGCGGGAAACAGGTCCCCCTGTTCTCGCGGATCATGAATCTCTCGCAGACGCTCGAAGTTTTCTGGGCCAACCGCGGCACCGATGCTGCGGTCGAGGTCGCGCGCCAGCGCAGCGGCCGCTGGTTCGATCCGGAACTGGTGAAAGCCGTCGAGTCCCTTCATCGGGAAGGCACGCTCTTTGCCGAACTGGGAACGGAAAAGGTTCTGCAGGACGTCGTCGCCCTGGAGCCCGAACAACTCCAGTTCCCGGCCACCGAAGGCATGCTCGACGGCATTTGCGCTGCATTCGCCGAAGTTATCGATGCGAAGTCGCCGTTCACCTACCAACACTCGACTGGAGTGGCGAACGCAGCCATAGCCATCGGACAGGAATTGGACATGACTCCGCAGGCGATCACGTTCCTGCGCCGAGCGGCGCTGCTCCACGATATCGGCAAGCTGAGCGTCTCGAACTCGATTCTCGAAAAACCAGGGAAGCTCACCGATGGCGAATTTTCCATCGTCAAGAAGCACCCCTATTTCACGTTTGAAATCCTGCGGCGGATCCCCGGCTTCGGGGAACTCAGCGAGATCGCGGCTTCGCACCACGAAAAGCTCGACGGATCCGGATATTTTCGCGGATACGGAGCCGAACAGATGTCGTTGCCGGCCCGCATTCTCGTGGTCGCGGATATTTATGACGCGCTGGCGGCCAAGCGGCCGTATCGCGACGCTATGCCCTTCGAAAAGGTCCTGAGCATCATGCAAAGCGAAGGGACCGAAAAGCTCGATGCGCAATGTCTGGACGCCCTCATCACGGTCCAGCGGCAATCCTCAGGCCCCGGTCTGATGAAGCTGGCGCAGGCAGTAGATCACCCGGTTGTCAATATTCCCAAGGAGACTCTTGTATGAAAACACTCACCAATGTCGTCAGCCTCCTCGCGCTTGGTGCGATCGCAACGAATCTGTCCGCTCAGGACTTTTACTGGAACACCACCAGCGCGCGGTCTCAGGCCGTCGGCGGTGTGTACATCCCATCTACTTCCGGCGCGCTTGACGCGCTGGCTACCAATCCGGCCGGATTGTCGACACTGAGCGCGCGGACCGTGGATCTCAGCGTGACCAGCGTATTCGCGCGTGGCAGTTTCAGCAACGCCGTGAACCAGAACGCACCTTTGCAGAACTCGCCGGGCGTCCTGCCCTACGGCGCCTTCGGCATGCCGATCGGCCACTCGAAATTTACCGTCGGAGTCGGCCTGGTTCCGGAGCTGATGTCGGTATCGAACTGGAACTATGTGGACGCTCCCGGCGCTGCCGGCGCGACTTATGGATTGCAAAAGCAGAAGTCGGCGATCACTTCGGTCCGCTCAGTCGCCGCAGTCAGTTATTCCTTTAACCGCGCCCTGTCGGTGGGCGCCTCCTTCGGCGTCGATTACAACGAGAACACGCTGGAGGCGCCGTACATCTTCCAGCAACATCCGGCGCTGGCGGGCTTGAAGACGCTGCTCGATCTTCACACCAATGGAATCGGACGGAACTACAGCGTCGGCGTCCTGGCGAGCCCCACTAAAAAGATCCAGTTCGGCGTGGCCTGGAAATCCCGCACGGTGGTGGATAGCACCGGCACCGCGTCCGGCAACATCGGCGCGCAACTGAATGCGGCCGGATTGGCCGCGCGCCCGGATTTTGCGTACGCTGCCGCCGTGCGGAACGTGTTTCCGCAGTCGGTCATCGGTCATATCAACTGGCAAGTCGATCGCAAGTGGAATCTCGCGTTCCAGACCAATTGGGTGAACTGGAAGGACGCTTTCGTCACGCTGCCGGTGGCTCTGACGAGCGGCACCAACGCCGATATTAACGGTCTGCTCGGCACGAATACGCTGAATGACGGCGTGCCGCTGAACTGGAAAGATCAGCTCTCGTTCCACGGCGGCGTCGAACGGCTGGTGACCGAGAACGTCTCGGTTCGCGGCGGCTACGCTCACGGCAACAGTCCCGTACCGAATTCCACGCTGTCTCCGCTCACCGCGGCGATCATGAAGGACCAGTTGACCACGGGTGTCGGCTTCCGTCACGGGCGCGCCCGGTATGATCTGGGTTACGGCTTCGGTTTGCAGGCCCACCAGAACGTCGGCCAGAGCGGGTTGCTCTCGGGCGAATACAGCAACAGCCGCGTGGGCATCGGAACCCAGGCTTTGACCTTCAATACGTCCTTCCAGTTCTGATTCGCGTTAGTCTGCCTTTCCGCTGGATCGATCCGCTGGGGTTTCCCCCTGGATCGGTCCAGCGTTTTTGTTGGTGCCCCCCGTGGTCTCCTTTCCCCTATTACAAATAACGTGTTTAATGGTCATTAATTCACAGGTAATATCGGTAATTTGCTGTAGAGGCTAAGGAGGCTGGTACTCTATAATGGAATGGTCGTGGGAGAGGGATTTATACAACCGGCTCCGCTGCTCTTAGCCGCGGCCGCTGTACTGGCTCTGCTGGTAGGCGGCTGGTGGATTCGGGAATATCGTCTCGGTGTCCAGCGGCGCGCCATGCGAGCCCTGCACGCCATGAGCGAAGCGATCATCGCCGCTTCCTCGCCTGCCGAGATTGCCGAGGTCCTGACCGCAAGGCTGCCCGAGGCAACGCGCGCCACCTCGTCCTGCCTGTATCTGGTCAACCTGCGCAGCAAAGTTCTGGAACGCGTCCCCACGGCAGCCGATCCCGAACCCATGGCCGCGCCCGTCGATTCGCCTCCGGAAGGGCTCGCCAGCGCGGCGGTCGTATGTTTCCGCAACCGGACCCAGCTCAACATCCCCGACGTGCGGCGCAGCCCTCTGGTCAAGATCGGTCCGAAAACCAGCCTGCCTCGCGCGGCCCTGTTCATGCCTCTGGTGGTGCAAGGCGGGACGCCTGGACAGAATGAGGTGCTCGGCGTTCTGGAAGTACATAATGACCACAAGCTCGGCTATTTCAAGCCGGAGGAACAAGCCGCGGTGCATCATCTGGCGAATCAGGCCGCGGCGTCGCTGAAACTTCAGGATCAGCACGCGATGCGGGAGCAACTGTTCCGTAGCGAGAAACTGGCCGCCACCGGACAGCTCATCTCGGGCATCGCAAGCGACCTGCGCGCTCCCCTGGACAGTATCCTTCGTCTTGCGGAGTCGCTTTCCGCATCCGCCGGCGGACCCGTGCCGGAAGCGGATCTGCAGCGCTTATCGGCCGAGGCCAATCGCGCATCGGAAATCGTATGGCGGCTGGTTTCGTTCGCGCGGCACGACCAGTCCGCGCCGCAGCGCGTGAATCTGAACGAGCTTGTGGCGAGCCTGACACGATTCCGCGAACCCGAATGGCGCGTGCTCGGATTGCGCCACAAATGCCAGTTCAGCCAGGAGCCAGCCGAGGTCGCGGGCGTAGCGAGCCAGATCGAACAAGTGTGCCTGAACGTTCTGGTTTACGCGGAACAGCGCGCGGCGGAGTCGACGGCCAAGACCATTTCTGTAAAAACCAGTGTCCTGGCGGGAACCGCGGTCGTGGAGATCGTCTACTCTCCGCCGAATCTCCCGGATGCCGAGCCGGATCCGTTCGCGGAAGCAAATCCAGAATCGAACGGACCGACTCTCGAAGTCTGCCTGGGTATCCTCAGAAACCATGGCGGCGATGCGCGAATGCGCCGCCGGCCCGGGCAATCCGGGATTGAGATCGAACTGCCGCTGGCGCCCGCATCCAAAGAGGAGGCCCCGCGTTCGCAGGGCCCAAAGGCCGAGGAACCGTTGCGGCCCCTGACCTTGTTGCTGGTGGATCCCGAAACGTCGGGGCAGCGAGCGGTGGTCAGCGCGCTTGGATCCAAGGGGCACCGGGTTGTACCGTCGAGCGCAGATGGCGCTGGGGATATTGTGCAGCGCCTGCACTTCGACGCCGTTCTCTGGGCGGTTCGTCCCGGCCGCAGCGGTTGGACTGAGTTTCACGATCGCTACCGCGCCTCGATCCCGGCATTCGTACTGATTGCCGACGCCTACGATCCGCAGCTCGCGGAAAGTTTGGCGCCTCGCGGAGGGTTTCTGTTGGCGCGTCCTGTGCAGGACGCGAAGCTTACGGAGATTTTACGGGAGATCGGCGGCCGGGTAACGCGGGTTTAAAAAGCGAGCCGCAGAATCCAGCATCGATCCCCCGTCCTGACCGACGGGGCCGAATCCATGCTGAACCGCAGATCGCCGTATTCCGGTCCGGCCTCGCCGGTGACGGCGAGGGATCAATCGCGAGCCGACGCGAGAGCCTAAACCCTCGGCGGCGGGATCCGAAAATCCTGATGTCCTTCTGACGGATGCCGCACTCTGGACCGCCGTCCTTCCGTCGCCATTCGCCGGTGCGCCTCCTGCCAGTCGGGAAGCTCGGCCGTATCCTGCTGCCAGTGGACCACCGATGCCTCGCTGCACCAGTTCGCCAGCTTGCCCATGGCGGTCTTGTGCGGATCCGCCAACAGGAACGCGCGTAAGGCAGCTTCGTCCTGCCACGCGGAGCACGTCCAGTAGGTGTTCCGGGCGTCGCGCAGCAACTCGACGCCACGATTCCCGGCGCTGTTGCGCGCCTGATTGGCGGATTTCAGCGAGTAGGAAAGGAATCCGGGCAGGAACCAGATAGACCGGACTCGTAGCCGCGTTACCGAAATGAGCACACAGTAAGGAGATCAGCGCGACGCGAGTTGTTTCAGCACGTACGGCAAAATCCCGCCGTTGCGATAATACTCCGTCTCCACCGGCGTGTCGACCCGTGCCCGCGCCTCGAAGGTATTCGACAGTCCGTTCAGCACGGCAGTCACTTTGACGCGAGACTTGCCGCATGAATCGACGGCCGCCCGGACGCCTTCGATCGAAAAGGTCTCAAACCCAGTAAGGCCCAGCGACTGGGCATTCTGCCCATCCACGAACTCGAGCGGCAGCACACCCATGCCCACCAGGTTCGATCGATGAATACGCTCGAAGCTCTCGGCGATCACGGCTTTGACGCCGAGCAGGAGAACGCCCTTGGCCGCCCAGTCGCGCGATGAGCCCGATCCGTATTCCTTACCGGCGATGATCAGCAAGGGAACGCTGTCCTTCTGGTATTTCACCGACGCATCATAGATGAACATCACTTCGTTCGAAGGAACGTGCGTGGTCCAGCCGCCCTCGGTTCCCGGAGCCATCTGGTTCCGCAGCCGGATGTTCGCCAGCGTGCCGCGCACCATGACTTCGTGGTTGCCGCGCCGCGCGCCATAGGAGTTGAAATCGCCCGGCTTCACGCCCAGCGAAATCAGGTAATGCCCGGCGGGGCTGTCTTTGGCGATGTTTCCGGCCGGCGAAATGTGATCTGTTGTGATGGAGTCGCCCAGAATCGCGAGCGCCCGAACGCCCTGGAAGTCCTGGACGTGGGTCGCCGGATTCACCAGGTCATCGAAATACGGAGCGCGCTTGATGTACGTCGACGATTCGTCCCACTGGTAACGGTCGCCTGCGGGGACCTTGATCGCCTTCCATTGCGCATCGCCCTCGAAGACCTGCGAATACTGCTTGGCGAACATCTCGCGCTTGACCGACTTCTTTACGGCCGTCTGTACTTCCTGATCCGTCGGCCAGATATCGCGCAGGTAGACCGCTTTGCCGTCTTTGCCTTCGCCCAGGGGCTCATTCGCGAGATCGACATCGACGCGTCCGGCCAGCGCGTAGGCGACCACTAGGGGCGGCGAGGCCAAATAGTTCGCGCGCACGAGCGGATTGACGCGGCCTTCGAAGTTGCGATTGCCCGAGAGCACCGCGGCGACGGTGAGTTTTTCCTTAGTCACCGCGGATCCGACTTCCTCCGGAAGAGGACCGCTGTTACCGATGCAAGTGGTGCATCCGTAGCCCACCAGATGGAATTTCAGCTCCTCCAAATAGGGCAGCAATCCGGCATCGGTCAGATAGTCGATCACGACTTTCGATCCGGGCGCCAGGCTAGTCTTCACCCAAGGCTTCGACTTCAGTCCGCGCTCGACAGCCTTCTTTGCGACGAGCCCCGCGGCCACCAGCACCGAGGGATTCGAAGTGTTGGTGCAACTGGTGATCGCGGCGATGACGACGCTGCCATCCTGGACGATCCCATTTGTTTTGGGCGCGGCGCCCAGCGAGTCCAGGAAGTTCTTCTTCACATCCGGCAGGTTGATGCGATCCTGAGGACGCTTGGGTCCGGCAAGCGACGGGACAACAGTCGAAAGATTGAGCTCGAGCGTGTCTGAGTACACGGGATCCGGCGCGCCGTCGACACGGAACAATCCCTGCTCGCGAGCGTATGCTTCCACCAGCTCGATCTGCTCCTGAGGACGATTGGTCATCCGCAGATAATCGAGCGACGCATTGTCGATGGGGAACACGCCGATGGTCGCGCCGTATTCCGGAGCCATGTTGGCGATCGTGGCCCGATCGGCCAGGCTCAGCGCGCCCACGCCATCGCCGTAGAATTCGACGAATTTGCCGACCACGCCCTTCTTGCGCAGCATCTGGGTGACAGTCAGGACCAGGTCGGTTGCGGTGGCGCCTTCGGGGAGCTTCCCGTGCAGCTTAAACCCGACCACTGCAGGCAGCAGCATCGTAGCGGGCTGGCCGAGCATGCACGCCTCGGCTTCGATTCCGCCGACGCCCCATCCGACCACGCCCAACCCGTTGATCATCGTTGTGTGCGAATCGGTACCCACCACCGTATCGGGATACGCGCTGCCGCTGTTGTTAAAGATCACGGGCGCGAGGTATTCGAGATTGACCTGGTGCACGATGCCCGTATCGGGCGGAACCGCCCGGAAATTCTGAAACGCCGATTGTCCCCAGCGTAGGAACGCATAGCGCTCGCCGTTGCGCTGGTATTCGAGCAGCGCGTTGGCGTCGAAAGCGTTCTTGGTGCCGAATTCGTCCACCTGAACCGAATGGTCGATCACCAGATCCACGGGGATCAGAGGATTGGCCTTCTTCGGGTCGGCACCCATCTTGGTGAGCGCATCGCGCATCGCCGCGAGGTCGACCACGCAAGGCACGCCGGTGAAATCCTGGAGCAGCACGCGCGCCGGGCGGAAGTTAATCTCCGTTGCGGGAGCCTTCGGATCCCATTTGGCGACGTATTCGATGTCGGATTTCTTGACGGTGGTGCCGTCTTCAAAGCGCAGCAGGTTCTCGAGGAGAATCTTGATCGAATACGGGATGCGCGAAAGCTGCGCGACGCCCGCCTTCTCCAGCGCCGCAAGGCGAAAAATCTCGTACTCCCTGCCGCCGGCCTTGAGTTTACCCGCGGCTCCAAAGGAATTCTGACTGTTCATGGATGTTTTTATTTTATCGCGACCGACGGGCGAGGCGTGCCTCGTCTTTACGTCTCGCGATCACATATATTCCGGCACGCCGATTCCCAGCACGTCCAGCGTGTGCTCCAGTTGCGCGCGGAAGTACGTCGTCAGCCACAGCAGGAAGGTTTTCTTCTCTTTATCCGTTTCCGTGACGACCGGGAAATCCTGATAAAAGGTGCTGAACGCCTGCGCGAGTTGGAAAGCATAGCGAGCCACGTGAGACGGCTCGCCACTCGCGACCGCCTGGGCGATCGCCGCGTCCGCTTTCGATGCCGTCAGCAGAGCCTGCCAGAGTCCTTCATCGGAAAGCTGGCGAACCATGGCCTCGCGGGTCAGCTCGGTGCGGAAATCGGGAAGCGTTTCGCCCCGCTCGGCCAGCTTGCCCAGGATCTTGCTCGCGCGAACCGCGGCGTACTGGACGTAGACGCCGGTTTCACCGGTGAAGCTCAGCGCCTCGGCGAAATCGAACGCGATCACCGAATTGCGCGTGTACTTCAGCATGAAGTAGCGCAGCGCGCCTACCGCGATCTGCGTGGCGACCCGGCGCCTTTGATCCTCGGGATCCTCTGCATGGCGCGACGTGACTTCTTCGAGCGCCTTCTCGATCAGCTTGTCGATGAGATCGTCGGCTTTGACGCCCAGTCCTTTGCGCCCGGAGACTTCGACGTAGGGACGCTTCTTGTCTTCGTCGGACAACTCGATCCCCATCTCGATGCAGGTTCGCGGCGAGAGGGCCACCATCTCATAGGAAAAGTGCACGCTGGCCTCGGCCTGTTTTTCGAAACCGAGCGCCCGCAGGCCGGCCACCACGACGTCCTGCAGATACGACTGGCGCGAATCGATCACGTTATACACGCGCGCGCCCCGGCCAAACGCGGGAGACCCAGTCTGCGGATCGGAGGTCGATGCCCACACCGGATGACCATCCGGATACTGGTGCCACTGGCGATAGTAAAAATCCTTGCCGAGCAGGCCGAATTTCCAAAGCTGATACGCGATGTCCTTGCCGACGTAGGTCACCGTGCCGTTCGATCTCACGATGACCTTGCTGTCCTCGGTGTCGTCTTTTTCTTCAGATCCCGCGCGAGATGCCTCGCGGAACGCGGATGACGGCATGACCCAGCAGCCCTTGTTCTTGCCCTCGTTCTCGAAATAGATCGCCTTGCGTTCTTTGAGCAGCTCGAACGCCTGAGCCCAGAACTTCAGGTGCAGAATCTCACTCTCGCGTGGCAGCACGTCGTACTCGATATTGAGGCGATACATCGTCGCCAGGTGCGCGTGCACGATCGCGTCCGAAACTAGGTGCGCCAGTTCCGACGTCGCGCCTTCGCCGGATTCGATCGCGTGCAGCGTCGATTTGCGCCATTCGAGCGCTTCCGGATGATCAGCGTAATAGGCGGACATGCGCGCGTAGAGATCCCAGCACAGGTAGTCGAACCGCGTGGCCTCGATCAGCTTTTGAACGTCGGAGGGCGATTTCTTTTCCAGGTGTTCGAAGGCGACCACAACGTCGGCCACCTGCACGCCGGTATTGTCGATGTAGTTCTGCACTTCGACGTCTTGGCCGATGGCGCGGAGCATCCGCACGAAGGTATCGCCGAGGATGGCGTTGCGGAGGTGCCCGATGTGCGCGGCCTTGTTGGGATTGATGTTGGTGTGCTCGACTATTGTTTTTTCCGCCGCTCGTTTTGCCGCCTCCGCGCTGGTCCCCAGCGCTTCGCCTTCGGAAAGAAGGGTGGTACCGTAAAATCCGCGGTCGAGCCGGACATTCATATAGCCGTTGCCGGCGATCTCGATTCCGGCGACGCCTTCGATCGCGCCCACGGCCTCGGATAGTTCCGCCGCGATCGCCTTGGGGGCTTTTTTCAATGCGCGCGCGAGCTGGAACGCGGCCGGCACGGCGATTTCTCCAAACGCCGCCTGCTTAGGCTGCTCCGTCTGAACGGGTGCATCCACGCTGTAGAGCGTGCTGATCTTCGCTGCGAACGCCTCCGCGATTCGTTTCTCCAGGAAATGAAACATGAACAACCAGTATGCCAAGGGGGACAGCCTGCATGTTTCCTGGTTTCGTCGCGGGTGAAACCAGGAAACATGCAGGCTGTCCCGGGTTTTGGGTATGCCGCTAGAATGAAGGTAGTGCCCAAGGTTACGTTCACCAACTTAGACAAGACGGTCGAGTTCGAATCGGGAAAGCTGCCCTACGACGAACACGGCAAGCCCGAGTCGATTCTGGATGTCGCCATGAACAACGGCATTCAGCTCGAGCACGCTTGCGGAGGCGTCTGCGCCTGCACCACTTGCCACGTGATCGTGAAGTCCGGCGACGGCAACCTCTCCGAAGCCGAAGAAGACGAGCTGGATCGGCTGGATTTCGCCCCCGGCCTCACTCCGCATTCGCGTCTGGCGTGCCAGGCGGTGGTGAAGGGTGATGTTACCGTCGAGATTCCCTCCTGGAATCGCAACTATGTAAGCGAAGGCGGCGGCTCGTTGAACCTGGGTGACGCTATTCCGCCTCCGAAAACCGCGGCTACTTCAGTAACGGAATGAGTCTCGCCCGATCCTGCGGCGAGATCCCCGAATTCTTCATAATGTCCGCGCGGTCGCGCAGCTTGCGCCGGTAGCGGGCGAAGTACTCGCGCACGTCGCCCTTATCGTAGCCGAAGAAGTACATGATGTCGGCGAAATCGGCGGTGTGCGATAAGCCAAGGGCATGGCCCGTTTCGTGAAGACAAGTCAGGTACACGATAGTTTCCCGAAACAACGCATCCTGCGAAGCCGCGGCGAAGATGTCCGGTCCCATCGCCCGCAGATCCGGCAGGACGTACACTTCCGCTCCGCGCATATCGCCGGTATTGAAGGCGCGAGTCTCACCATACTTGCCGCTCTCCGCATCGGCCCAGTGAACGCGGATGTTGGCTTGCGACATGTGGTCGGTCTTCGCCAGGTGCAGCTTTCCGTCCGATGTAGCTTGCCACGCCTGCAATGCCCACTCGGCCAGTTGAGTGTCGGTTTTCTGGCAGCCTGTCTCCGGACGCGTGCAGGGCTCGATCCAATAGCGCACATCGATTCCGTAAGCGGAGCAGGCCCATAACAGGAGGACTGTAAGCCTGAGTTTTACCGACATAAGGCAATTCTCCCTCTCTTGCTCGCGAAAAATAAACCTAGTACTAGCTTGATTGTGACACTCCGCGGGCTATAATCACCAAGACGCCGGAACGCGTCGTCAATAAGGAGGAATTTCGATGAAGAAACTCACTACAGCTATCATGACGTTTGCGGCCATAACCGCTGCGAACAACACGCTCTGGGCACAGGGACATGACGGTCCTTCGAATTGCTCGGGTTTGCCCAGCGCGTCTCAGCTGAAGACATTCCTAATCGCCGCACCGACTACCGGTGGTGACGCTGGCGGTCTGTTTCACGGGACGCGGATGTGGGTAGCGGTGGTGAACCGCGACGGGAAACTTTGCGCGGTTGCGAACTCTCAGTCCGATCCGAGCCAGGTGTGGCCCGGCAGCCAGGCCATTGCGAAAGCCAAAGCGTACACGGCTAACGCATTCAGCCTGGATTCGCTGGCCCTATCCACAGCGCGTCTGTACACATTCACGCAGCCGGGCCACTCCCTTTGGAGTCTGGGCCAAGCGAATCCGTTTGATCCCCAGGCGCTGGCGCCCATCGGCGGGCAGGGTGGTAATGATAACCAGATCGCCGGCGGGATGATCTTCTTCGGGGGAGGAGTTCCGATTTATAAGAATGGCAAGATTATCGGCGGCTTGGGCATCAGCGGCGACACGTCCTGTACCGATCATGAGATCGCGAAACGGGTTCGTACCCTGGCCGGACTAAATCCTACGGGCGGCCCCTTGGTCGATGACATAACCTATTCGTCCGCGGATGGAGCCACCGTATTCACGCATCCATTGTGTTTGAATACCTGGCGAAATGGCGTCTCCCTCGGTAATGAAGCTGCCGCGGTAGGATACTAATTGCTGATCGGGGCCGGTGATTTACTTCGCCGGCCCCAACAAGATCCCCGCCAGCGACTCCACCAACTCCTCCGGCTCTTCGACGTGAATATTCACGTTGTGCCCATCCTGCGTAATGCGCAGTCCGTCGAGCAGGCGTCCTTCTTCCGGTTTATCCTTCGGAATCGCCAGGCGAGCCAAGCCCGACAGTCCCCGCAGCGCGTCATATAGAATCTTGGCGTCCTGATCTGTGGCGCAAATTCCGGTAACGAGGCCGTTCACTCCCGCGCGCAAATCCAGATACATCGAGCCCGACTGAATCGACGCAATGATCTTGTTGATATTGCCCATGTCCGCCGGCCCATCGAACGGGAGCCTGGTAATCCCGCCGCCGTAGGCCGCCCAGAGCATCGATTCGGCCGGCAGGTCCTTGAGCAGCGCGGCGAGGTTCGAGGGTGGACCGCTGCTCTTGCCTTTGTTATCGATCAGCGATCGCAGCGCAGGCGTTGGACCCACGCCGATCACCGAAGGACTCACCAGCAGAACCGCAACCCGCTCGTCGCCCACGAGGTTGAAACCCTTGTAGGAGAATCGCGTCGCGCCGGGGATTTCAATGCGCGGCTCTGCTTCATTGGCGAACTTACCTCGCCCCAGCAGGACGCTCTGCTTGCCGTCGGAGATCAGCAGCAGTTCCCACAAATCTTGGCGGCGAACCTGCAGCCCGATTTGCTTGGAAAAATCGTCGAACAGCGGCACGGCGCGATTCGCCAGACTCTTCTTGTAGACCGGCGTTTCCTGAATTTTGTCCAGGCGCGCGCCGGCGAGCAGGGTCGTGTCGGGCGGGATTAGCGACGCCAGAGCAGGGTCGATTTTCGGACCCGGCGGAGTTTTCACGCAGCCCGTGAGGGCAAGTAATAAGAGGCAAAAAAGGGGACAGAAAAGGGGACTGCCTCCGATTTCGAAGAACGAACGCACCCTTGTCCGGGAACGGACGCCGAAATCGGCTGGGTGTCCCCCTTTTTGTCTCCTTTTGTTGGTGGTCATTTCCCCGCGGCCGCCTCGACGGCTCGCATCACCCGCAGGAAGTTACCGCCGTAAATCTTGCGGATATCTTCCGCCGAGTAGCCTTTCTCCAGCAGCGCCCGCGTCAGATTCGGATACTTCGAGACGTCATCCAGTCCAATCGGGGTGCAGCTCACGCCATCGAAATCCCCGCCGAGGCCGATCGCGTCGATTCCCGCGATCTTGCGGATGTGGTCAATGTGATCCACCACATCGGCCAGCGTCGCGCGCGAAAGTCCCATCTCCTTGCGCAGCTTCTCCGACAAAACCTGGCGATCGGGTTCGCTCAGATTCTTGCCCGCCGTCTCCTTGGCCATGCGAGCATCGAGGGCCTTGGTATCGGCCGCGTCGTTATCGCGGAATTTTTGCGAAATGAAACCGCAGTAGAAGTTGACTTGCACCACGCCGCCCTTCTTAGCCAGGGCAACGATCATATCATCGGTCATGTTGCGCGCGTGCCTGGTCAGAGCCCTGCACGAGGAATGCGATGCGAATATGGGCGCCTTGCTGGTCTCGAGCGCGTCCCAGAAGGTCTTGTCGGCCACGTGTGAAATGTCCACCATCATTCCCAGACGGTTCATCTCGCGAATTATTTCTTTGCCCAGGCCGGTCAATCCGTTATGATGTTTCACCTTCGGGTCGTCGACGTCGCCCGAGGAATCCGCCCAATCGTTCGTGTTCGAGTGGGTCAGCGTCATGTAGCGCACGCCGAGATCGTAGTAATCGCGCAGTAGCCGGACGCTGTCCTCGATCGCGTGCCCGCCTTCGATCCCCATAAGCGCGGCGATCTTTCCCTGCCGATGAGCGTCTTCGATGCCCTTGGCCGTGGTTGCCAGGACGAAATCGTTAGGGTAGCGTTCGATGATATCGTGGCGAACCGTATCGATCATCTGCAGCGTGCGATCGGCCGATCGGTTGCCGTTCACGTAAGATGACGCCACGTAGACCGCGAAAAATTGCGCTCCCACGCCGCCTTCTTTGAGGCGAGCGATATCGGTATGCCCGGTCCCTGTGCGAGAACCAATGTCGAAGCCTTCCACGGTGCGGCTGGGAACATCGTTATGGGTATCGATGAGCAGCGTCGAGCGATGCACGCGCATCACCTCGGCATCGCTGACAGCGCGATTTTGGGCGGGGGACTGGCTGACCGCCAACACCACGGTAACCAGGGACAGGAGGAGGCGCGTCCTCATTAGTATCTACTGTACAACTTGATAGAATATGGCCTACCGGAATTCTGTCGGGTGGAGGTGTTGCATGAAGCGCCTGATCGGCCAGTGTGTGTTTTGGCTCAGCGGTTTCTGCCTTTTAATCCCGTTAGTGAGCGCGCAGGACGAGCCGGCTCCGGCTCCGCCCTCCGATATTCCAGCGACGACGCCTACGGCGCCCCCGGCAGCGACCCCGACGGGACGGGGCGGCGCCGCGAACAACAACGAACCGCGCCCGTACGATCGCGTAATCACCAAGGACGCCAAGACCTCCGAGGGCATCTTCAAGGTCCACAAGATTCGCGAGCGGGGGACCGACACCTATTACTACGAGATCCCGACATCCGAGCTGGGCAAGGATTTCCTGTTCGTCGGGCAGATCGCCCAGAATACGATCGGCGCCGGCTACGGTGGCCAGACGGTGAACGAGTTCGTCGGCCGCTGGGAGCGGCGCGAGAATCGCGTGTTCCTGCGCGAGATCACCTACGACATCACGGCCGATCCAGGCGAGCCGATCGCCAAAGCCGTGCAGGCGGCCAACAATCCGTCGATCATCATGTCGTTTCCGATCGCGGCGTTCGGTCCTAGCGAAGCGCCGGTGATCGATGTCACCCGGCTGTTCCTGAACGACCTGCCGGAGATGAGCGCGCGTGCCCGAGTTCGCGGCCGGGGCATGGACGCGAGCCGCAGCTATATCGAGCATGTCACGGCGTTTCCAACCAACGTCGAAGCCGAATCCACCCAGACGTTCACGTCGCCAGTCGATCAGCAGGGCCCGGCCGGGCGCGGCGGTCCTCAGGCCGGAATGCGGCCCGGCTCGGGAACCGTTGTCGTGCATTTCAGTATGGTGAAGCTTCCCGAAAAGCCGATGATGCCCAGGCTCGCGGATGCGCGGGTCGGCTACTTCACGACCTCGACGATGGATTTCAGCCGGCCCGAACATCGCGCCGAGCAGCGTCAGTTCGTCGCTCGCTGGCGCCTGGAGAAAAAAGATCCCAACGCTGCCCTATCCGAGCCGGTGAAGCCGATCGTCTATTATCTGGATCCGGCCACACCCAAGAAATGGGTGCCGTTCCTGAAGAAGGGCATCGAGAGCTGGCAATCGGCGTTCGAGGCCGCGGGATTCAAGAACGCCATCATCGCCAAGGAGGCGCCCACGGCGGAAGAAGATCCCACTTGGAGCCCGGAGGATGTGCGGAATTCGGTGGTGCGCTGGCTACCTTCCACGACCGAAAACGCGAGCGGTCCGCATATTTCCGACCCACGTACGGGCGAGATTCTGAATGCGGACATCCAGTTCTATCACAACGTCCAGCAGTTGGTAGAGGATTGGTATTTCGTGCAGGTGGGGCCGCTCGATCCGCGCGCCAGCAAGCTTCCGCTGCCCGACGATTTGATGGGCGAACTGCTCGGCTTCGTCGTCGCGCACGAGGTCGGCCACACGCTTGGCTTGCAGCACAACATGAAGGCCAGCTCGATGTATCCGCCCGAGAAATTGCGCGATCCGGAATGGCTCAAGACCATGAGCCACACGCCGTCGATCATGGATTACTCGCGCTTCAACTACGTCGCGCAGCCCGAGGACAAAGTCGATCCGAAGCTCTTGATCCCCGGGATCGGGCCATACGATAAGTGGGCCATCCACTGGGCATACGCGCCGATCAACAGCGCCCAGCATTCCGATGACGAGAGCAAGACTTTGGACACGTGGGCGCGCGAGCAGGAGAAGACGCCGTGGCTGCGTTTCAGTACCGATCGTGCGCAGGGCGCCGATTCGGGCGAGAACACTGAAGCCGTGGGCGATGCCGATGCAGTGTATTCCACGGGTCTCGGCTTGAAGAACCTTCAGCGCGTGATGGACAATTTGCTGACGGCGACGACGCACGAAGGCCAGGATTGGGACGATCTCCGGATTGTCTACGGCCGCGTGGTCGGGCAGTGGGCCAACGAAATGGGCCACGTGACCCAGATCGTCGGCGCGTTCGATTCGGTTGAGAAACACGGCGGGCAGGATGGCGTGCGGTTCAACCTGATTCCCAAGGCTCGCCAGGTGGCCGCGGTGAAATTCCTGAATGAGAATGCTTTCGCCACTCCGACGATGCTTCTGCGTCCTGAAGTCCTGCGGCGCATCGAGCCTGCCGGCGCGTTGACGCGCATTCGCTCAGCGCAGTTGCAGGTGTTGAATTCGCTGCTGTCGACGTCGCGCTTTAGCCGGCTGGTGGAGGAGGAAGCGATCGACGGATCGGCCGCGTATCGTCCATCTGAGTTCCTGGCCGATCTCCGCAAGGGGATCTTCGGCGAGATCTATGCGCCCCCTGGCACAACGACGATCAAGATCGATGCCTACCGGCGCAATCTCCAGCGCGCCTATCTCGACTTGATATCGACACGCTTGAATGGCGCGCAGCGCGCGACGGACGATCAGCGGCCCATGTTCCGCGGGGAGCTGAAGACTATCGCCGCGGATGCAGTCACGGCTCTCGCTCGCACCACGGATCGCGATTCGCGGCTGCACCTGGAAGACGTGCGCGACCAGATCGCCAAGATTCTGGATCCGAAATTCCAGTTGGTCAACCCGACGCCGGTTCCGGCCGGTGCCTTGCCGCTGAGCGACAACGGCGACATCTTCTGCTGGACGGACTACGCGATCGAGTAACAAGTTGGACTCGCTTCGTTTTACCTGCCAGCGCGGGTGCATCAACTGCTGCGATCAGGAAGGCTTCGTTTACCTGACGGAGTCGGATCTGAAGCGCGCGGCGAAATTCGTCGGGATGTCCGCGCGGGCGTTCGAAAAGAAGTACGTCTATCGCACGCGCCACCAGATGCGGTTCCGTAAGCCTCGGGAGAAGCAGTGCCCGTTTCTCGAGGGGCACGGCTGCTCGATTCATCCGGCCAAGCCGACGCAGTGCCGCACGTTTCCGTTCTGGCCGGAGCTGGTCGAAAGTAAGAGGGAATGGGCTCGCACGGCCAAGTATTGTCCCGGGATTGGGAAGGGCCGGCTGATCCAGATCGGCACCGCAATGGAGATGGCCGAAGAGCAGCGGCTGGCCTATCCGGAAATGTACAAATAGGGTGGCGCACGCACTCATGCGTGCCGCCTCGACACTCGTGTCGAGGCCTCGCCTGTATGCGGGATGGCCGTGCGTCGAGAAGAGTCTCGACGCGGCACACACGAGTGTGTGCGCCACGACTATTTTTGGCTTAAACCGCCGTCGACCGCCAGCACCTGACCGGTCATAAAATCCGACGCCGTGAGAAAGAACATCACCGCGTCGGCGATCTCATCTGCTGTCCCCGCGCGACCCGCGGGAGTTTTGGCGATCAGGCGTTTCACGCGCTCATCGGGCTCGCCGAACGGGATCACGCCCGGAGCCACCGAGTTCACGGTGATCTTCGGCGCCCAAGCCTGCGCCAGCGCCCGAGTCATGTGAATCACGCCGGCTTTCGATGCGCAGTAATGCGCATGATCCGGCCACGCGCGGATGCCGCCCAGCGAGCTGATGTTCACAATTTTGCCGCCGTCGCCCGCAAGCATGAGCTTCGCGCCCTGCTGGCAGCAAAAGAAGGTCGCTTTCAGGTTTACGGAGTGGATGAAGTCCCAATCGGCCTCGGTGATCGCCAGCGGATCCCGCCGCGTGAACCGTGCGGCATTGTTCACCAGCCCGTCGAGCTTCCCGAAATGCTGGTGTACGTCGGCAAACAGACGCTCGATTTCGGAAACCTTCTCGAGGTTGGCACGAAACAGAGGAGCGTTGCCGCATTCGGCGGCGGTCGCCCGCGCTTCGGCTTCCGAAGACGAGTAGTGAATCGCGACGCGCGCGCCTTCACGAGCGAGCCGCAGTGCGATCCCACGACCTATCCGTTTTGCCGCTCCGGTGACTAAGATGACTTGCCCTTTCATACCGTTGGATCTCCGTGGACCTCGACCTCTTCGGGCTCCACGCCGGCCGGAGTCGGCTCTGGCAACTTGCCGCTGAGATTACCCCACGCCCAGAAGATCGCCGTGGTCGAGCTGAGGACGCCCGCCCACAACCCAATCGTCCTCGGACTGACGTGATCGGAGAGCAGTCCGGCGATGGCCATCGAAACCATCATAGTGGCCCAGGTCCAGGTCTCGATCGTAGAGAACACCCGGCCGCGAAAATCGTTCGACACGTGCCGCAGGAGCTGCGACGTGTTCAGCACCGAGCTCACGGCGACAGCCGCGCGCGACAGCGCGATGAAGAATAGCGCGCCTAAAAACGTCGGGGCCTGGCTGAACAGAACGTACGATGCGCCGTGAACCACGTAGCAGATCGATATCGCGCGCTTGTACGATTCGAACCGGATTCGCTTGCCGATGTAGTTCGCAAACAGCGCGCCGCAAACCAGCCCGACGCCGGCGCATCCCCAGATGATGCCGATTCCTGTCGGCCCGCGCTGGAACACCACTTCGCCGAAGATGCTGAACAGAATCTGAGCCGCGCCTCCGCCAGTGGCCCAGCCGACGCCCACCAGTCCGATCCCCAGGATCAGAGGAGTCGCGCGCATGTAGCGCAAGCCTTCGGTGTACTCGTGCCAGGGCCGGACAACCCTGCTTTCGGTAAGCGCGCTGCGATCGGATCGGAAGCCGCGCGGTCCATGCAGTTGTGAGATGCACAGCGCCGAAAACAAGAAGGAGAACGCGTTGAAGCCGAACGCCAGCGTGTATCCGAATCCCGCGACCGACGTCCCGCCGAGAAACGCGCCGATCACCAGCGTGCTCCACTGCGTGAGCTGGGTAAGCGAATTCGCGGTGTGCAATTCGTCTTTACTGGCGATCGTCGGGAGAATCGCCGCACGCCCGCTGGTGAAGAAGGGCGACGCGAACATCAATGCTCCGCTGAGCACGTACAGCAGCCCGGTGTGTCCCTTGGGGATCGCGAAAATGAACAGCAAGGCGATCGCGGCGCGCACCAGGTCGCTGGTGATCATCAGCTGCTTGCGGTCCATGCGATCCAGCAGGACCCCTGCGATCGGGCCGCCAAGCATCACCGCGGCGCCGCGCGCCAGCAGGATTCCGGCCACCACCAGGCCCGAGCCGGTATTCGCCAGTACCAGGCTGAACACGGCGATGTTGTTATAGTGATCGCCGACTTCGCTGACCACCTGCCCAATCCATGTATAGCGGTAGTTCCGGTTGGAGCGCAGCAGCTCCGTGAAGCCGCTCACGCGAGAGTTTCCTCCCGCACGGTCAGATGGCGGATGTAGTCGTGATCCATGTCGTAACCGAAGCCAGAGGCTTCGGAAACGCTTATAGTCCCCTGCGGCGAAACTTCCACCGCCGGGGAAATAATGTCGCGAGTCCAATATCGCTTGCTCGCCGAAACATCGCCCGGCAGGACGAAATTCGGCAGCGTCGACAGCGCGATATTGTGTGCGCGTCCAACGCCCGATTCGAGCATGCCGCCGCACCAGACAGGGATGCTGTGGGCCTGCGCCAAGTCGTGGATGCGCAGAGCCTCGCGGAACCCGCCGACGCGGCCGAGCTTGATGTTGATGATCCCGCAGGCCTGGAGGCGGATCGCCTGCTCGGCATGATGCACCGTACGGATGCACTCGTCGAGACAGATAGGCGTATGAAGCTCGCTTTGCAGGACCGCGTGATCCATGATCTCGTCGTGCGCCAGCGGCTGCTCGATCATCATTAAGTGGAATCCGTCGAGCTCCTTAAGCCGGTCGACATCGGCGAGCGTGTACGCAGAGTTCGCATCGGCCATCAGGCGAATCGAGGGAAATGTTTCGCGAACCGCGCGCACCACTTCCACATCCCAGCCGGGCTTGATCTTGATCTTGATGCGCTGATATCCGGCCGCGACTTCTTTCTCGATGGTCTTGAGAAGATCTGGAACGCTATTTTGAATCCCGATCGAAACGCCGCAGGCGATTTCCTTGAACCAGCCTCCGCCGATGTGATCCCAGAGGGGCACGCCTTTCATGCGGGCTTCGAGATCCCACACCGCTGCTTCGACTCCGCCGCGAGCCATATAGTGCCCGCGAATATGTTCGCTGCGGGCGCCTGTATCCGCGGCGCTCGCGAGCTTGAAACCCAATAGCCGGGGCGCGACATAGTCACGCACGATCATCCAGGCTGCGTCGGTCCATTCTTCGTTGTAGAAAGGATTTTCGCCGCAAGTGACCTCGCCCCATCCGGAAACGCCCTGGCTCGAGACTTCGACCAGGATGATCCGGCGGTGCGTGGTCCGGCCGAAGCTGGTCTCGAAGAAATGCACCAGGGGCATGGCGATCTCGCGGAGGGTGATCTTTTCTATTTGGATGGCCATGGCGATAACAGATAGGCGCCGGAAGCTTCCGATCGTTCGAAACCGGTCACAGCGAGTCCATCGGCAAAATGACGTTGCAACTCGCGAGCCAGGGTCTGTTGTGATTCGCGGGTTTTGTGCGGGGGCAGGGAAACGCGCGCAGCCACCTGGCCCTTTGCAGGCGGCGCCGACATTCGCCATTCGGCGATGCATCGGTCTGTGGGTAAATCGCCATGCAAGCGGCTGGCTGTGATCCCGTACATGTTGGGAACATAGGTCCGGACGATCGCGCCCAGCACCTCCAGATTGAAATAAGCGTTCTTTGCCTCGAAGGGATCGAAGCTCCACTCGATCAGAGCAATTCCGCGCGCCAGGGCGTCCTCACGCTGGGCCATTTTGAGCATCCGGCCGACACCGGAATCGCGATAATCGGGCAGGACGCCCAGCATGTGGCTGTGGAGATATGGAACTCCAGTGTCTTTCTTGACCCCGGGAATCGCCAGCAGGAATCCAGCCATGCGAGTGCCGTCGAATGCGCCTAAAGTCTGGCCTCCGATGCGCGACGCGACGACGAAGAAGCGCACGGGCAGGAGTTCGAGGTCGGGGAATCCCCAGATTTCCTTTTGCAGGCGGACGGCTTCGGCGAACTCCGCGTGACCGGAAAGCGCGCGGACGTTCATAGCCCGCGCCGTTTGGCCTCCTGCCAAAGCGACTCCATCTCGGCGATGGTGGCTTCCTTAGGCGATTTGCCCTGCGCCTCCAGGCCTTGTTCGACGTGGGTGAAGCGCCGCCGGAATTTCGAGTTGGTCCCGCGAAGCGCCTGTTCGGGGTCGACTTTGAGAAATCGCGCGATGTTCACGATCACAAACAGCAGGTCGCCGATTTCGTCTTGTAGAGCTTCCGCCGACTGAGATTTGCGCGCTCCGTCTAATTCGACCAGCTCCTCGCGGAGCTTTTCGAGAACTTCGTCGACGTTGTTCCAATCGAATCCGGCGCCAGCCGCGCGGCTTGCGATCTTGGAAGCTTCCATCAGGGCAGGGAGGCTTCGTGGGACACCTGCGAGCAGACCCTTGGGTTTCGGGCGATCCTTCTTCTCGCCGGCTTTGATCTCATCCCACTTGCGCAGGACTTCATCGGATGTTTTGGCGTCGCCGTCGCCGAATACGTGCGGATGGCGGCGGATCAGTTTGCTGTTGATCGCTTCGATCGCGTCGGTGACGTCGAAGTGCCCGGCTTCCTTCGCCATCTGCGAAAAGAAGACCACTTGCAGCAGCAGATCGCCGAGTTCGTCGGCGAGACCGTCCCAATCGCGCGCATCGATCGAGTCCATGACCTCATAGGTCTCTTCCAGCAGGTAGGGCTTGATGGTGTCGAAGGTCTGTTCGCGATCCCAGGGGCAGCCTTCGGGTGAGCGCAGCCGGGCCATGATTTCGACCAGCCGAGCGAAGCCCGCGACGGCGGAAGGCTCATTGGAGGGAACCGGCTCGGTGGAACGCTTGGGATCGGTGGGGGTCACGCGAATCCCCAGCGTACCACCTCACTGAGGCGTAAACGGCTACTTCTTGTCGGCGGTCTTGTCCGCGACCTTGTCGGCGCCGTTGCTGACGGCGTCGGCGGTCTTGTGCACTACCTTTTTTGTGCCCTTCTTGGTAGCTTTTGCCGTTTTCTTGGCCACCTTGGCGGTAGCTTTGCCAGTCGATTCGCCGGCCTTTTTCACCTCCGAGCCAGCGTCCTTGATATCGTCCTTGGCGCTCTGCGGCATAGCGAAAGCGGTCATGGCGAACGATGCGATCAAAACTGCGAGATACATCGAGAAGCGTTTCATGCCAAGAGTCTAGCATGTGGGGTTCCAAAGGCGGACTTGCGCCACCTTCCGCGGTTTGCTACCTTGGTATTTCCACTTTGGGAGGCTAAGGCAGGTAATTTGCGCTTGGCCGTTTGGACCAATCAACATATGAGCCGCAAAACAGGCAAAAAGTATACCGCTGCGTTCCAGCAAGTAGAAATCAAACCCTACTCCGTCGAAGAAGCCGTTCCACTCGTCAAGAAGGTCAAATTCGCCAAGTTTGACGAGACCGTGGAATTGCATCTGCGCCTGGGCGTGGATGGCAAGCACGCCGACCAGATGGTCCGCGGCACGATCGTTCTTCCCAACGGACTCGGCAAATCGAAAAAAGTGCTGGTGATCGCCTCGGGCGACAAGCAGCGCGAAGCGACCGAAGCCGGCGCCGACTACGTGGGCGGCGACGACATGGTCAACAAGATCCAGAACGAGAACTGGACCGACTACGATGCCGTGATCGCCACGCCGGATATGATGCGCGGCGTCGGACGGCTGGGTAAGGTGCTCGGTCCGCGCGGCCTGATGCCGAACCCCAAGACCGGCACGGTGACCAACGATATCGCGCAGGCGGTGAAGGAAGTGAAGGCCGGTAAGGTCGAGTTCCGGCTGGATAAGACCAACTGCATCCATTGCCCGGTGGGCAAAGTCAGCTTCGATGCGAATGCGCTGGTGGAAAACACCAACACCCTGCTTCAGGCGGTGGTGAAGGCGAAGCCGGCGGCGGCCAAAGGCAAATACGTTCGCAGCGCGACCATTTGTTCGACCATGGGACCCGGCGTTCACCTGGATGTGACGCCGTACAACTTGAAGGCGGTTTAGCCCAATGAAAAAGAAACCGGAAAAGCAGAAAGACCTGGACGCGTTGAAGGCTGAGCTGGATAAGGCTCAGAACGTGTTCCTCACCGGCTACGAGAAGCTGACCGTGCAGCAGGATTTCGAGCTGCGCAAGACGGTCCGCGGCGCGGGCGCGAGCTACAAGGTGGTCAAGAACAACATTGCTTCGAAGGCTTCCGAGGGAACCAAATCCGAAGAGCTGCTGAAGGAACTGAAGGGCATGTGCTCCATCGCCTACACTTCGGGCGATCCGGTGGCGCTGGCCAAGGCTTTGACGGCGTACGCGAAGGCGAACCCGACGTTCACCTTCAAGGCGGGCATGGTCGAGGGGCGGGTGATCGACGTTTCCGGGATCACTGCACTGTCGACGCTGCCGTCGAAAGAAGAGATTTACGCGAAGTTGCTGTGGCTGATCAATGCGCCGGCTCAACGGCTGGTGACGGCGATGAACGGTGTAGGCCGGAACCTGGCCGTGGTTGTGGATCAAGGCGTTAAGGAAAACAAGTTTTCCGCGTAAGCGGGCGAAAAGGGCGAAGGAATAAAAATGGCTGATATCAATGCAATTGCGGAACAGATTCAAGGGCTGACGCTGCTCGAGGCATCCCAGCTCGTCAAAATGTTAGAGGAAAAGCTGGGCGTATCCGCTGCGGCGGCTGCCGTTGCGGCGGCTCCGGCTGCTGGCGGCGGTGGAGCGGCTGCTGCTCCGGCCGAGGAAAAGACTGAGTTCACGGTTGTCCTCACGTCTGCCGGCGCCAACAAGATCAACGTCATCAAAGCTGTCCGCGAAGTCACCAGCCTGGGCTTGAAAGAAGCCAAGGATCTGGTCGACGGAGCTCCCAAGCCCATCAAAGAGGGCGTGAACAAGGAAGAAGCCGAGACCATCAAAAAGAAATTCACTGAAGCCGGCGCGACCGTAGAAGTAAAGTAGACTAGTCGTAAGTGGTTGGCAGGGCACGCGATCCTGGATAAGGGCGCTTGCCTGCCGGCGGACGAAGGTGAGGATTGTCTGTCCGCCGGCGGCGCCGTTTGACGATTGGTACGGCGTTTGCTAGGATAAAGACAACCGGAAAGAGCGCCCGGACCTGGTCACAGTGAATTTGGCAACCCGCGATCTGCTTGGCGGTTCGTCTGCCCTGCGAATAAATATCCGGCCCGAGGTGTGTCCACACCTTCGGGCTTTTGCGTTTTGATTGTCCGGCGTACCGGTGTCTGCCGGCGTCGCTCTTGAATAGAGGATTTAAGCATGCCTACCCCCGAAAACGGTGCTGCCCGCGAGAGAGTTGATTTTTCGAAAATCAAGACAACGATCCCGATCCCGAACCTGATTGAGGTTCAGAAGAAGTCGTACGAGCGCTTCCTGCAGATGGAATTGCTGCCGAGCGAGCGCGACGACACGGGTCTGGAGAGTGTCTTCAAAAGCGTTTTCCCGATTTCGGACTTCCGCGGCCTGAGCCAGCTGGAGTTCGTCGATTATGCGATCGGTAACTGGGAGTGCAAGTGCGGCAACCTGAAGGGTCTGCACCATTTGCGTTCCACCTGCCGGAATCCGGCTTGCGGCGCGACCATCCAGACGGATCCGTTCCATTCCGGCGAGGTTCTCTGCCAGCGCTGCGGAACCTTTAACAAGAACATCGTTACGTTCTGCAACCGCTGCGGCGATCCCGTCGGCCTGCAGCTCAAATACGACGTGCCCGAGTGCGAAGAGCGCGGCATGACCTATGCAGCTCCGCTCAAGGTCACCATCCGCCTCACGGTGTTCGACAAGGACCCGGAATCCGGAAACAAGACCATTCGCGACATCAAGGAACAGGAAGTTTTCTTCGGCGAAATCCCGCTGATGACCGAGAACGGTACGTTCATCATCAACGGAACCGAGCGCGTGATCGTTTCGCAGTTGCACCGCTCGCCCGGCGTGTTTTTCGAACGCCAGCCGGCGCAAGGCTATTTCCTGGGCAAGATCATTCCGTATCGCGGAAGCTGGGTGGAATTCGAGTACGACAACAAGAACCTGCTGCATGTCCGCATTGACCGGAAGCGCAAGTTCTACGGGACGGTATTCCTCCGCGCGTTGGGCCTCAAAACCGACGCCGATATCCTGCGCGCCTTCTACAAGTGCAGCGAAGTAGTCATCAGCGGCAAGAAACTGCAATGGAAAGTGACCGAAGCGCTCATCGGCCACAAGCTTTCGCACGCCATCACCAAGGGCGGGGAAACCATCGCCACGCAGGGCCGCAAAATCACCGCCAGCGTTTACAAGGAAATCCAGAAGGCTAAGGTCGACCATGTGGAAGTCGCTCCGAATGACCTCGAAGGCGCGTATGTGGCCGCCGACGTCATCGACATGGATACGGGCGAGGTCCTGATCGAGGCGAACCATGAGCTGACGCCGACCATCGTCGGCAAGCTGATGGAATCCAAGATCCCCAGCTTCGAAGTTTTCTTCCCCGAGCTGGACGACGTGGGCAACGTCATTTCCATGACGCTGCGCAAGGATGGCGTGAAGCAGCAGAACGACGCGCTGCTCGAAATTTACCGCAAGCTTCGTCCCGGCGATCCGCCCACGGTGGATACTGCAACCCAGTTGTTCCAGGGGATGTTCTTCGACGCCCGCAAGTACGACTTCTCGCGAGTCGGGCGCATGAAGTTCAACATCAAGCTGCACGACAAAGCCGACGCCACCGGGCTCGACAAGCGCACGCTCGATCAGAAGGATTTCATCGACACCATCCAGTACCTGCTGAAGCTGCGCAAAGGTATCGGATCGGTGGACGACATCGATCACCTTGGCAACCGCCGCGTGCGCGCGGTGGGCGAGCTGCTCGAAAACCAGTTCCGCATTGGCTTGGTCCGCATGGAACGCGCGATCAAGGAAAAGATGAGCGTATACCAGGAAATGTCGACGGCCATGCCGCACGACCTGGTGAACGCCAAGCCGGTGATGGCCGCGATCCGCGAATTCTTCGGATCGTCGCAGTTATCGCAGTTCATGGATCAGACCAATCCGCTGTCGGAGATCACGCACAAGCGGCGTCTCTCGGCTCTTGGGCCAGGCGGCCTGTCGCGGGAACGCGCCGGATTCGAAGTCCGCGACGTGCATCCCACGCACTACGGACGTATCTGCCCGATCGAAACGCCGGAAGGTCCGAACATCGGTCTGATCAGCTCGCTTTCGTGCTTTGCGCGGATCAACGACTACGGATTTATCGAAAGCCCCTATCGCCGGGTGAAAGAAGGCGTGGTGGTGGACGAGGTCCGAATCCTGAATCCGGGCGAAGCCGACCTAAAGGTCGGGCAAATCCTGCAGCGCAACGAAATCGACAAGGTCAACAAGGCCGCCAAAAAGCAGCCCATCGAGTTCGAAGCGCACTGTGACTATCTCTCGGCCTGGGAAGAAGACAAGTACATCATCGCGCAGGCCAACGTCGGCCTGGATGAAAAAGGCAAGATCACGGCCGAGCTGGTGAACGCCCGCCAAGCCGGCAACTTCGTCCTGAAGCACGTGGGCGAAATCGAGTACATGGACGTCAGTCCCAAGCAGTTGGTCTCCGTGGCCGCGAGCTTGATCCCGTTCCTGGAAAATGACGACGCCAACCGCGCGCTCATGGGATCGAACATGCAACGGCAGGCGGTTCCGCTGCTGCGGGCCGAGGCTCCTTATGTCGGCACTGGTATGGAACACGTGACGGCTCGCGATTCGGGCGCCGTGGTGTTGTGCAAGCGCTCGGGCGTTGTCGACTCGGTCGACAGCGAACGCATCATCGTGCGCGTGGAAGGCAACAGCCAGGAAGGGCAGCTTTCGCGCGAAGTGGGCGCCGATATCTATCAGCTCACCAAGTTCAAGCGCTCCAACCAGAACACCTGCATTAACCAGAAGCCGATCGTCTTCCAGGGCCAAAAGGTCAAGAAGGGCACTGTTCTGGCCGATGGTCCTTGCACCGAAAGCGGCGAGCTGGCGCTAGGCCGGAACGTCCTGGTCGCGTTCATGCCGTGGCGCGGCTACAACTTCGAAGACGCGATCGTCGTGTCCGAGAAGCTGGTCAAGGAAGACTACTACACCTCCATCCACATCGAGGAATTCGAAGTGGACGCCCGCGACACCAAGCTGGGTCCCGAGGAAATCACGCGCGATATTCCGAACATCGCCGAAGGTTTTTTGACCAACCTCGATGAAAGCGGAATTATCAGAATTGGAGCCACGGTGAAGCCGGGCGACATTCTGGTCGGCAAGGTGACTCCCAAGGGCGAAACGCAGCTCACTCCCGAAGAGAAGCTGCTGCGCGCGATCTTCGGCGAAAAGGCCGGTGACGTGAAGGACGCATCGCTGTATTGCCCGCCGGGCATCGAAGGAACCGTCGTCGATTGCAAAGTCTTCTCGCGCAAGGGCGCGGAGCTCGACGAGCGGTCCAAGCTGATTCTGGAAGGCTCGGAAGAGCGCATGCGCCGGAATCTCGAAGACGAAAAGCGCATCCTGAATGACGAACGCGCCAAGCGCCTCGCGACGTTGCTCGAAGGCAAGGAACTCCTGGCCGACCTGCACGACGAGAAGACCAACAAAAAGCTGCTCGCGAAGGGAACGGACCTGAGCCGGGACCTGATTGAGAAGCTGCGCGCCCGCGACCTGAAGCGCATGAAGCTGAAGGACAAGGATCCGCGCATCAACGAACAGATCGACGAGATCGAGGAAATGACCTCGCGGCAGATCTCGGTGCTCGAGAAGATCACCGAAGAGCGCGTCGGCAAGCTCAAGAAGGGCGACGAGCTGCCTCCCGGCGTGATCAAGCAGGTCAAGTGCTACATCGCGATGAAGCGCAAGCTTTCGGTCGGCGACAAGATGGCCGGCCGCCACGGAAACAAGGGCGTGATCGCGCGCATCGTTCCTGAGGAAGATATGCCGTATCTGCCGGATGGAACGCCGGTCGAGATCGTGCTGAATCCTCTGGGCGTTCCCAGCCGTATGAACGTCGGCCAGATTCTCGAAACGCACCTGGGCTGGGCGGCGCAGGCATTAGGTGTCCGCTTCGCCACGCCGGTATTCGACGGCGCAACGGAGAAGGACATCAAATCGCAACTGAAGTCGGCGAACCTGCCGCCTTCCGGCAAAATCCAGCTACACGACGGCTTGAGCGGCGCGCCGTTCGAGCAGCCGGTGACGGTCGGATACATCTACATGCTGAAGTTGTCGCACCTGGTGGACGACAAGATTCACGCTCGCTCCATCGGGCCCTACTCGCTGATCACGCAACAGCCGCTGGGCGGCAAAGCTCAGTTCGGCGGACAGCGCTTCGGCGAAATGGAAGTGTGGGCGCTCGAAGCCTACGGCGCGGCTTACGTGCTGCAGGAACTGCTCACCGCGAAATCCGACGACGTCTACGGCCGCGCCAAGATTTACGAAGCCATCGTCAAAGGCGAGGCGGCCGCGGAACCGGGCGTTCCAGAAAGCTTTAACGTCCTGATCCGCGAGCTGCAATCGCTGTGTCTGGACGTGGAATTGATGAAGAAGCCGCGTGAGGGCATGGAAACAGCCCTGGCGGCGGATTAATGGCCGCGAATGAACCGCGAATGAACGCAAATAGGAGATTCTAATGTACCGGTCATCACCTTACGATCGTGCCAATTTGATTGCGGACTTCGATTCGATTCGCATCTCGCTCGCCTCTCCGGAAAAGATCCGGAGCTGGTCGCATGGCGAGGTCACCAAGCCCGAAACCATTAACTACCGGACCTTCAAGCCGGAGCGCGACGGGCTGTTCTGCGCCCGTATTTTCGGACCGATTGCCGACTGGGAATGTCTCTGCGGCAAATACAAGCGCATGAAGCATCGCGGAGTGATCTGCGATAAGTGCGGTGTCGAAGTCACTTTGTCCCGCGTTCGCCGCGAACGCCTGGGCCATATCGAGCTCGCGAGCCCCTGCTCGCACGTGTGGTTCTTCAAGGGCCTGCCTTCGCGCATCGGCTACCTGCTGGATATCACGCTTCGCGAGCTGGAACGTGTGCTGTATTTCGAAGCCTTTGTGATCGTCGATCCGGGTGAAGTCGCCGACCTCAAAAAGGGCGAAGTCATCACCGACGAGCGCAAGCGCGCGCTCGATCAGGAGCACCCCGGCAAGTTCGTCGCCATGATGGGCGCCGAGGGCATCAAGGAACTGCTCAAGAAGATCGACGTCGACTTCCTCAGCGAAGACATTCGCAAGAAGATGCAGACCGAGGCTTCGCAGCAGAAGAAGCTGAAGTTTGCCAAGCGCCTGCGCGTGACGGAGAGCTTCCGCAAGTCCGGTAACAAGCCGGAGTGGATGATTCTGGATGTGCTGCCGGTGATCCCACCGGAATTGCGCCCCCTGGTTCCACTGGATGGCGGCCGCTTCGCCACCTCCGATCTGAACGATCTTTATCGCCGCGTGATCAACCGCAACAACCGGTTGAAGAAGCTGATCGAGCTGCACGCTCCGGACGTGATCGTCCGCAACGAAAAGCGCATGCTGCAGGAAGCCGTCGACGCTCTGTTCGATAACGGCCGCCGCGGCCGCGTGCTGCGGGGTGCGAACAATCGCCCGCTCAAGTCGCTGTCCGATACGCTCAAGGGCAAGCAGGGACGGTTCCGCCAGAACCTGCTCGGCAAGCGCGTCGATTACTCCGGCCGTTCGGTCATCGTCGTCGGTCCCGAACTGAAGCTGCACCAGTGCGGACTTCCCAAGAAGATGGCGCTGGAGCTGTTCAAGCCGTTCATCTACCATCGCCTGGAACAGCGCGGCCATTGCACCACCATCAAGCAGGCCAAGGAATTGGTCGAGCAGCAGGATCCGGTGGTTTGGGACATCCTTGAGGAAGTCATCAAGGATCATCCGATTCTTCTGAATCGCGCTCCTACGCTGCACCGCCTGGGCATTCAGGCTTTCGAGCCGGTCCTGGTGGAAGGCAAGGCCATCAAGATTCACCCGCTGGTCTGCACCGCGTTCAACGCCGACTTCGACGGCGACCAGATGGCGGTCCACATCCCGCTGTCTCCGGAAGCCCAGATCGAAGCATCCACTTTGATGCTGTCGGCGCACAACATTTTGTCGCCGGCGCATGGATCGCCGATCGCCGTGCCCACGCAGGACATGGTGCTCGGTCTGTATTATCTGACCAAGGCTCGCCCGGGTTCGAAGGGCGAAGGCCGCACGTTCGCCTCCACCGACGACGTTCTGATCGCGCTCGAAATGGGCGAAGTCGAAACGTTGAGCCCCATCAAGCTGCGCTACACCGGCAAGGTGATCGATCTGGTGAAGGCGTTCGATAACCAGAACCTGATCCACACCGAGCCGATCGAGTTCAGCAAGCAGTACATGGACACCACCGTCGGCCGCGTGATCCTGAACGACGTGCTGCCCGACGACATGCCGTTCATCAACGGCCTTCTCAAGAAGAAGGGCCTCACCCAGATGGTGCAGTACTGCTATCTGAAGTTCGGCCTCACCACCACGGTGACGATGCTCGACAAGGTGAAGGCGCTGGGCTTCCTGTATGCGACTCGAGCCGGCATCTCCATCGGCATCGACGACATGGTGGTCCCCGGCGAAAAGGCCGGCCTGGTCAACAAAGCGCAAAAGGCCGTGATCGAAGTGCAGGAGCAGTATCAGGAAGGCTCCATCACGCGCGGCGAGCAGTACAACAAAGTCATCGAAATCTGGTCCAAGGTCACCGAGCGGGTTTCGGAAGAAATGTTCAAGTCGATGGAAGAGGACGACCGCACCGGCCGCTACCTCAACCCGATTTACATCATGGCCGACTCCGGCGCGCGCGGTTCAAAACAGCAGATCCGCCAGTTGTCCGGTATGCGCGGCTTGATGGCCCGTCCGTCCGGCGAAATTATCGAGACGCCGATCACCGCGAACTTCCGCGAAGGCCTGAACGTGCTGGAGTACTTCATTTCCACGCACGGCGCTCGTAAGGGCTTGGCCGATACTGCGCTTAAGACGGCCGACTCCGGCTACCTGACGCGCCGCCTGTGCGACGTGGCGCAGGACGTGATCGTCACCGAAACCGATTGCGGCACCAGCGACGGTATTTACGTCGAACCGATTGTCGAATCGGGCGAAATCATCGAACCCCTTCGTGACCGCATCGTCGGCCGCGTGGCGCTCGAAGATCAGTTGGACTACGAAGGCAACCTGATCATCAAGGTCAACAACGAAATCACCGAGGATCTGGCCAACCAGATCCAGGCAGCCGGTATTGAGCGGGTGAAGATCCGTTCGGTGCTGACCTGCGAATCAAAACGCGGCGTCTGCCAGCTCTGCTACGGACGCAACCTGGCCACCGGCCGGCTGGTCGAACGCGGCGAGGCGGTGGGTATCATCTCCGCCCAGTCCATCGGCGAACCGGGGACGCAGCTCACCATGCGTACGTTCCACATCGGCGGCGCGGCTACCGGATCGGCGGAACAATCCAAGCAGGACGCCAAGTCCGACGGCTTCGTGAAGTTCCACAACATTCAGACGGTCAAGAACGCCAAGGGCGAACTGATCGCGATGAATCGCAACAGCATCATCGCGGTGCTCGACGATAAGGGCCGCGAAAAAGAACGCTACCAGGTGGTGTACGGCGCCAAGATCTATTTCGCGGACGGCGCGAAGGTCAAGGCCAACGATGTCCTGCTCGAGTGGGATCCGTACACGTTCTCGATTCTCACCGAGGTCAGCGGCACGGTCCACTTCAAGGATCTGATCGACGGCATCACCATGACGGAGCAGGTGGACGAAATCACCGGCCGTTCGCAGTGGGTGGTGTCGGATTCGCCCGACGAGAAGCGCATTCCGGCGATTATCGTCCGGGCCGGCTCCTCGAAACACGACGAGAAGCGGTATCTGATGCCGATGCACGCTCACTTGACGGTGGCGGACGGCGATGAAGTCCACGCCGGCGACGTCGTGGCCAAGATCCCGCGCGCGACCACCAAGACCAAGGACATCACGGGCGGTCTGCCGCGCGTGGTGGAACTGTTCGAAGCCCGCAAGCCGCGCGAAACCGCGGTGATCACGGAAATTGACGGCGTGGTGAAGTACGGCGAAATCTCCAAGGGCACCCGCAAGATCAACATCATCGGCGACGATGGCGAGCAGAAGGAATACGCCATCCCGCGCGGCGTGCACATCAACGTCCAGGAAGGCGAACGCGTCAGACACGGCGATCCGCTGATGGACGGTCCCCGCAATCCGCACGACATCATGGCCGTGCTCGGCGAAAAAGAACTGCAGAAGTACCTGGTGAACGAAATCCAGGAAGTCTACCGTCTGCAGGGCGTCAATATCAACGACAAGCACCTGGAAGTGATCGCGCGCCAGATGATGCGCTGGGTGAAGGTCGAGGATATCGGCGACAGCGAATTCCTCCCGGAAGAAGTGGTCGACAAATTCAAGTTCCGGGAAGAGAACAATCGAGTTGTGGAAGCGGGCGGCCACCCGGCCACCGGCAAGACGGTGCTGCTGGGTATCACCAAGGCGTCGCTCTCCACGGACTCGTTCATTTCCGCGGCGAGCTTCCAGGAGACAACGCGTGTGCTTACCGAAGCCGCCATCAACGGCAAGGTCGATCACCTGCGCGGTCTCAAGGAGAACGTCATCATGGGCCGGCTGATTCCCGCCGGCACGGGTATGGCGTACTACCGGACGGTGAAGATCGCGGGCGAGGACATCGAAGAGGAGTTGGCGGCAGAGCAGGAAGCCGTGCCTCTGGATGCGATCCCCGGCTACGACGAAGAAACCCGGGCGCTCTATGCGGGCGGGTTGTCGGAAGCCGAAACGCCCACCGGTCCCGAAGAATCGCTGGCGGAGTAGGCCAGTTTCAAAAACTCAACGGAAGGCCCCGCCCATCACGGGCGGGGTTTTTTATTCGTACCACCTACTCATATCTGAGCGAGGCCATCGGATCCACGCGCGTGGCTCGCAACGCAGGCACGAGGCTCGCCGCCAAGGCGACAGTCAATAAGAACGCTGCCGCCGAAACGAACGCCAGCGGATCGAGTGTGCTGACCCCAAACAAGATGCTGGATAGGATCTGCGAGGCTGCCGCCGACAAAGCCACGCCGATCACCGCCCCGGCGAGCACGGGCCGCATCGCCTGGCGCAGAACCATGAAGAGTACTTCCCCGGCGTTGGCTCCCAATACCATCCGGATTCCAAGTTCCCGGATTCGCCGGCTGACCCCGTACGACACCACTCCGTAAACGCCGATTGAGGCGAGGAGCAGCGCCAGCGCTCCCAGCGAGCCGGAAAGCCCGGCGGCCAGCCGGGACAGAGCGCGCCAGAAATCCAGGTTGTCCTCCAGCCGGTTGACGTTCACCACCAAATTCGGGTCCAGGCCCCGAATGACCCTCCGCACTTCCGCGGCAACGGTCGCGAAGTCGATCTTGCTCCGGAGCAACACTTGCGCGTTTCGCTGCTGTTCCGGATTCGCGGGAGTGTAAATGTAGACCGTATTGGTTTCACCGACACGCGACACCTGGACATCCTTGGCAACGCCCACGATTTCGACTTCGTCGTCGTGGTTACGGTCCGAGCGCATCTTGAGCTTCTTTCCGATGGGATCCTCGCCGGGCCAGAACTGCCGCGCGGTGCTTTCGGTGACGATGACCGCGCCGGGGGAATTTTTGGCGTCCTGAGGCGCGAAGGCACGCCCGCGAACGATGGGAATTCCCACCACAGCGAAGTATTCCGGAGAAATGGGATTGTACTGGACCCGATGGAATTCCTTCTCGCCGGGAAGGGAGAAAACAGTGTTGTAGCTTCCTGGACTGAGCGGAGTCACATTGGCGCGCGCGACTCCCTCCACGCCCGGTATCGATCCGATCTGTTCGAATACCCGTTTCTGAAAGGCGGATCCCTGCATATCGTTATAGCCCTGTCCGCGAAGATCGAAGGAAACGACGCTAACGTCTTTGTAATCGAATCCGGGGTCCACCGTTTGCGCCGCGTACAGGCCGCGCAGCAGCAGTCCGGCGGAGATCAGCAACACCATGCACACCGCGACTTGTAAGCCAACAAGCGTGCTGCGCAAGAACCCTCCCGAACGGCGTCCCGATCCGGCGCCATCTTCCTTGAGGGCCACGTTCAAGTCTGGACGGGACGCCTGGATTGCGGGCAGCAAACCGAAGACGATTCCCGTGGCGAACGTCAAAGCAAGGGCAAACAGAAACACCCGAACATCCGGTGCGGCCTCGATCGCGAGGGCTGGAATCATGCCCGGCAGGTGCGACAGGACGAACGTTGTGATCCCTTGAAAAGACCAAATCGAAAGCACGGAACCGAGCGCACCACCGGCTAGCGCAATCAGAATACTCTCGGTAAGCAGCTGCTGGATCAGCCGGGCCCTGCTCGCTCCCAAAGACAGCCTGACGGCAATTTCCTTCTTTCGACCTGTGGCCCGCGCCAGCAACAGGTTAGCCACGTTGGCGCAAGCGATAAGCAGCACCAATCCGAAAGCCGCCAGAACGACAGTGGATCCCGCCAGCAGCGCCCGCCGGATTTGGGGCTCCGAAAGAGAAGTCGCTCTGGAGACGAAAACGGAGGTCACCCGACCCGGCTCTGTTTGGTCTATGCGGGCGGCGATCACCGCCAGATCCGCGCGTACCTGGTCGGTGGATACCGCAGGTTTTTTCCGCCCCACCAGAGTCAGCCAGTGCATCTGATCCGCGTTTAGAAGGTTATTGCCTGGAGACAACAGCGGTTCGGCCACGATGGGAGCCCAAAACATGGATCGCAGAGGCTCCGTGCCATGGAATTCCGGAGGAGCGATTCCGACCACGACAAACAGGTGCCGATTCAACTGAATGCCAGCGCCGACGATCGAAGGGTCGGAAGCGAACGCACTGGTCCACAAGTCGTGACTCAACACGACGGATGGGGAAGCACCAGAGGCGCAGTTCGCGTCGGTGAGACCCGGCCCCAGAACGGGCGCACGGTGCAGCACCTCGAAATAGTTGCAGGATACGATTTCCCCGGTGATCTCTCGCGGGGATGCGCCTCCTACGGTTACGGTCCAGGTCGGTGCGTTGGAGTACGCCATCACACCGGCCAACGTATGATTGTTGTCGCGATAACTTTCGTACTCACTCAGCGAAAACATGCTACTCGACCCTCGGCTGGTGCGTAGGCGCGCTCCGCGTTCGTTCTGATAGATGCTGACCAGTTCAGAGGGCTCGCCGGCCGGCAGTGGCCGTAGGGCGATTCCGTTCAGGATCGAGAAAATGCCCGTGTTCACGCCGATGCCTAGTGCGATGGCCAATATCGCTACAGCCGCGAATGCCGGATTCTGGCGAAGGCCGCGCACCGAGTAACGAACGTCACTTCCCAAGGATGAAAATATCTCCCAAGGCTTCATAGCGCTCAATGTCTGCCTCCAAAGCCAGCCGCGGGATCGTGTGCCGCTCCCGTATTCTTCTGCTAAATCGCCCAGCACGGCGTCCGGCGTGCGGAACAGGCGAAGGATCCACGCAATAGGGCGGGGGAGTTCACGAGCCATGTGTCGCATGCCCGTCGAGCCCTTCCCACATCGCCGCCAATGCTTTCCGGCTTTCGCGCAACGCACCCATCCCGAGAGACTCCACTTTGAAATAACGCTTCGATCTGCCGCCGCGTTCCGGGATTGGATCGCTGAACCAGGAGGTGAGATAGCCCTTCTCTTCCAGACGATCGAAGGTGCGGTACAGCGCCCCGATGGTGATGGATCGGCCGGTGCGCTTTTCAATCTCCTGGCGTATCGGGACGCCGTAAGCGTTGTCCCCTAGCCGCAAGACTGCGAGCAGCACGATTTGCTCGAATTCGCCAAGATGATCGCGGCCCGCCATATGTTCTGCATAGTAGAACAAGTCCGCGCGGCGGTCAAGTCTTAAATTTTTAAGAGAGGCAGTCTAGGCTGCGGTGAATAACGATTGCTGCTCGGCGTAGCGGGGGCCGAAATGCTCCAGCTCCACCGGGTAGCGCCGCCGCAGATCCTTCGGGGCGTTCCCATGGACGCCGCGGATGAGAGCCCGCGTCTGAAGCGCGTTCACGAAGCTCTTTCCCGCGGCATCGTTGTTAAACACCACGAAGGTCCGGTCGGCGAACCGGCCGGTCTGTTCGATCCGGTGGGCCCACTCATCGAGCTCCGCCTGCGAGTACAGGTAGTCGTGCTGCTGCTTCCGCAACACCGTGGGTTGAGACGCGGCTCGTTCAAACAGACCCAGTGAGTTTTGCGGATTCCTCCCATGCAGCCGCACGTAGCCTACATCCGAAGTCAGAATCGCGGTCGGTGGCATCGCCCTGGTGTATTGGGGTTGATCGATATTGCAGAACCCCACCCGGTAGTCAAGGAAGGTGCCGATGGCCTCCTCCGCCATCCAGCTGCTGTGGCGCATCTCTGCTACCAGCGGAAACTCGTGGAAGGCCCTGCGGAGGTCGATGAAGAACTCCCGATTCTCTGCCGTGAACCGGAATGACCAGGGAAACTGCATCAGCAGGGCGCCAAGTTTCTTGGCTCGCAACAGAGGCCACAACCCTTCCTTGAAAGTCGCGATGCTGGCGGGGTCCAGCACACGTTTATGCGTAAAATCCTGATGAAGCTTGGCCGTAAACATGAAGTCGGAATAGGCCTCGACCTTCTTGATCCATAACTTAACAACCTCAGGTTTAAGCGGTTGATAAAACGAGCTGTTAATCTCCACGCAGTCGAGCTGTTTTGCGATCAGCTCCAGAGGGTGGAAACCCGGCGCGTGCGCCTTGGGGTAAACCAACCCATTCCAATGGGGATACGACCAACCTGCGGTTCCGACTTTGACGGAGGGGGGCATGTGTGCATCCTATATTCGTCTTGTATTCGCCTATGGCTAGAATAGCGAAGAAGAGGCGAACATGTCAAGGGGGAAGTTGCGCCGGCCGCCGACTTCATCGCCCGATAAGGGAGCCTCGGAGGGTGTTAAAATGACGATTCACTATTTCCCCATAAATGGGGTCGGAGCGCTCATAAATGGGGTCGATTTTCTTGAATTTCCGGACAGCCCGTATTTCCGGCACGCTAGTGCTTTTATCGCTTTCCGCGACCACCCTGCTGGCGCAGCAGGACCGGATCGCGGGTCCGGTGGATCGTCTTCGCAAGGTCGCGATCCGGGGGAACGTGCATCCCAGCGCGAATTCGCAGTTCGATGCCGGCCCTGTCGATCCCCAGATGAAGCTGGACCATGTCATGGTCATGCTTAAGCGGTCCGCAGCGCAGCAGGCAGACCTCGACCAGTTGCTGGCGGAACAGCAGGACCGGTCGTCTCGCAACTATCACGCGTGGCTGACGCCCGAAGAGTTCGCGGATCGCTTTGGCACCAGCCCGAACGATATCGCGAGGGTCGTGTCCTGGTTGCAGTCCGAGGGACTCGTAGTGGACGGAGTCTCGCGCGCGCGGAGCTGGGTCCGGTTTCGCGGCACGGCGGGACAAGTGCAGGCGGCGCTGCGGACGGAAGTGCATCGCTACAGCGTCGCCGGAGTTTCGCATTTCGCGAACTCGATCGAACCCTCGGTACCCGCGGCGCTCGAGCCCTTGGTGATGGGTATCGCGGGCCTGGACGATTTTCGGGCAACACGCGCCCAAGCGAAGCGAGCTCTGCCGGCAACGGCGGGCCCGGCAGGGACCATACCTCAGTTCACCCAATCGCGGAACGTTCATTACCTGGCGCCAGACGACTTTGCGACCATCTACAACCTGAATCCGCTGTATGGCGCCGGCTACGATGGCTCAGGCCAAAGAATCGTCGTGGCGGGAGAGTCGGCCGTGGATCCGAACGATACTCGGCTGTTTCGAGCTTCCTACGGCCTTCCTCCGAACGACCCTCAGATCCTCCTGGTTCCGGGTAGCTCGGATCCGGGCTTCAGCGATAGCGAACTGATGCTGGAAGCCAATCTGGACATCCAGTGGGCCGGCGCCGTCGCGCGCAACGCGACCATCATTTACGTTTATTCCGAAGATGCACGGATTTCCGTGTTCTACGCGATCGATCAGAACCTTGCCCCCATCATCACGTTGAGCTTCGGCTTGTGCGAGCAGCAAAATTCCCAGGCCTTGACGGCGTTCATGCAAAGTCTGGCGCAGCAGGCAAATGCGCAGGGAATCACGTGGCTCGCGGCCACGCTCGATTCCGGCGCCGCGGCGTGCGATGCCCACACACCTCCCAAGATCCTGGCGTCTCAAGGGTTAGCTGCGTCTTTTCCCGCGACCCTTCCGGAAGTGACGGCCGTGGGAGGAACTCAGTTCGACGAAGGGGACGGGAACTATTGGGCCGCCGTCAATTCCCCAAGTTCCGCCTCGGCACAATCGTACATTCCCGAAACGGCCTGGAATGAATCGGGCGCCAGGGGATTGGCAGCCACCGGCGGCGGCTTGAGCCGGGTGTTTATGAGACCTGCATGGCAATCCGGGCCGGGCGTTCCGAACGTGAATCTCCGCTCGATACCGGATGTGGCCTTATCCGCGGCCGGCCACGACGCGTACCGCGTAGTGTCTGGCGGAGTCGACCAGCCAGTCGCCGGGACTTCCGCAGGCACTCCAGCTTTCGCCGGCATTCTGGCCTTGGTGAGCCATTATCAGGTGCTCAATGGCGCCGAGAGTCGAGCCGGCTTGGGCAACATCAATCCGAACCTGTATAGACTGGCCCAAACTACGCCGGGCGTGTTTCACGACATAACCAGCGGCGACAACATCGTTCCGTGCGTCGCGCGCACGCCAGACTGTGTAGCCGGAACCTTCGGCTACACTGCCGGACCCGGATACGATCTGGTCACCGGCCTCGGCTCGGTGGACGGATTCAATCTCGCGGCCGGCCTGACGGCGCAATGGAGCATCCCCTCCATCGCTCTGGTGTCCCCGGCATCCGCGATCGCCGGAGCCGGACCATTCACGTTGGCGGTGAACGGATCGGGTTTCGATGCGGCAAGCGTGGTCCTGTGGTCCGGAACACCGCTGGCCACGACGTTCGTGAACGGCAACGAACTGCTCGCCTCCGTGAGCGCCGGCCAAGTTGCTGCGGTGGGCTCTGCTTCCATCACAGTCCAGGGAAGCAGAGGAACTTCTCCCTCCGTTACGTTTCCCATTAATGCGCCGCAGGCCTTAACGCTTACCGACCATTTAGTGACCAAAACTTCCCCGCCGTCCTCCGGGATCTGCAGCGTTCCGTCGTCCACTCCCACGGTATCGGTGACCGACACTGTTTACGTCTACTTTTTCGCCACACTTACATCGAGCAGCCTTCTCTCTGACGATTGGCTGGCGCCGAACGGCGTCGTTATCCCGGGTGATTCCTGGTCGCCGGTAACAGGCAAATTCTGCTTTCCGGACTCCAGCCTGGATCTGTCGACTGTTAATCTCAACGCCATTGGAACCTGGCAGGTGCGTGTTTACGATCATGGCAGCCTGCTGTTTGCGGTCCCGTTCACGGTGACCATGCCGGGAATGCAGACAACGGTGCTGGCGCATGCAGCCGACGGCAACAAATTCAAAACCACCGTTCTGCTGACGAACGCGAGCTCTGTACCCGCGCCATACACGCTTCGCTTCAACGATGATCAGGGCGCCTTGCCCTCCACCCGTTTCGAATTGGAGAGCGGCTCCCTAACGGGTGTGATTCCAGGCGGCGGCTCCGTGACGATTCGCACCGCGGGGCTCGGCCCAGCGACGGTCAATGGCTGGGCGGAATTGACTGCGCCAGCGTCGGTCGGAGGCAGCGTCATTTACAGCCAGAAGACCAACCTGCCGTCGATTCAGGAAGCGACGGCACCCATCGGAACTGCGTCGAGTCAACATCTTTTCCTACAGTTTGACAATACAGACAAGGGTTCCACTGGTGTCGCGCTTACCAATCCGGGCGCAAATCCGGCGAGTAATATCCAGGTCGTGTTCCGTTATAGCGATGGCACCACGGAAGTGAGTTCGTTGCCTCCTCTGCCAAGCCGCAACCATCGCGCCTTTGCGCTTTCCGTTCCAGGCAAGAAAGGAGTAGCCGAAATCACCTCTAACGCTCCATTGCTTACGGTGGTGTTCCGCGCTAATTCAACCGGTGCATTGACGGCTTTGGACGCCATCCCCGGAAGCACTGATTCGACTTCGATCACCCGCCCGCTCGCGCATGTGGCGAACGGCGCCAATTTTAAGACCACGGTCCTTCTAACCAACGGCGGTTCCTCGCCAGCGCCGTACACGCTGCGCTTCAATGACGAGGACGGAAAGATCCCGTCTTCGGGCTTCGGGCTGGAGCAGGGAACGCTGACCGGCACCATTCCGCCAGGAGGGTCGGCAACCATCCGCACAGACGGCCTGGGCGGCTCGACCGCAGTAGGATGGGCCGAGTTGACCGCCCCTGCCTCAGTTGGAGGAAGTGTCATCTTCAGCCAGAAAGTCGCTCAACTGCCTACGCTTCAGGAAGGCACGTCAACCATTGTGGCCTCCGGTAGTAGCCATTTCTTTGCACCCTTCGACAATACTGCGGGAGCTGTGACCGGTGTCGCCCTTACAAATCCCGGCGTGTTAGCGGCCAATGTCAGTGTCGTTATTCGCTACAGCGATGGAACTTCTGAGACACCTGCGTTTCCCCAAATACCCAGCCGGAATCACAAATCCTTCGTGCTGGGATCCAATCTGTTCCCGAATACGGCGGGGCGCAGTGGTGTAGCGGAAATTGTGGCCACGAGCCCGCTCTCCGTTGTGGAGTTTCGCCTGAACTCGACAGGAGCGTTTACATCGTTCGGAACGGTTGGAATTCCTGGCCAGTGAGAACTTCAGCGGATTGAAAGCCGCGAGGCTATTGAACGAAGGTGGTCTTGATATCGCGCACCCACATGCGCGATTGCGAGGCGCGATTGGTTTTGCGGGCGCGTTTCTGCTGATACATCAGCCGGTCGGCTTCGGCCAGCAGCCGTTCCGCGTCGGCGCCGTCTGCTGGGAAGTGCGCCACTCCGATGCTGGCCGAAAGAGGCTTGTCGAAGGACTGGATCCCGATGCCGGCCACCACGCGCCGGAATTCCTCCACCCGCTGTTCCGCATCGGCCTGTTTGACCCCGGCGATCAGGACCACAAACTCGTCGCCGCCCATGCGCGCGACATAATCGTATTCGCGGCAGTTCGATTTCAGTCCCGCGGCGACTTCGCGCAGCAGGCGATTGCCTTCCAGATGGCCGTAGCGATCGTTGATCGCTTTGAGCTCGTCCAGATCCAGCACCACGACGGTCAGCGGCTGGTTAGTTCGGCGCGCGCGCGATACTTCCGCGTCCAGTTGCAGGAACAAGGACCGCGCATTTGGCAGCGAGGTCAGGTAATCGGTGGTCGCCGAAGACTCCGCCTGCTGGAAGCGGAGAGCGTTCTCGATGGACATGCCGATCTTGGGAGCAATCGCCATCAGGAGCCGCAGATGATCCTTGGTGAAGGCGTCGCGCTCCATATGATACAGCGTCAGCACGCCGAGTGTTCCGTTGGCGCCCTCAAGCGGAAGTGCGACGGCAGACCGGAGCGCCGATGTCAGGGTCTTGTCGTTGAGATAAGACGGCTCGACGGAAGGATTCCCGTTGACGATCGGCTTGCCGTTCTCGGCAACCCATCCGGAGAGTCCCTGACCCATGGGGATCTGCAGGGAAGAGAAGAGTCGGCAATCTTCGCCGTTGACATACTCCGGGGTGAGTTCGTCGCCGCGTACCATCCACACCGCCAGCGAATGATGCGGAATGATGCGCCGCAGGCGAACGTCCAAAACTGACAGAGTTTCGTCCAGGCTGAGCGAATTGCCCAGATCCTGGGAGATTTCGAATAAGGCCTGGACTTCCTGGCGCGCCCCCGCGATCAGGTTCAAGAAGTTTACCGGTTCCGCAGCGGCTGCTGCCACAGCAGGTGATCCGTTGGAAGCTTCGAATCCCGCGGCCGGCGCCAGCCCGCGTTCGATTTTGACGTCTTTCGAAAGACTCGCCGATTTGGGCGCTGGCACCTTGGCTTTGCGCTCCCACTCCACGTAGCCGCTCTCTAAGGCGTCCACCACGCGAGGGTCGAAGGCGTGACCCGCTTCGGACCGGACCACCTTCATAGCGTCTTCGAGAGGCATCGCACGCCGGTACTGGCGGTCGGAAGCGAGCGCATCCAGGCAGTCCACCGCAGCCAGAATGCGGGCGCCGATCGGAATCTCTTCGCCACGGAGACCGTTCGGGTATCCAGTGCCGTCCCACTTTTCGTGATGCGCCCGCACGATCGGAGCCACCGGATAAGGAAAGCGCACCCGCTCCAGGATCTCGGCTCCCACGATGGGGTGAATCTTCATCTTCTCGAACTCTTCGGGCGTGAGCTTGCCGGGCTTCGAAATAATATGTTCCGGCACCGCCAGCTTCCCGATATCGTGCAGCAGAGCGGCCGCTTGCAAGGCTTGCAGCTCGGCATCAGTGAGATCGAGCGCCGCAGCCAGTTCCTGGGCGTAAATCTGGACCCGCTGCAGGTGATCGTGGGTCGTGTGATCCTTGGCTTCGATGGCGAGGGCCAAAGCTTCGATGGTTCTCAGATGCAGGGAAGCGACTTCCTCGGCGTGTTTGGTTTCCGCCTCCAGGCGATTCAGATACAGCCGGTAGGACCGGTAGATCAGATAGACCACGGGGCCGGTCAGCAGCATGGTGGGCCAGCCGACATAGCGCGCGGCGGTACTCACCGCCATGGCGACGCCGGCTCCGGCCATATAGTGTGGCAACGACCAGAAGGACGTGCACAGCCACACGGCGGCGAAAGGTTGACCTTCGGCGATCGCGGTCCATTTCGCGAGCGGAGCCGTGTTCCACAGGAACAACGCCAGCGTAGCGATTGCCAGGCGATAGGAAGTATCGACATCGGAGAACTCGAACCACGCGGAATGGTAAACCCGCTCGGCTGCCCCGGCAGCGACGATCATGAGCGAGACCTGGAAAATCGCGAACACCGCGGGAGGCCTTTGGGGCTGATTCCAGTAGCACTGGATGAGAGCTACTCCTAAAGCCAGCAGTACGGTTTCTGAAGTAGTCAGCTCCACCAGGCCGAGCAGCACGAAAAGAAACGACAGAGGCAACGGCTCGCTCATCCCGGGAACTCGCAGGCGCGCGCCCGCAGAGATGATCGAAATCGAGAGGAACGCCCCGAACTTGATCAGATCCGGCGAGTGCCAGAATATGGCGGAGTTCGCTAGTACTGCGGCCGCGATGGTACTGACCAGGGCCAGCAGGAACCGTGCTCCGAGCGTCAGGGGACCCTGCGGTATCGCAACTTCAGGCAGCTCCGCAACATCAGGCTCAACCTGAGAAGGCACCGGCGACGCATCAGGATCCACCTGATGGTCCTCCGGCATAGCCTGCGGTGCTGTGTACACGTCTGACACGCCCAGTTCTGATTGCAAGCCGGCATCCACTACTTTCATCATTTAATTTCTTGAACATGGCGAAATTCTGACGGCTATCCGCGACAGGATGGCACTTTCCGCCCATGGGTTTTGCGACAAACTGGCCCAGGGTTCCGGGACAATTACGACGGTCCGTAAGGTGTTCCCCGGAGGGCCAATAACGCCTTGATTCGGCAAGATGGAAGAGACAACGAACCCAATGATAACGGAAGCCATGCGGTTGCCAGCACGAGTGTCCTTGGAGGAAGCGCCCTCACAGGTATTTCTTGGGATGACCGCGATCATCGTGAGTGAGCCGATGCAGCGGCTGATGGAGCTGGTCCAGCGCGTGGCCCGATCGAGCGCCACTACGCTGGTCACCGGCGAAAGCGGCGTGGGCAAGGAACTGGTGGCACGCGCCGTCCATTATTATTCCGGGCGGGCCGGCAAGCCTTGGGTCGATTTCAACTGCGCGGCGCTGCCTGAGCAGCTTCTTGAAAGCGAACTGTTCGGCCACGAGCGGGGAGCCTTCAGCGGGGCCGATTCCGCGAAACCAGGACTGTTCGAGCTCGCCCATCAGGGGACGATTTTCCTGGACGAAGTGGGGGAGCTGGATGCCCGGCTTCAGGTGAAGCTTCTGCGGATTCTGGATGGGGCGCCGTACTACCGGTTGGGCGGCGTACGAAAAGTTTCTGTCGATGTGCGTGTGGTAGCGGCCACGAATCGCGACCTGGAGCGAGCCGTCGCGCAGGGGCGTTTTCGCAGCGATCTGTTTCACCGGCTAAGCCAGTTCACGCTGCAGGTTCCGCCGCTCCGCTCGCGTCCCGCCGATATCGAGCCTCTGGCGCGCCACTTTCTGGCCGAGCATTTTCCGGAGCTGGAATTGGGGCACTCGGCCGTGAGCGCGCTGCGGAATTATTCCTGGCCGGGAAACATTCGGGAACTGCGAAACGCCGTGATTCAGGCGGGCGTGATGAGCCAGGGCGGAGAGATCACTGCACAGGATTTCCGCCTGCGGCCGTTGCCTTCGCCGATGAACGATGCCAGCGACTACGACGACGATCCCGACGGACTTGATGAGGATTCGGGAAGCCTCGAAACGCCGCGGAGCCTGGAGAGAATGGAGCGCCGGATGATCGAAGAGGCGCTGGCGGCTACTGGCGGGCATCAACAAAAGGCGGCGGCTCGTCTGGGAATCTCGCGGAGGACCCTCAGCCGCAAGCTCAAACTGTACGAATCCGAGCAGCGGGTGGCCATATGAACGTCGCCGTCCACGAAAAGCGCCGGGAGGTCCGCCAGCCGGCCGAAGGGCCGGTTCTGGTGAACTTCGCCAATCCGCAACCCATGGAGATCCTGGGCGAATTGATGGACGTGAGCCCGAGCGGTTTCCGCATGGCCCATGCGAATCAATCGCTGCAGTCCGGGCAGTTGGTGGGATTCTCGCATGGCTTTGCGATCGGCACGGCTCGCGTGATGTGGAATCGCATCATGGATCATCGCGTCGAGACAGGCTTCCGCATCGTTACCACCAGGTAACGACGGAGATCCCTTCGGCGCGCACTCCTGGGTCCAGCCCCGCCTGTCAGGGCTGGGGCACATCGGATCACACGTCGATATTCAGCCCCTCCCCTCACGGGCAGGGCTTTCGGCGGCGCCGGAAGCGGATGCTCTTCGTCGGGCACCCTGATCCAGCCCCGCCTGTCAGGGCGGGGGCACATCGGATCACGCGTTGAGATCCTGCCCCTCCCCTCACGGGCAGGGCTTTCGGCGGCGCCGGAAGCGGATGCTCTTCGTCGGGCACCCTGATCCAGCCCCGCCTGTCAGGGCGGGGGCACATCGGATCACGCGTTGAGATCCTGCCCCTCCCCTCACGGGCAGGGCTTTCGGCGGCGCCGGAAGCGGATGCTCTTCGTCGGGCACCCTGATCCAGCCCCGCCTGTAAGGGCGGGGGATCATCGGATCACGCGTTGAGATCCTGCCCCTCCCCTCACGGGCAGGGCTACTCCCAGCCCTAACAATCTAGTTCATTCGTTTACAATTTCAAAGAGGAGAACGTCCATGACGTCCAGAATCCCGTTCTACAGAATCGCCCTGATTTGCGTTGGGCTGGCAGGTTTGCCCGCTTTCGCACAACAGGTCGATGTCAAGGCGGCGGTATTGAAGCATCTGAAAACTTCGCGTGATTTCACGCTGAAAGTCGCCGGCCAGATGCCGGAGGCCGATTACGGATTCAAGCTGACTCCTCCGCAGATGAGCTTCGGCGAGCAGATGGTCCATATCGCGCAGGATCAGGCGTTCATCCTGGGTCCCCTTTCGAGCGGACAGCCGAATCCCGGCAAGCCGGCTTCCATGAGTAAGAAGGATGTCATCGCGTTCCTGCAGAAGAGCTTCGATAGCACTATCGACAAAGTCTCCAAGCTCACGCCGGAGCAACTATCGAAAACCTACAGCGGCGGCGAAGGCACCATGACCGGCCTTGAAATTCTGATGTTCGTGATGGATCACACCACTCATCATCGGGCGTCAGCTGAGATGTACCTGCGCGCCAAGGGCATCACTCCCGCGGAGTACGAATTCTAGAAAATGCCAAATCTCGAAGTGAAATGCTCGAAGGAGCTGGAGCACCTGTTCCTTGAGAACGACGGAGAACTGCTCCGAAAGCTGCACGCGCTTCTCCAAGGCCACCACTACCTCGACCCGATAACAGAAGAGCCGAAGAATACGATGCTACGGAATCGCGTCGCGACCACGCTGACGCCGTGGACGTTCTGCATCGTCGGCGATGAGCCCGGACCCAGCAAGCGGGTCTCGGTCAACTTTGCGTTAGGGGACAAGCCCGACCGCAAAGGGCCTTTGGGCGATCGCTTGCGAAAAGATCTGGGACTGGATCTCGAGGACATCATCGTCAACCACCTTTCCGAGAAATACAAGATGGAAGAGGGCCGGGAATACACGATGGTCTCGGAGACGCGCGAGGTCAACCGGCATCACTATAACGACAAGCCTCGCAAGAAGGCGCCCGCTCGCGCGAAGAATATCGAACCCAATCCGAATCCCGAAAAGCCTGCCTTCGTAATGCCGCCGGGAGCGATCAACACGCATTGCCACGTGAACAGCAACGGAATGACGCCGTTTCCGTGGTCCGACGATCGGAAATACGACCCCGCCTTCGCGCCGTGGAGGAAACTCGAAGAGCTCGACACGTTTCTGGGTTTTTCGGGCGAAGTGATCGTCGCGGCCACGTGCCATGGCACCGACAACAGTTTCATGCTCAACGCGCTGAAAAAGTCCAAGGGCAGGGCATTGGGTGTCGCGTTCGTCGAGAAGACCATATCCGATCAGGAACTGACCGATCTGGATAAAGCCGGCGTCCGCGGCGTGCGCTACAGCTATGTGAAGCGCCTCACGAATCCGCCTCCGCCCGAGGAAATGGTCACCATGGCAAACCGGATCAAGCGCCTCAACTGGCACATCGACCTTTACTGCGAAGCTGCCGACCTTAAGGATCTGGAGCCGCACATCAAATCGATTCCGGTGCCCGTGGTCTTCGATCACATGGCCGTGCCGAACATCGAGAAAGGGGTCGGCGATCCCGAGTTCCAGCGTTATCTTCAACTCTTCCGCGATAAGCAGGATTGCTATGCGAAGGTCACCTGCCCCGAGCGTCTTACCGGATCCGGCAAGCCGGAAGATTGGGCTAAGGTCCTGCCGTTCGCGCGCGCCCTGGCGGAGGAATTTCCGGACCGAGTGATCACCGGCACTGACTGGCCTCATCCCAACATGAAAGAGGGCCAGATGCCCAACGACGGCCAACTGCTGAATCGCTGGATCTGGGAAGTCGCGGGCAAGCGCAGCGATACGATGAGACGCATCCTGGTGGACAACCCCCGACGGCTGTTTTCTTTCTGACCGGCGCAGTACTGCTAGTACAAATCCATACAAAACCTGTTGCGGTAACAAGCCAGGACGAATATTCTGTTCCGGCTTATGAAAACCGTTTATCAAATTGCGCTTCTGACCATTGCCTTGGCTGGCGTCGCCGCCGCTAACGATATAGCAGCCGTGCCCGAGATCGACAGCAGCAGCGTCGCGGCCGCCGTTGGGCTTCTTGCCGGAGCAGTGCTCGTCATGCGGTCCCGCCGTAAGAAGTAGTCATTCGTCTAGAAAGGACATGCCATGAAATACGTTTTGCCGATTGCGATTTTTGTCGTTACGTTGGCTGGAGTTGCATCCGCAGTGAGCCCTCCATTGGCGCCCGAGATTAACCCTGGTTCCGCGGCCACAGCGGTCGGACTCCTGTCGGGTGCGCTGCTCGTGATGCGGTCCCGACGCAAGTAAACCCGGTGCTGGAGACGTTCAGCCAGAGTTTAAGCGAAGTCGTGCGCCCCTTGGCAGGCTTGGCGCAACGGTTCGCGGTGCAAATATTTGCGCCGGAAGAGCGGCGATTCTGGCTGTTACTGGTGGTAGCGCTGGTTGCGATCGATATGTTTTACCGGTGCTTGGCGCGGCCCCGATCGGAATCCTTCTGGTCGTACGCCGCGCCCTGGCGGATCCTTACTCACGCATCCGCCATCCTGGATTACAAGTTCCTGATCATCCAGAAACTCATCATCGTCTTCATCGTGGCGCCGGTGCTCGTGTCCGAACTGGCTCTGGGGAATTGGGGTTCCAAGATCTTGCTTGCCCGCCTCGGGCCGGGACCGCAATGGACTCCAGGGGCGCCCGGCATGGCGGCGTTCGCTTTCATCGGCCTGGTGCTTTTCGATATCGGCCATTATCTCAGCCACTATGTCCAGCACAAGGTTCCTTTCTTCTGGGAGTTTCACAAGATCCACCATGCGGCCGAAGTCCTGACCCCGGTGACCGCGTTCCGCGCACATCCAATCGAAGCCATCCTCGACAGTCTGTTCCAAGGACCCTTGCAGGCTATGGGACTCGCGTTTTTCTACTATTTGTACGGCCAACAGGTGGTGATGACCTTCTTCGGGCTCAACGGCATCGTTCTCGTCTATTACTTCATCGGCAATCTCCGGCACAGCCATGTCTGGATTTCCTTCGGCCCGAAGATCGAGCACGTTCTCTCCAGCCCTGCCCAGCACCAGATCCACCACAGCACTGCTCCTCGCCACCTGGATACGAATTTCGCTCTCTACTTCGCGTTTCTGGACTGGATCGCCGGCACCCTCTATGTCCCCAAGGGGCAAGAGGAGCTCGACTTCGGACTCATCGAAGGCCCCGATCCGGAGCTGACCACCGTCTGGAGCCTCTATTGGGTGCCTATGAAGCGCGCGTTCCGCGGGTTGCTGGCCAGCTCTGCGGGTTGTGACGACCAGATTCGAGAACGTCGCCTACTCAGAATCGGGCAAAGTGACGGGCCGGGGTGAAGACACCACGGTCGCGTCAAAGATTTGCACTACGGACGACCCTTTCCGCGAGCCGTTCCGAATCATCATCCCCAGGATTACCGCCCGATTCAGCGGGAGGAATACGTCCCTGCGGCCTTGTTCGACGGCGATGATCTGTTCGTTGTAGATGTTCTCCGGCGTCCACAAACTGAGCCCGATCTCGCCCGACAGCACCTGCAAGTCGATTTTCACCCAAGACCAGGCTGTTTCCAATTCAGGTCCGGGCGAAAGTGGAATGAGAGCCGAATAACTCCAGGGTTCCGGAGCGGTCGTTACCATCGCGGTATCTTCAACCGAAACGGTTGCTCCAGTCCAGTATGTTTCCGTGCGCAGTTCTTTGATGTTGAGAACTCCGTCTACCGCTCGCACCGGGCCGGAAGGCGCCGGCGGTTGCGGCGGAGACTTCAAGATGAACTCGCCGGAAGACCCGATTTCAAAAGCCTGCGACATTTGCCCGAGTTCGGATAGCCGCGCGGAATGGGATTGGAACTGCGTCGCGTCGCGGCAGAGCCTCAGAAATCGGGACGAGACGCCTTCAAGGGAAAGCACGTTTTCCGCGGCCCAGGTTAGAATCCCTGCACTTGCGGTGGACCTGATCTCGGCGGCATCCGGCCGTTCTCCCGAGGAATTTAAGTATCGATTCAGGATGTACAGCTTGTCTTTCGTGAATTGCGGGAAGCTTTCGGCGCGGAAAGACATGCTGGTAGGATCCGCATGCGCCGTTACAATGGGCTCCGGAACGCGCACGAATTGCGCGGCATTCATTTTCGATCCAACGCGGAGCCAAAAGTCATAATCCGGACACGTTCGCAGCGATTCGTCATAATACAAATCCGAACCGATCCGTTCCCGGCTCAGAAAGGTAGCCGCCATAGGGACAACCAACCGGTTGTTGATGACCTGTTTCCAGTCGAAGGGCGCCGGGATGAAGACTTGAATGACCTGCCCGTCAACGTCTATCAATCGCACGCCACCGTAAACCACGGCGGCATCGGGATTCTTCGAAAACCACTGAACGGCCTTTTCCAGAGCGTCATCGTCGAGGTACTCGTCCGCTGAAATGAGACACACGTAGTCGCCCTTGGCGCGCCTGATGCCGCGGCTATAGGCTTGCCCGATCCCGCTATCGGGTTCCGAGACGACGGCAATACTTGGCAAACCGGATACGGATCGCAGGTACTCGACTGTGCCATCGGTGGAGGCTCCGTCTTGGACCACGACCTCGAAATTCCGGTAAGTTTGCCGTTGTAGCGCTTCGATTGCCTCCCGTAAGTGAGGCAGCGCATTTTTAACCGAGAGGACTAGCGACACCAGAGGGGACTGCGGCACGGATCTAGTCGGTGAGCTGCCCGAAATCATCTCCGACCTTACGCTGGATCCAGGCCGCAACGTTGCCAGACGCGCCCTGTCCGAGGGGGACATATTTCGCGATGCGCCCAAGCGCTTCGGGCGAAAGGCAGCGCCAGCAGTCGACGACCGTGGTCGACGAACCCGCGGACCAATCGATGGCGCTGAATTCGCGCAGGGGATTCGTTATCACCACGACGCCCGATTCACGAAGGCATTCCTCCGCCGACGGCATCAACTGAATCGCATCTCCCATGGAGCGACTCGCTTCGGGCATAGCCAGAGGATCCCAGCCGAGCACGCGGCGGCCTGCCTGAACCAGCCACCCGGCGAGGTCCATGGCGAAGGAGCGCTCGATGGAAGGCGTGCCTGGCTTGTATGCCAATCCAAGAATTCCCACCGTCTGGCCGGCCCGCGATAAAGAGAGAATCTTGCGCAATACGTATCGGCCGTGCTCGCTGTTGAACAGATCGACCGACTGCGGCAACCGGCTGGGCGTCCCGATCGCGTCCATGAACGCGCTCAGCGCCACATTATCGCGAGGCCAGCAAGGGCCGCCGTACGGCACCGCGCCCTTAAAGAAACGCTTGCCCATACGATGTGCAAGAGCCTCGGTAATTCGATCGACGTTCGCTCCCGGTACTTCCGAGCAGACGGAGAAAAGCATGTTCGCGAACGATACACGCATGGTTTCATGCGTGTTCGAGGCTATCTTCGTGATCTCCGCTTCGACCGGAGACATACGAGCGATCGGCGCCTGTTCCCGCACCATACTGCGGTGGGCGGCGAGCACCACATCGCCGGATTGCTGATCGCTTTCGCCGATCAAAAGGTAGTCCGGCTGTTCGATTCCCTTGACGATTTCGCCCAGCGCGATAAATGACGGGTTGTAACAATATCCCAGGCGGTCGCCGATGGTCCTGCCCGAGGTTTGCTCGAGACAAGGGATGATTCGCGCGGCGCTCGATCCTGGTAGCACGGTGCTGACGATCGCCACAGTGTGCCGCCCCGACTTGGATTTGAGCGCAGCGCCGATTTCGGAGCAGGCCTTCAGCACATAACGCAGAGAAAACCCGCCTAAGGCATTGCTGGGCGTGGGGACGATCACGAAGCTGAGCTCGGAATTGCACACTGCATGCGTAGGGTCGAGCGTCGCGGTGAGGCCGCCCGACGGAGTCCGCTCGATGCGTTCGATTACCCCTGGCTCCTGGGTCTGGAAGGTCCGGGCATTCAAAGAATCGACGATTGTGGAGTCGACATCCACGCCGATCACGTTGTTTCCAGCGACGCTCAGGCAGGACGAGAGCGTCACACCGACTTTCCCTAAACCAAAAACGGAAATATGCATGAGTTCAGATACCCTGGACGCGAGCCGCAGCCAGCGGCACCGCCGAGTGCCCGGCCCATCGCGGATCGCGAAACACGCCGGCGGAGACCGCGGCAGCCGTTTCCACGAAGGCGTCCTCTACGGTTAACCGGGTCGTGAATCCCAGATCACGGCGAATGCGTTCCCCACTGGCGCGATAATCCCGCAAGTCGGCCTGTTTTTCGGTGATCTCGATGCTTGCATGAGGATAGTGCTTCAAGACCAGCTTGGCGAGATGCTCTTTCTGGCAGTTTTCCCCAACGACGTTGAAGATCTTGCCGCGGACACGGTCCTCCGGCGCTTCCAGACACGTCTGGATGGCGCGGGCCGCATCGCGAATGTGCAGGAAGGGCCGCCATGCCGCTGGCGCGAACACGCGGATCGGGTCCCCCAGCACCGCCGAGCGAGCCATTTCGCTCACCAGCAGATCAAAACGCATGCGCGGGGAGAGTCCGCAGATGGTCCCCAGCCTGAGCCCTAAAGCACATACATCTCCTGAGTTGGTGAGGACGTGCTGTTCGGCAGCCACCTTGGCGCGAGCGTATTCCGAAATCGGCCGCAGCGGATAAGTCTCGTCTGCGATTTCTCCCGGATTGGAGATGCCGTAGTTGCTGCACGTGCTTACGAAAAGGAATCGCGGCACGCCGGCTTTCCGGGCCGCGGCGAGCACGGTTTCGGTTCCACCGTAATTCACCGACCAGGCGTCTTTTTCATCGAGGGCGCAAGCGGCCTCGCCGACGATGGCGGCTAAATGTACCACTGCGTCTGCACCCGCGATCGCTTCTGCAAGTTGTTCCGGCCGCCGCACGTCTCCAGGCAGAAACCGAAAAAGCGGATGAGCGAAGTACGCCAGAAGAGACTCGCCGCCGTAGACTAAACGATCGAATACCGCGGTCTCGATCTCATTCGCCAGAAGATGGCCGGTGAGGACCGCTCCAATATAGCCCGCGCCGCCGGTAACGAGGATCTTCATGTTCACGCGCGGGTGGCCTGGAGATTCAAGTTGAACTGTATGCCGCGTTGCTTTTCCATGTGTGGGAAGTATGCCTGGGAAAAATCGTCGACATCGGCATGCTCCGTACTTCGCCAGTCCCATCTCTCCGGACGTACGTAGCCCGAAGCAAGCAGAACATCTCGAAGGGAAGCTTCGTCGAAGGTCGTGCGGTGGTAAAGATATCCGCCTTTCCCATCCGGTATCTTACCGTAGAGCGTGCCGAGCATCCACTCTAATTTCAATCCCGCGGTGTACAGCCTGGTGATGACGGCGAAGTCGGGAACCGACAAACGCAATATTCCGCCTGGGCAGAGGACGCGCTTCCATTCCTCGAGCACCGTGGGAAGCTCTTCGCGATCGAAGTACTCGATGACCTGGCAAGCGTATATCAATGAGGCGGTTCCGTCGCCAAAGTTGCCGAGAGAGCGAATATCCTGAACGTAATCGACGTGAGGAAAAGGACGGCTATCGACGTGAACGAACCCGGGAATGTGCCGTTTCCCGCACCCGAGATGGAGCTTTACGAGAGTAGTTTCCGCCATCTTAGGACTCCGGAATGATTTTGTAGGAACGGCCTCCAGCCATTACCTTGGCGTGAAACAGTGGATGGACTGTGAGTGCCCGAAGGAGCAACTGTTGTGAGGGATCCAGCTCGACGTAGGCCGGAAGTGTCGTCCTGCGGTAATACGCACCGCCCGGTTGTGGAGCAGAAGGCAGGTCGTGCTGCAACAGGGTTGGCACATGCTTTCGAAATAGGCGCAAGAGCAGCCTCTGAGATCGGAGCACTAAATCACCGGCGGTATGGCGAGGCTTTATCGGAAATCGCTGGACCTCGATGAGTGGGCCCGTATCCAAACCGGTATCCATGTAATGGATGGTGGCTCCGAAGTGCGTTGCGCCTTGCATGATGGCGTGATACGCGACGTTACATCCACGAAATTCCGGGAGTGGTGCGGAGTGAAAGTTGATCCAGCGTTTCCGGTCGTCAAATTCGGAGACTGGAATTCGATGCCCGTAAAGAAACGCAAGCCCCAGATCATACTCCGGGAACTCTTTAACGGGACGATTCTCCGTATCGGAATACACCACTTCGCACGATTGCTTTTCCAGCCAACGCAGTAGCAAGGGACCCCACTTACCCCTGGACAGAAACACTACGCGTCGAGTACTCAACTCTTGGATCCTTGGGATTCAGCCTGCAAAGCGCGCAAAGAAATGCCCGTCTGCCGAACGGCCGCCGCAATTCGCTGAGCGTCTTCAGGCGAGAGGCTCATTCCGAACGGAAGATAGACGGCATGGTTGGTCCAATAATCGGCGTTCGGATACGATCCGGAGAGACTGGCGTAGGCCGGGTGCTGCGAAACCGTTCGATACTGCCGGACCGCGTGAATATTTCGTTGCCGTAGCGCCGCCACCAGGTCATCCGGTTTTTCCGCGAACACAATGTTGTGCAGCGGAGCTTCCTCGCCGGGAACCTGATACAAATACCGCCCCAACGCTTCGCGCAGCACAGCAAAGGATGCGCGCCTGCGCTCCAGCCGGGTTTGGAGATCGTGGATCTGGCAAAGGCCGAGACGAGCCTGTATATCAGTGAAGCGCAGGTTGGTGCCCACTTCCCGATTGAGGTTCGTCTTGCGCCACTCCAAATCGCCGTGATCGATTAGGGCCGCTGCTTTGTCGAGAAGCGCGCGGTCCTGGCTGAGGAGAGCGCCTCCCTGACCTGTGGTGATCACTTTGGGAACGCTAAATGAGTACACTCCGATCGCGCCAAATGTCCCGGCTGCGCGGCCCTGGAAACGCTGCCCCAGCGCGCATGCGGCATCTTCAATCAAGCGGATGCCTCGAGCGGCGCATTCTTTAGCCGTTGCCACCAGACTTGGTCCGGTATGGCCGGAAAAGTTCACGTAACAGACCGCGCGCGTCAGCGGCGATATCGCGGCTCCGAGGCATTCAGGCGAAATGCACCCGGTTTCGCGGTCGATGTCCACAAGTCTGGGCCGAAGTCCGATCGACGCAAAAGCATTAATGGTGGCGATGACCCCATAGGCCGGCACCAGAATCTCGTCGCCACTCTGGAGTCCCAGGGCCTTCGCCGCAACGCTTAAGGCCACGGTCCCGCTGACCGTGAGCACGCACCCGCTGGCACCGGCAAATCCTGCAAGCTCGCTGGCGAAGGACTGCGAGGCGGATCCGGGCCCGATGAATCCGGAGAGCACTTGGTCCCGAACCGCATCGGCATACTCTGGGGGAAACCATGGCTCGACCAGTGGAATCGGTCGCGCTTCAACAGACACGGATGGCATTGCGTCACTCTATCGTAACCCAGAGAGCGGTCCACAAGCCGGAAGGCTCGCGGAACGCGCAAGCAGGATTGAAGACAGATTTTGCAGGGTATTTTCTCCCGCGCTAGCGGAGGCCATCTGGTAAGACCTCCCGCATCGATTTATACAGCCTTGGTGGGATAGACGCTAATTCTATGATTCGAGTGAATCTTCGAATTTGGCCAACTGCGTGCCTACTTGAGCGCCAGTCTGGCTTTGGTTGATTTCGAAGAAAAAGGAAGAAAACACAAAATGACTAATTCGATACTCAAAATGGCATTTGGCGCTTTGATCGCTACCGGAATGATGGCGTATGGGCAGCAGCCGCAGGATAATCCGCAGCCGGTGCAACAGCAGGAGAAGCAGACTCAGCCCGCAACGCCCGCCGGGGCGCCGCAAGCGCAGTCTGCCGATCAGGTGTTCGCGGCACTGGATACCAACAAGGACGGAAAGCTCAGCGCGGAGGAATTCGGCAAGCTATTCCGCGATGCCAAAGTATCTGACGTCCAGGCGGAGTTCGCCAAGTGGGACAAGAACGGCGACAAGAATATTTCGATGGAAGAGTTTAAAGCAGGATATCCGCAACACTAGAGAAGGTGAGAGCAGGGCAGGCCGGGCGGCCTGCCCTTAGAAATCCGACTACCAGCGGGGCTCGCGCCGGCGGCCACCACCACCGCCGCCGTATCCACCGCCGCGATTTCCGCCGCCACCGCCGAAACCGCCGCGTTCCGGGCGGGGACGAGCTTCGTTCACGTTCAACGCGCGACCGTTCAGCTCCTGACCATTTAGCGCTTCGATAGCCTTCATCGCTTCCGCTTGATTGGTCATTTCGACAAAAGCGAAACCGCGGGGCTGCCCGGTGTCGCGGTCGCGCACGACGCTGGTTTTCTCAACAGCGCCATATGCGGCAAAAGCGGCCTCGAGCTCCGACTCCGTGGTCTGATAAGCAAGGTTTCCAACAAAAATATTCGTCACTGATTTCTCCAATTAGATTCAATTGACCAGGCGGGCTCGGTTCCAATGGTAGGCAACAGGCGGGCTAGCCACGTTCAAAAGTGTATCACATGGAGTTAGATGCAAGTACCGTCAATATGTTACTTAAATCAAGGCGCGTTCCACGAACTCGCCACGCTCGTTAATCCAGCAGCAATAGCGGGTGCGGACCTGATTTTGGTTCCGGGAACAGACGTCGGCTTGCAGCATAACGGAGGGGTCGGATGACTGCACTAATTGCCGGGCCGCGTCTTTGGCGCTTCCGAGGGCGGGGCAGGGCAGTTCCGGGCTGAATACCCGGGTACTGGCTTTATGCTTCTCCATGGTGCGAACGAAGTATTGCATGCTATTCCTATGTTACCACCTAAGTCTTTTCAACAGTATGTCAACTGCTAAACTTGACTCATGAGACTGCTTCTCAGCACGGTTCTCGCGATTCCCCTGCTGTCTCCGATGTATGGGGCGACGGTGGATGGCGCCAAGGTCCATTGGACCAGCAAAGGCTCCGCGAAACAGGCCGTAATCCTCGTCCACGGTTGGACTTGCGACGAATCTTCCTGGGATGCCCAGGTTCCCGTGCTGAGCCAGAAATACCGCGTGATTACTCTGGACCTTCCTGGGCACGGCCAAAGCGATCCTCCCAAAGACGGGAAGTTTTCGATGGCCGGGTTCGCTCGTGCGGTGGAATCGGTTCGGGCCGAGGCGAAGGTCGATCGAGTCGTGCTGGTGGGTCACAGCATGGGTACGCCAGTGATCCGCGAGTATTCGCGAATGTATCCGAAGCACGTGGCCGGGCTGGTCCCGGTGGATGGCTTGATCGTCTTGTCCGGCGGGCCGGGAGCTCCGAATCCAGCCGCGATGACCGGACCCGACGGCATCAAGGCTCGGGAAGCGATGATCCGCGGAATGTTCACACCCGCGACTCCGGCCGCGATCCAGCAGCATGTATTGAAGATGATGCTGACGCCGCCGGAAGCCACCGCCTCGGGAGCGATGCAGGCGACGTTTGCCACGGCGGACTTGAACACTTTTGTTTCTACCGTCCCGGTGTTGGGCATCTACGCCGGCAGCACACCGATGGTGAATCGCGAAACCCTGAAGAAAGTGTTCCCGAATTCCGAGTATGTCCAGGTGGCCGGAACCGGGCATTTCGTGATGATGGAACGGCCGGAAGAGTTCAATCGCTTGCTGCTCGCATTTCTTGGAAAGGTCAAGTACTAGAAGCAAAGTGGATTTGGTGCAGGTTCGCGGTCGTATTGTGTTTCTGGATTGGTTGCGGGGTTTGGCGGCGATCGTCATGCTCCAGGGACACACCTTTGATTCCCTCCTGAAGCCGGAATTGCGCGAGCATCCGGCGTTCATCTTCTCGCAATTCTTCGGTGGCCAGGCTGCCGCGATTTTCCTGTTCCTGACCGGGATCACGTTCGGCTTGGGCATGAGCCGCCGCGACGAGCTGCCGGCATGGGCGCGAATCACGGGCGCGCTGCGGCGAGCTCGGTATCTCTTCCTGCTGGCGATCGCGTTCCGGCTGCAAATGTGGATCTTCGCATGGCCGCATCAGCCCTGGACCGATCTGCTGCACGTCGACGTGCTGAATCTGATGGGCGCCACCGCGGCGCTGCTTTCGGTAACCGCCCTGGCTCAAGGGATGCAGCGCGTACGATGGGCCGTACTGGCGGGCGTTGCGCTGGCGGCGCTGGCTCCGATTATATCGGGACTCGATACCGGCAGGCTGGCTGGTCCAGTTCGAGACTACTTCGTGCCCAGCGGGGCTTCGTTCAGCATTTTTCCGTGGGGATCGTACCTGGCATTCGGGCTCGCGGCGGGCAGCGCGGTTCCTTTCGTGAGACGAGGCGACTGGTCCCGTGTGATGCAATGGGCCGCCTTGTGCGGATTCGGGCTGTTGCTCGCGGGACAATATTTTTCGAATCTGCCGTTTTCGCTTTATTCGAACGCGAATTTCTGGCTCGATAGTCCCGCGCTGGTGGCGTGCAAGATGGGGATCACTCTGCTGCTGGGCTCGGGCGCCTTCCTGTGGACCGAATATTTCAGCCACGGATGGAGCTGGGTGCAACTGCTGGGCACCACCTCGCTCGCGGTCTACTGGGTCCACGTCGAACTGCTCTACGGCCGCTGGCTTTCGTCCTACAAGCAAGGTCTCGCGGTCGGAGAATGCCTTCTGGCGGCGGCGCTGCTGGTGCTCGCGATGGTCGGGATGAGCGAGGCGATCCGGCGCATCCGGCGCAAGCTCGCGGGCGAAGTTTCGCAGGCCAAGCGAGCAGCGGCGTAGCGAACAGCCCGATAATCTGCCATTCTAGTTTTCATCATGCGAATGAAAAAACTCGCGGGATTCATCCTGCTCGGGCTGATTCTTGCCGCTTGCGGTGCCGCGGCCTTGATGGCGCAGGCCGGTAAAGTGTGGACTGCGGCCGAGCTGTTCACGCGCAATGTCGGCACCAAGGAAGACCAGGATACGGCGTTCCCCCCGCACAAGATTATCGGGAATCTGTACTACGTCGGGACGCGGAGCCTCGCTACGTTCCTAATCGTGACGCCGCAAGGCAACATCCTGATCAACAGCGACTATGAGCGTACGGTGCCGGTGATCAAGTCGTCGGTCGAAAAGCTGGGGTTCAAGTTTACCGATATCAAGATCCTGCTCGGCAGCCACGCGCATGGGGATCACATGGAAGGCGACGCACTCGCGCAGGAACTCAGCGGCGCACAAGTCATGGCGATGGCCGAAGACATCCCTGCGCTACAAACCATGCGGACGCCGAGCGGCAAGGCTCGTCCGCAATACAAAGTGATCCACGATGGCGAGAAAGTCTCGCTTGGAGGCACGACTCTGGTGGCGCATCTCACTCCGGGACATACCCGCGGATGCACGACCTGGACAGCGACCATCCAGGAAGGTGGCAAGTCCTACGACGTCGTGATCATCGGCAGCGTCGGCGTGAATGCGGGAACCAAACTGGTGAACAACCCGCAGGTTCCGCAGATCGCCGAAGAGTATCAGCGCAGCTTCCGGATCCTGCGCGGCCTCAAGTGCGATGTTCCGCTCGGCTCGCATCCGGCCATGTACAACCTGGCGGAAAAGTACCCGAAGATCGGCAAAGGGCCGAATCCGTTCATCGATCCGCAAGGCTACAAGACCGAGCTCGACATTCAGGAGACCGCATTCAACGCGGTGCTGGACGAACAAAAGAGAGCCGCTACGAAATAAGCCGCGAATGAACACATATAAACACAACTTTATTGCTGTACTGATCGGCCTCATGGGGAGCAGCGCCTACGCGCAGTGGGTGAACTATCCGTCGCCCGGGACGCCCCGCACGCGGGACGGGAAACCGAATCTGACCGCGCCCGCGCCGCGCGCCGCCAACGGCAAGCCGGATCTCTCGGGACTCTGGCACGTCCAGCCGACGGGTGTTGAAGAGATGAAGCGTCTCTTCGGCGCCGATCTGATCGCTGCTGCCGATGCCACCAGCGTTCCCGGCATGGAGCTCGACACGATCTCGAAGTATGCCATCAACATCTTCGCCGACTTCAAGCCGGAAGAGACGCCGATGCGTCCGGAAGCGGCGGCGCTATTCGGGAAGCGTGTGCAGGGCGCCGTCCGAGATCCGGGAGTCGATTGCCTGCCGCTCGGCATCCCGATCTCCTCGCTCGTCTCAGAGGTGCACAAGATTGTGCAGACGCCGGGCTTGATCGTGATCCTGCTCGAAGTCGACAACGCGCATCGTCAGATTTACACGGACGGACGTAAGCTTCCGGTGGATCCGCAGCCGTCATGGCTGGGTTACTCCGTGGGGAAGTGGGAAGGCGACACCCTGGTCGTGGAGACCAACGGGTTCAACGACAAGGCCTGGCTCGATGTCCTGGGCCATCCGCGCAGCGAATCGATGCACCTGATCGAGCGCTATCGCCGGCGCGATTTCGGTCACCTGGATGTGGAGATGACATTCGACGATCCCAAGATGTACACCAAGCCCTTCACCATCAAGATCACGCACCAGTTGATTCCCGATTCCGACATCCTGGAATATTTCTGCGCCGAGAACGAAAAGGATCGCGCGCACCAGGGCGCGCAGTAGGTCGCGTTATCGGCTTCAGGCTTGTGTTATTCTGACCGATACGCTTATATGTACAGGATTTACCTGTATTTTCTACTTTCTCTGGCTGTAATGGCCCAAGGTCAGACCGGGCCCTACTCAATCAGCGGCATCGTATCGAACTCCGCAACCGGCGAACCCGTTAAGAACGCGCTGGTCACGTTGAATTTCCAATTCATGCCACGCCCAGAAGGCGGAGCAACTGCCAGGGCGCCGATTCCTCTGCGGGGTCCCGTGTCGACCCTCTCCGGGGTCGGGGGGGATTTTGTGTTCAGCAGTCTTCCGGAAGGCCGATATAGCCTTGCAGCGCAGAAGCCGGGCTTTACATTCGAACCATCCCCGACTCCCGGCATGATTACGCTGAATTCTTCCTTGACGAACGCCAGCCTCAAGTTATCCCCGCTCGGCGTCATCGAAGGAAAGGTGATCGACCGCGAGGGAGAGGTAGTGCCGGGCGTGAATGTTGTCGCGATTAGCGTCAACATCGTCGACGGAATGCGCATCACCAAGTCACAGCGATCCGTTTCCACGAACGACGTAGGCGGTTATCGTTTATGGAATCTCCAGCGCGGCAAATACTACATTAAGGCAGCCGGAAGAAGCGGAGGCACATTCAACTATATCGGTGACGGTACTCCCGCGTATGATTCGTCTCTCGGAACTTTCCCGCCAGTCTATTCCGGTGGAGCTCAAGATCTTGATTCCGCGACGCCGGTGACGATCGGACCCGGGACCCGTGCACGTGCCGATATTGACGTTACTCGTGAACCGTCAGTGCGGATCCGCGGCGTACTAAGTAACTTCGAGCCCACTCCCGCGGTCAAATTCGAACTGCTTCGGGGGGAGGAGGATGTTTCTGCGAGCAGGGTGCTTGTAAACACCGCAACCGGGAAATTTGAGATCGAGGACGTTACTCCCGGTACCTACCTCCTCCGTGCGACACAAGGAACGAAAGCACGGGTTGAAGTCCCAGTAACAATTGGGGATCGGGATTTAAATAACGTGTCATTGCCGCTTTCCCCGGGTGTCACAGTTAAAGCTTTCGTTCATTCGCTTGAGACGCAACTGCAGCCAGTTACCGACCGCGATGACGCGGCTTTTGATCGATCTGAGCCGCCGGGGTGCCAGTTGAGTTTGCGCGGTTCCTCGAGGAATTCCGACGGAACTTACCCATTCACCCAGGATTCTGAGGGAGAGCTGAAGGCAGAGAATGTTTTGCCGGGCGCATATCATCTTGGTCTTTCTTGCTTTGCTGGCTATGTTCTTTCTGCCCTGTCTGGAGCCACGGATCTCCTGTCCCACCCGACACTGATCATTTCGCCAGGCGTCGCGCCCGCACCGATTGATATTACTGTGAAAGACGGTGGTGGAGCGATCGAAGGTAAGTTAATTGTCGATACAGTGCTTCCTCAGCCAGGAGTTCTATTGATTCCTTCCTCCAGTGCTACCACGGGCCCGGTGATGGCCAGCGTGTACAAATCACCAGCAGGCCTGGAATTTAGGTTTCAGAATCTGTCCCCCGGCGACTATACCCTTTATGCTTTCTCCCAGCGCGACGAAGTGGAATACCGGAACCCGCTCTTTATCCAGTCTTTGAGGGGCGGCACGAATGTCCATGTCAACGAAAACGACGATAAGGAACTCAGCATCGCTAGCATAAGCCGATGAGAACGGTACTCCTATTCGTGCTGTTTCTTGCTCTTGGCTGTGCGGGACAAACATTTCCCGTGTCCGGAACAGCTGTGGACGCTCAGAGTGGGGCTCCCATCAGTGGAATTCGTATGACTCTAAGTGGAGCAGGGAGCCGCAACGAAATGCCAGTCGTCACTGGCTCAGATGGGAAGTTCTCGTTTACGGTGCCTCAAGGCAAGTACACTTTGTCAGGAGTGCGTTCGGGGGCTTTGCCTCAGGCGTTCGGCCGCTCCGGCCCGATGAGCAGCTTCGGCTCAGCCATCATTACCGGCGCCGATCAGGATACTTCCCATCTCGTTTTCCGTTGGTTCAGTCCTGGCGCGATCGTCGGTACCATCACCGATGACCTCGGTGAGCCTGTTGAACGCGCTCTAGTCCAGCTAATCGTTTCCGGTGTAGCTCGTGGGAAAAAACGTAGTTGGTCAGGAGGCTGGCAATGGACAAATGACGAAGGTAATTATCGTTTTGGCCCACTCCCGGCAGGCACATTCTACGTCGCTGTCACTGGTGAACCATGGTACAGTGCCCGCTTGGCTTCCGCCAGTTTCGCTCAGGGGAAGGACGTGCAGACAGCAGGGTACGCACCCGCATACTATCCGAACGCCACGGACGCCCGGGCGGCAGCCCCCGTTGTGGTAAACCAGGGCGCGGAGTCCCGAGCGGATTTTAGGCTCACGACTATCTTAGGCGCAACGATACAAGTGAACTGCCCTGACGCGCGCGGTCGAAACGGTACGCTAAGCATTTTGTCGGACGGGATCGAGGGCGTTCAGGGATTCCAGCGCCAACTCACCTTTACCGGCCAGTCGCAGCGAATTCCCGGCGTTCCGCCCGGTAGGTACACAGTTCGCCTCACAGGCACCGGGGACGCTCCTTTCACGGCTCGCGAGACGATCGAGATAGGCTCCTCGGACGTTGTTGTCGATCTGAAGATGCGGCCACCTCCCTCAGTAACAGGGAAGGTCGCATTCAAGCATGACGGAGTAAAACCTCGCGGCACGCTGATTGCAATGCTGGTGAACGAAACCACTGGAGCATCGATTGCCCGCGTCGTCGGCCCGGATGGAAGCGTTACTTGGCCTAACGTTGCAGTGGGACGGTATCGCCCGGAAATCTCTGGAGCGGACGGGTTCTTCGTGTCGCAGGCTTCTGCTGAAGACGGGACTTTGGAAGAGGGAGTTCTCGACGTGACGGACGGAGCGTCCATTCGGCTCAACCTCCTGGTGAGTGATGAAACCGGTCGTGTCAAGGGAGTTGTAACGAATGGGGATAAGCCCGCACCCGGAGTCCTGGTGGTTCTGGCGCCCCGCGGGGCTTCTTCGGATCCTTACGAGTATCGAGGATTTCAGACCGAAAGCGATGGAAGTTTCGACATGCAAAAAATCCGAGCCGGCGATTACGTCCTTTTCGCGGTAGAAAACCCTGATTTCGAGTTTGCTAGTCAAGATGCGGTACGCCCCTATCTACCGTCAGGATTGCTCCTTCGCCTCGACGCTCACGCCGAGTACACGGAACGCGTCACTTTGTCCATCGCGCCTGCGCAAAAGCAAGTTGCTACGGCTCAGTAATACAGGACTACTGTTTGTGTCGCCGCATCCTGTCTGCGACATGGCGTCCCATGCGCTTGATGTCGGGCTCGAACTCGGTCCATAGCGCATCCTGAAAATAGGAAGTCGCCGTGAAGCCGAAGGCTCTGCCGAGGTGTCCGGCCGTGAGCGGTCTGCCGTCCCATGCAGTCGTAACGGCTACCGCACCGAGCGTTCCGGCGAAGCGGCTATACGCGGGCTGCCATTGGCCATTCCGTCCCCGATCCAGCGGGGCGTGCAGCAAGGCATACGTTAATCTCTCCCGAAAGCCCGAAAGATTCGATGGCCGGCGACGCAGGTCCTCGTGGAGCAGGGCCCCCGCCGCGAGCTCCATGGTGGTTCGAGCCGTTCGCCTGGTGAGGGCCCCTCCGATCTCATGTGGGAAGCAATACGGCGGCCTTCCGCACTTGCTGAGCTGGAATGTCTGCTCGAATGCCGTTTCCGCCGCGACCGTACTGATGCGCTTCCAGCTAAACGTCTTCTGGACGTAGCTATCCCAGCGCTCATGCAGGTTTTGGGGATCGGGAATCGGAGACAACACTTCGATCGGCGGGATAACATCGACTGGCGGCGCTTCCGGCGCATCGGGAAGCACGCCCTGTGCATTCAGCAACCCACACGCGGACAAGAACAACAGTCCGCGAATCATCATGCACCTACTGGGCGGTCGACGATCTGCTCATTCTCGCGATCCCAGTAGAGCTTCTTGCCCTCGCGTTGGGCTTGCGCGGCCATGATCACCGCCACTGAATGTGAGAAGCCATGCTCAATCGTGGCATTGGTCTCACTGCGGCTACGGATGCACTCGAACCAGTTCTTCATGTGCGAAGGATTGGCGTCGGAAATGAACGGCAGCGGTCCGTAAGTCTTCTCGACGGCGCCCGTCACCAGGCGCTGCTTCAGCGGCAAGGAATGGAGTTTATCGCCCAACTTGATAGTCTTCTGGGATCGGTGAACGAAGGGATTGTCTTCATGATTCCCCTTCTCCTCCACCAGCTTCCACCGCTGGCTACCCTCTCCTCCGATGTTCACGAGGGTAGCCTTCGTCCCCATGATGCGCGTGGAGCTGTCGGAATCATTGCCGAAACTGGTGGCGTAGCTCACCAAGAAGCCCTTCGGATATTCGAGCAGCGCGTGGAACGTATCCGGATTCTCGCGGCCGTCGTGCCAGGCGTAAACGCCTCCCATGGCGACAACCGACTTCGGGAAGGGATCTTCCAGGAAATAATTGACCAGGTCGATGCCGTGGCTCATCCATTGATCGGGGATTCCGCTGGAGAAATCCCTGTAGAGCCGGAACTCGAAGTAGGCCCGTGGATCGAACGGCCGGTATGGCTTGTTAAGCAGCCACTTCTTCCAATCCGTATCTTGCTCGCGGATCTGGCTGACCTCTTCGCGGCCCCGCCAGCGCGGGCCGTGATAGTTCCACACCATCTCGACCTTGCTGACGTCGCCTAGCTCCCCGTGCCGGATGGCGTCCTTGGCCGCGATCTGATACGGCTCGCTGCGATGCTGGGTGCCGATCTGCACAACCTGCTTCCGGGAACGCACGGCATCGCGGACGGCTTTCGCCTCCTCCAGCACGTTCGCCATGGGCTTTTCGACGTAGGCGTCCTTGCCGGCCTCGACGGCCATCTTGAGCATCTGCGCATGCTGGAAATCGGCGGTGGCGATGATCACCGCGTCGACATCCTTCTCGGCTAGAAGATCCTCCATGGCCGCGAAAGATCGCGGGGCTCGGCCATAAACCTGAGTCGCCGTTTTCGCTGCCTTCTCCCGATTTACGGTCCAAAGATCGCAGACCGCGGTCATCTCGGCGTTGTAGCTGCCTTTGACGTCCGCGACCACCGATGCGAGTTCGCGGCCTCGCCGGCCTGCGCCGATCAGGCCGAGAGAAATGCGGTCGTTCGCGCCGATGATCCTGCCGTAGGAGAGGGCGCTGGTGCCGACAATGGCTGCGCCTGCAAGGAGAAACGATCTGCGGCCGATCTCATGAGAGTCCCCGCGATCGAGCGGCTGAGGAGCCGTGGAATTGCTGTCCCCGTTCACTGCTATACCTCCAGCCGGGCACACGTCGCCTTTCTTGAATCGAAAGCCAGGCGAGTCAGCCGTGCCCCGCCTTCACCCGACGCGAAGCACAACCGACCCTCGGTTCCAGAGTTCTACTGACACCCCCGTTAAAAGTGTCTGATACTCAGTCCGTGTGTGACCGGATAATTCTTAAACTGATGAAGTGTACAACAGCACGAAATAGATTGCACGCACAAAATTAACTTTCCCAAAAATTATTTTCACCCCATCAGCCGGGGACTCAACTTAGCGTGCGCACCAGTCGCGCAAGCGGACTCCCGCAACGAGCGCCCGCCAGGTCATACACCGGATCGCTTCGATGGTTTTGGTCTCGCCATTTTGAAACTGGGTGATCCCCGCAACCGATTGGCGACGGCTTGGGGCGCCACGATCACCGATGGACGGTTTCTTCAGTTCGGCGATTTTCGCGATGAATCTAGGCGTACTAGAACAAAACGTGAAATTTGGTACTTTCATTCCAGGACCTTGGTACTTTATACTTCTTCAGGCCGATCTTCCAATAACCGGTCACTCAACAGTTGAAAAGGAGACTCTTTGATGAAGTCTGCGGGAGTCGTGTTGCTGTGCGTTGCCTTTGGTAGCATCGCCGTTGCCGGGCCAGTCAGTGCGCCGGAGATATGTCCGGTTTCCGCTGGCAGCGCCCTGGCGTTGATTTCTGGAATTGTGCTGGTGATGAGAGGGCGGCGTCGGAAGTAGCGTCCAGCTGATCACGGACGTGGCGTCGCTGCGTCCGTGATTTGGCATCGCCCAAAAAGGAGGGTCAAGGTGAAGCTTATAGGAAGTGTGCTGCTGTTCACAGGAATGGCGGG
>JADMIO011260218.1_pt1 | contig 101090 bp, 94 predicted proteins | sample 8958161 | NCBI WGS metagenome assembly JADMIO01 (sample SAMN16585339, study PRJNA669376) | soil metagenome | isolation source: Crop rotation soil | place: USA: Cullars Rotation, Alabama | collected 2011 | reverse complement strand
TCATGATAACGATCTGTAAAGCATGTCATGATAATGAACACCTCCGTGGCCGCCCTCGGTTAGTACACGAATTCAAGATACGGACGGCGCTCGTTTCGGCGATACGTTTATAAACCGAGGGCGGCCACGGAGGGCCGCCCCTACAAAAAATACCCGTGAGCGCTTATACTCAAACCTCAGTTTGCCGGAGTTGAAACCGCCTGAGCGTATGTGTCGTACATCAAATCGTCGAAAATGGCTGGAATCATAGTTTTTGGATTTCACACTTCGCTGTCGGAGGATGAGCGAAAATGGGACTTTGGACAAGAATGAAGCGCTCAATGCGCGCCCTCTTCGGAGGGATAATCGAAAAGACTGAAGACCCCGAACTCATTCTTCAGCAGACTATCCGCGACATGCGCGACCGTGTGCCGGAGCTGAATAATTCGGTGGCTCAGGTCATGGCTACTGAGAAACTCCTCGCGAAAAACAAAGAGCGACTGGAGACTCAGGTCGTCGATCTCGACTCGAAAATTCGTGCTTCAGTAAAGATGGGCCGCGACGACATCGCCACCGCTTACATTGGTCAACTGCAGCAGGCACAACTCGACCTTCAGAAAACCACGCAGCAACTGGATCACGCGACGGGAGCATCGAAGCAGGCACTTAAAGCGCGCGACAATTACGTGCTTCAGATGCAGCGCCGTACTGCCGAGGCGATGCAGTTGATAAACCAGTCGAAGCAGGCAAAACTTCAGGAACAGCTTGCGCAGACAATGGAGTCGTTCCAGCTTGGCGATGACGCATCGACATTCAACGAGATGCGCGACAAGATCGACAGGCGTGCGGCGGCTGCCGAAGCCAAGATGCAGTTGGGTTCTGCTAATGTCGATACGCAGATGCAGGACATCGAGCGTGAAGCATTAGACATGCAGTTGCAGGATAAACTGCTCGCGTATAAAAAGGACATGGGATTGTTGGGCGCGGGCGGAGGTTCAGCCCCGCAGGCTCTTCCTGCTGAAGGCGAAACGACTGGCGGACAGAACGGCACCGGCGGGGGCCGCGTCAATTGAAAAAGTCATTTGTGTAATCGGCCATACTAGTCCTTATGGAATTACCTAAGATCGATCTGAAATATCTGAAAGAGGCATTTAAGGAGCCCATAAACTTTTGGGGTATGGCTGGTTTTGCAGTGGCCGCTGCATATGTGCAGGATGTCACTCCGCTTGTCGCTGCGTTGGCGACTGAGACGTTGTATCTGGCGACCGTGCCTGCGAGTTCTATTTATCGTCGTCTCGTTGATCGAAGAGAGAAGCAGCGTCTGCTGAAGTTACGCGAGCAGCAACGTGAAGCGCAGATTAAATTGTTTGACCCGCGCGAGCGCGAAGCAGTTGAGTACTTGCGCTGGATGAAGAATCAGATCTACTCGAACTATAAAAAGTTCACCGGCACAAAACAAATTCCTCATAACATTCAGAGTCTCGATCAACGCTGGGAAGACTTCGTCGACCTGCTCGATGTGTATCGTCGACGCAAACATCACTTGCGTTCAATCAATCGACAGGCAGTGCAGAACCAGTTGGTCCAGGCGGAACGATCGGTTGAAGCTGCGAAAGATGATCGCGAGAAAAGAATTCAGCAGGCAAATGTGGAAATACTCAAACGCCGTGTTGCTGCTTTCAATGATATCGAGCGTTCAGTGAAACTCGTTGAAGGTCAGTTGCAGTCGATCGAAAACTTCTTCGGCCTCGTTAACGATCAGGTCGTCACATTACCGACACCAGAACGTGTTTCTTCATTGGATTTCGAACAGCTCAGCGATTCGATTGCGATGACCAAACAGATGCTCGAAGAGACGTCCGATACTTTCGCTGCGCTCGACAGTCACAACCGCGATATTGGCAATTACCAGCTTCTGCTTTCCAACACCGGCACGTCCGGCAAGTAGTCAGCATCAAAATCCGCCTGTTCTGTGACTCAATACACTGGATAGCGCCTAAAACATTGAGCACCACAATATACTGTTGACAGTGCGTTTTTAAAGGAGTATATTCCGCTCCGCTATGACGAAGCAGTGACTGGTGCAGCGGCCGCCCCCCGGAGCGCACTCCAGGTTAGGTCAGCGCTTCGAAAAGAGCCAACCAGAGTATCCAGTACACACTCTAAGTTAATTGCTTGCGTAGCCATACGCCTGGCAGAACCGTTTTTGAAACACGATTTACACTTCGGGCTCCCCGTTAGAAAGGCAGAGATTGATGAGCGCAGCTATCGGCAAAAAAGTCGGACAAAACAGTGTCGTTTCCCCCGCCGTTTCACCCCGTCGAAGGTCGCAGCAGCTCGGCATCAATGCCAGAAAAGTAGTTAGCAAGCGGTACTCGTTGAAGGATTCGAAAGGTCAGCCTTTTGAGGAATGGGCTGACATCGTCAAACGAGTAGTCGGCCACGTTTCCAAGGCTGAAACGGGCGAAAAACGTGACAAGTTTTTTGCGGCGATGAGCGAGGTGATGCTCGCGCGTGAGTTTATCCCCAACACGCCCTGTCTTGTTAATGCCGGCAAGGCCAACGGACAGCTCGCCGCCTGTTTTGTGCTCGACGTTCCTGATTCATTGACGGGAATCATGGAACACGCAAAGGCCGCAGCCACGATTCATCAGACCGGCGGCGGCACGGGCATGACTTATGAATTCCTTCGGCCGAGCGGATCGATGGTAGGCGTTGCCGCTGGCGTTGCATCGGGTCCCGTGTCGTTCATGAACATCGTTAATGAGGTGACTGATGTCGTGAAGCAGGGTGGTGTGCGACGCGGCGCGAACATGGGAATGATGCGCGTCACGCATCCCGATGTGCTTCGCTTCATTCACGCCAAGAACGATCAGCATTCATTGACGAACTTCAACATCTCTGTGAACGTCACTGACAAGTTTTTGAAAGCGGTCGATAACAATGAGTGGTTCCAGTTGGAATTCAACGGCCAGCCGTGGACCGAGTCGATTTACGATCCAGTACGCGACGGCGATTATGTTGTCTATCGGACTGCGGATGGATCAACTGTGACCTTCTGCGATCGGCAGGCGTTTCTCGCGGCTGATCTTTCCAACTGCACGATCGAAGAAGCGCCTCGTCCGGGAATGATCTTCGCGCCCGATGTCTGGAACCGGATCGTTGCCAGTGCACACAAGTATGCCGAACCGGGAATCGCCTTCATCGATGAAGTGAATCGTCACAATCACATGATGAAGTCGATGGGTCAGATCTACTCGTGCAACCCGTGCGGCGAACAGTTTCTACACTTCTCAAATTCGTGCAATCTGGGTTCGATTGATCTTGCAAAGTTTTACGATTCCGAAAAACGGATAGACTGGGATCACCTGCGTGATGTGACGCATCTCTGCACACGTTTTCTCGACAACGTGATCGACACTTGTGCCTGGCCGCTGCCCGAGATCAATGACGTGGTCCACCGTACGAGACCTGTGGGCCTGGGCATCATGGGCTTTGCGGATCTGTGTTTGAACCTGAGCATCACTTACGGTTCACCGGCGTCGATCGATCTGATGGACGAGGTGATGGGATTCGTGCGACGCGAGTCGTGGATGGAGAGCAATCGTCTCGGTGCAGAGAAGGGTGCGTTTCCGGAGTTTGAACCAAATCGCGAAGCTTACACGGAGTTTCTATACAACCAGATCGGAATTCCGAAAGACACTCCGCTGACGCCGCGTAACTATGAGGTAACCACGATCGCGCCGACGGGAACGATCTCTTTGGTTGCGGAGACGTCTTCCGGTATCGAGCCAAACTTCTCATGGGCCTACGTTCGCAAAGACACGCTTGGCACGCGCACATACGTGCACACTCTCGCGGCAAACGCACTTGGTGTTGATGTGGACCAGAACGATCAGGAATCGATAGATGCGGCTGCAGCTTACGTCGTGGAACACGAGCAGGAACTGCCGTCGCATTTTATCTCGGCGATGAACATAAGCGCTGAGCAGCACGTTCATGTGCTCGCGGCTGCTCAGCGCAACGTCGACAACAGTGTGTCGAAGACCTGCAACGGTGCAGTTAACGATACGGTGGAGTCGGTGGACGCGCTTTATCGTCTCGGACGTCAACTTGGTTGCAAAGCGGTGAGTTACTATCGTGATGGTTCACGCGACAATCAGGTGCTTACGTCGATGAAGGCTGAAGAACCGAAGGGCGAAGTTGCATGCAATCCGGAAGCGGTAGTCGAGCCGTTGGAGGAAGGTGTGAGTGCTGCGGAAGCCGCAGCGGCTGACGATGCCTCGGCTCGTCAGGAAGCGATTGCGCGCGAACACTCGGAGACGATCAAAGTTCCGGCAGTGACGGCAATCAGAATCGAACGACCGCGTGAGTTGCGTGGTGCAACCTGGCAGATTCCGTTTGATGGCCAGAATCTTTACGTCACGGTTAATCACGACGGCAAGATGATTCAGGAAGTCTTCGCGACTGGTCCAATCAGCGGCGGCGTGGGCTTGCTCGCGTCGAAGATGCTGCGTGGTGGATTCGATGCGGCGGAAGTTGCGTACAGCTTGAACAAAGTGACCGGCACACACGCAGTGTGGTTCAACGAGCGACTGCTTACATCACCTGAGCAGGCTGTTGCGGAGTGCATCATGATCACGGTGCGTCGAGTGCAGGATCTTCCCGACTCCGCCCGCGCCGTTGCTAACAAGTCACACGTCCAACAAAAACCCGTCACCGGCGCCATTATGTCCAACATGATTGGCATCTGCCCCGAATGCCACGGCCAGCTCGAACACGCCAGCGGCTGTGATTTTTGCAGGGACTGCGGGTATAGCAAGTGTAAGTAAGCGAAGAATTATTTAGCCACAGATAAACGCGGATGAAGACAGATCGATTTTGATCCGTTCTCATCCGCGTATATCTGTGGCTAAATATTTCCGAAGAGATTGTCGTTGTGCCCGAAAGACGGGGAGTGAGGATTACGTCACCTTAATTCAACATTCGATATTTGGTTCTTTGATTCAAGAAGCACAAAAGGCACAAAAAGAAGATTGTTAGGCTGTGTCCAATTTGAGGAGGGTGTGGAGTAGTACGTTTGCGCCGTTCGCGATGTCTTCCGGGCGTGAGAATTCGCGTGGCGAGTGACTGATTCCGCCGACGCTCGGGACGAAGATCATTCCGACTGGACCAAGGCGGGCCATGTCCTGGGCGTCGTGACCTGCACCCGAAGGCATCAGCTTCGTTGTTAGACCAAGCTCGCGAGCTGCGACGGAGATCATTGAACGGATTTGTGGATCAGTGGGCGCCGGTATGTTGACGTTGATCTCTTTGAAATCGAACTTTGTCTTACTGTCAGCGGCGATCTTCTGTGCCTCAGCCTGAATCTTTTCGAACAGCATGTTGATCTTCGCGGCGTCGAGATCGCGCAGCTCGAGACTTAAAACAACCTTTCCGGGAATCACGTTAGGCGCGCCGGGCAGTGCATTAATCCGACCGACCGTGCCTACTTGTCTTCCGGGCACGCTCGTCACGACACGATTTACAGCTTCGATAAACTTTGCAGCGGCCAGCAGCGCATCCTGTCGATTATTCATCGCAGTTGTGCCCGCGTGATTTGCAAACCCTTCAATCGTGACGTCCCACCAGTTGATCCCGACGATTCCTTCAACCACTCCGATGTTTATCTTTTCAGTGTCGAGAATGCCGCCTTGTTCGATGTGTAGCTCAAGATAAGCAGCAATGTCGCCTTTTTGTCGTCGCACTTCCGCAAGTTTTGCGATGTCTCCACCGATGAACTTTATTCCTTCGCGAATAGTTTTGCCGCTGCGACTAACAAGGTCGAGCTCTTTCTCAGTCAACTCGCCGTCCATCGCGCGGCTGCCAATCAGTCCTCCCTCTTCGTTCTGAAAAATGACGACTTCGAGCGGGTGAAGAGTCTTGATATTGTTTTCAGCAAGCGTTTGTGCAACCTCGATCGCGCCCATCGAACCGACGACACCGTCATAGTTTCCGCCTTCGGGAACCGTGTCGATATGTGAACCGATCAACATAGGTTTGAGGTTGCTGGCGATCCCCGCACGGCGGCCCACGAGATTGCCGGCAGCATCGATGGTGACGTCGAGTTTCGCGTCACGAAGCAATCCAAGCACGTACTCGCGACCCTGCTTATCGGCATCGCTATACGCAACGCGACTCGCACCGCCTTGCGGATTCTTGCCAAACTCGGCCAACGCAAGAATATGGTCCATGATCCGCTTGCCGTTGACGCGTAATGTTGTTTGCGCAGGAAAGCGACGAAGTGCCAGTGAGCCGAGACTGAGCACCAGTCCGTAGTTGAATTCGCGACGATTGATGTTCATTGGGTATAGGGCGGCACTCCGAGGCCCCCGGTTGAAGACAATATGTTCGGATCGCGGGAAACGCAACAGAGGACTCCTTGAGAGTGTACGTTTGCCAAGGTAGAATTCACGCGCCCGACCATCCTGCAACCTTCATCATAGGGAGATTCCAATGAAACGACTGATCGGTTTCTTTGTATTGACGGTGAGTCTGCTGACGGCGTCGTTGTTATTGTCGCCCAAAGCATCGGCGATTACTTACGGCTTCGTCGATTCAAACAATACGTATCGCAACACTGGCGCTTTCATCGTCAAGTCGCCTACCACCGGAGAGATCTTTCCGATCTGCTCCGGCACCATGATCACGAACAACGTTTTTCTTACCGCGAGCCACTGCACGATCTTTTTCACGCAGGATCTCGCGCCCGAAGGATACGTTGCCTACGTTAGTCTCGATCAATCGATACCCTTCGGTGCACTTACGAGCAACAAGACAAACCTGTTGGCAGTGGCCCAGGTCGTTACAAATCCGAACTACAATCAGAGCCAGAGCGACTCCGGCGACATTGGTGTATTGATTCTGCGGCGCGGTGTTAACGGCGTCACTCCCGCGGTTCTGCCGAGCTGTGGTCTTCTGGATCAACTCGCAGCTCAAAACGGATTAAAAACAGCCCTGTTTACGAATGTTGGTTATGGAGTGCAAAACCGCGTCGTGAGCGGAGGCGTCCCGTTCTTTCAGGACATCAATCCCGTTCCACGCATGTTCTCGTTCTCGAGTTTCAACTCGCTGAACGGCGGCTATCTGCGTTTGTCGCAGAATGCGTCAACCGGAAATGGTGGGACGTGTTTCGGCGATTCGGGCGGACCAAACTTCATGAGTCTTAACGGGCAGCAGTTGATTGTCTCAATCACGATCACCGGCGACTCAGTCTGTCGCTCCACGAACGTTGATTACCGGCTCGACACAGTTTCTGCGCAAGGCTTTTTAGCGTACGTGAACGCGGCGTTTGGAACTAGTATCCCGATCTCCTGTTAACTAAACTCAGGCTTACGCGTCTGAATGAGCTTTAGTAGCAGTCCAGCGACTTGGCATCGTCGTTAAGGAAAGTTTTCTTCTCGATTGAATCTCTACTAAAATGCCGTGGCTCGTATCTCGATTCCCACTCAAAGGAAGAACCGTTGAAAAACTTGAGATCTGCCTGTGTGGCATTTTTGCTGATCCACTCAATGTGTTTGGCGGTCGTGTCACAAATCACGCCACAAGCTCCCGTCGGGAAGGGCACAGTTGTTCTGAAGGCTGCTCGATTGATCGATGGCACAGGCGCCACTCCGATCGACAACGCCGTTGTCGTTGTAACTGACAACATGATCACAGCCGTGGGCGCCGCAGGATCAGTGAACGTTCCCGCGAATGCCAAAGTGATCGATCTCGGCGACGTGACGCTCATGCCGGGATTCATCGATGCTCATACTCACCTCGTCGGACGTGTGCTGGGTGATCCGGCAGGTGAAAATGCTGCAGTCAGAGATTTCGAATCGTTTGCAGCAATTCTCAGTGTGGAGCACGCGCGTGCTACGTTGATGGCTGGCTTCACAACCGTGCGCAATGTCGGCGCATCCGGAAAGTTTGACGACATGGCTTTGCGAAAGGCCATCAACGAGGGCTGGACGCCGGGACCACGAATGATGACTGCTGGCCATGCGCTTGGCATGCGCGGCGGGCACTGCGATGAGAATGGTTTTCGACCCGGATTGTTTGACCCTGGCATCGAAGAAGGGATTGCCGATGGACCGGATCAGATTCGCGCGGCAGTTCGTTACCAGATCAAGTACGGCGCAGACCTGATCAAGACGTGCGCGACGGGCGGTGTGTTATCCGAGGGAGACGCAGTTGGCGCGACTCAATATACATTTGAAGAGTTGAAAGCGTTGGTCGATGAGGCGCACAAGCTCGAACGGAAAGTGGCTGCGCATGCGCACGGAACTGAAGGAATCAAGATCGCCGTGCGTGCGGGTGTCTCGTCAATCGAACACGGCTCGTTTCTCGATGAAGAAGGTGCACGAATGATGAAAGAGCACGGCACGTTCCTCGTGCCGACACTATCCGCGTCAGAAGCGGTCGAGCGTGCAGCGAAGTCGGGCGTATTAAAAGGATTGCGAGCCGAAAAGGCGTTGGCCGCTGCGGCGGCAGCACGTCACGCGATCAAACTCGCAGTTGCCAATAAGATTCCAATCGCGCTGGGAACTGACGCCGGTGTCGTGCCTCACGGAACAAACGCGCACGAGTTTGTGTTGATGGTCCAATGGGGCGGCATGAGCCCCATGGACTCAATCGTCGCCGGCACCTCAAACGCCGCGCGCCTGTTAGGCTGGGACAAGAACCTCGGTTCCTTAACGCCCGGCAAGTGGGCCGACATCGTCGCCGTCGCGGGCAATCCGTTGCAGGACATTGAGAACATGCAGAAGGTAATCTTCGTGATGAAAAACGGTGTGATTTATAAAACTAGCGAGAAATAGACATCGGACCAAAGCGACATTCAATTGCCTGACCCGGCTAAGCGTGGTAATTTCAACCTATGCAACCAACTTCTGAAACAGGTGCATTCGAGCGTGGCGTTAGACCTATTATCAAGCTTGTTTCGCCCGCAAAGGCCGAAGAGATAGCTGAGTTCAAAGCCGATCCGGAGCTCCAGGCACGGATCGATGAGTTGGCCAGCAAGTCTACTGAGGGACAACTCACAGACGCAGAAAAGGCCGAATATGCAGGTTACGTGAGGGCAAACAAGTTTGTAGCTATCCTGCAGCGACAAGCACGACAACTGCTCGAAGCTCGATCCTGAGATGTCCGCGTCTATTCGAGAGCTTGTACGTGAACGCGCTGGGAATGCTTGCGAGTATTGTCATCTCCATCAAAACGACTCTCCCTTAGCCTCACTTCATTTAGAACATATTATCCCGAGGGTGCATGGCGGTGGAGACGATATTTCAAACCTGGCATTAGCCTGTATAGACTGCAATTTGCATAAGGGACCAAACCTAACTGGAATCGATCCTGAAACCGGTGCCGTCACTGAACTATTCCATCCGAGACGACAACGTTGGCAAGATCATTTCGAATGGCTTGGTATCTATGTGCACGGAAGGACCGCGGTTGGAAGAACGACTGTTCGAGTGCTAAACATGAACTCCGAAGATCAACTAGCTCTACGATCTTCATAAGTCCATCACTTGACCTCATCCCAAATCAGCGTGTGCTTAGTCTCCTTCAGCAGCAACGTGCCGACGATAAAGGTTATCCCCGCGACGATGATGGGATAATACAGACCGGCGTAGATGTTGCCGGTGTTGGCGACGACGGAGAGGCCTATCACGGGTAGTAGGCCTCCAAACACGCCGTTGCCGATGTGATAGGGAAGCGAGAGAGACGTGTATCTGATCTTTGCTGGAAACGCTTCGACGAGATAAGCGGCGATTGGTCCGTAAACCATCGTCACGAAGAAGACCTGAATGAACACGAGCACGATGAGTTTTTGCGCCGCTGGTGAACTGACTAGTGTCGGGAAGTCCACATAGGTAAGCACTTCATTAGCGTTTTGCAGTACACCATTAACTTCTGTTTGCGGTAACAAGCTTTTTGCACCGGTCACTGGATCCAGCTTGGATTGAGTTGTGACCACATTCGAGCCTGCCGCACGTTGCATCGCTCCGTAGATGGGAAAGTATGATATCGCCGCCAGCAAACACCCCGCCATCATGATCCACTTGCGCCCGATACGATCTGAAAGCGCGCCCATAAACACAAACAACGGCATCGCAAACAGCAGCGCAATCGCGATGATATACTGCGCCGAACGAGGATTCACCTTCAAGACAGTTTGCAAATAGAAGAGCGCATAAAACTGGCCCGTGTACCAAACAACTCCCTGACCCGCAGTCGCGCCAAACAACGAAATCAAAACACGCTTCAGGTTCTCCCAATGCGTAAACGCTTCAACAAGCGGACGTGACGACGTCATCCCCGCGCCCTTGATCTGTTGAAAGATCGGCGACTCCTTCATGCGCAGGCGAATGTAAAGCGAAATACCGACAAGAAAGATCGAGATGATAAATGGTATGCGCCAGCCCCAGGCTTTGAACGCTGCGTCAGTCATCGAGTTTTGCACGACGATGCCTACGACGAGGGAAATAAACAGTCCGAGCGTTGCGGTTATTTGAATAAAACTCGTGTAAAACCCGCGCTTTCCATCAGGCACATGCTCGGCGACGTAAACAGCAGCGCCACCATACTCACCACCGAGCGCGAGTCCCTGTAGCACTCTAATCAACAAAAGAAATACCGGAGCTGCGAGTCCGATCGTTGCGTACGTCGGCAGAAAACCTATTGCCGCGGTGGCGCCACCCATGATGATCAGCGTTACCAGAAACGCATACTTGCGTCCCACGAGATCGCCGATACGTCCAAAAAAGAGTGCGCCAAAAGGACGGACCACGAAACCGACTGCAAACGTCGAGAGATATGCGATGAGTGCGAGTGTGTTATTGCCTTTTGGGTAGAAGAGCGGCGAGATGGTTACTGCGAGACTGCCAAAGATGTAGAAGTCGTACCACTCGATCATGGTACCGACGGCGGAGGCTGTGATTACTTGCCAGATGCGGTAGTCGCGGACTTGGTCTATGGGAAATCTCCGATCGCGGCCACGGATCAGCGCGGATCCGTGGCCGCTCTGGGATGATCAATCTCGATTAGCCGAGCCCGTCATGTTCTTCATGGGCATCTGGAGTCTGCCGTCAGCGCCACTCGTTAATGCCAGAAACGCTGAATCCTGACGCAGCGAGTCAAACACCGCATCGACACGCGCCTCCATCATCTCCTTGGCACGAACGGTCTGGTAACGCTCGTACTGGAAGAAGTGTCGTTGCAACAACGCGAGCGCTTCACGCTTGTGACCCGTCTGCGCGTAGATCGCCGCGAGGTTGTAAGACGCCGGTAACAAATTTTTATTCGCGCGCGCAATCTTCAAAGCTTCGTCACCATGTCCTGAAGCCGCCATGAAAACTGCTGCGAACACGAGGTTGTACGGATCCTTCGGATCAAGTGCGAGAGCCTTTTGCGTGTACGCATTGCCCTGTTCCAGATCGCCTTCGGAGTTCCAGTAAACTGCGAGATTGCGATACGCGAGCGCGAGTGGGTACTCAGCGACTGACTGCTCCATCAACGACAAGCCTTTCTTAAACTCGCCCTCGTGAATCGTCATCTTGCCAAGACCGTGAAGTGCAACTGCACGCGCAACAGCATCAGCAGGCATGTTGAGAATCGTGTTGAATGTCTCTCGTGCTTTATCCCACTGGCCGGTGTGATGTCGATAAAGTTCGCCGAGGTAACGCAGTGGCGTCGGATCTGCTGGATCCATCCGATGCGCTTGCTGATAGAGCCTCTCGGCAGTGACATAACGCTCGTTGATTTCAGCGATCAAACCACTGCGCATCACAGCTTCGACACGAGCACCGTAGAGACGATCGAAAATCGGTGCATCAGGAATACTACCGACCTCTTCCACGCCGAGTTTCTTCAACTCTTTCGCGGCGTCTTTAGCTTTTTTCGGGAACAGGCATTTTTCTTCGGCGACGGGTTTGAAAAGTGCGATGGCGCCCTGGCTGTCGCCGGCTTTAGCTTTTTCTTTCCCCTCTTTCAACTGCGAATCGAGAGTAGTCTCGCGCTGCTTCATCTCCGCGTCGACCAGTTTTTCGACCTGTTCGACTTTGAGTTTTCCGCCAGTGTTCTCAAGTTTATTAATTGGAGAGCCATCGGCATTTACCAACACAGCGACTGGCACAGCAGAGTTACCGATGATTGACTGCAACTCGGGCGTCTTGGAGTCCGCCACGGTCATGGAAACGCACTGCGATGAATAAAGTGTGAGAATTCGCGACTTCAGCAGGCTTGAGTTCTTAATCTCGTCATTGCTGGCCGGAAACCAATAGAGAACCAATCCCTTCTGTGGTGCAGTTCGAGCTTCCCAGATCTTCCACGGCACTTTGTAAACGACAGGTGCGGGGCCTTCGCTTCTACCACCACCACCGCCCACGCCACCAGTTCCACCGCCGCCGCCACCACCGCAGGTGGCCCAAACCGGTGACAGGGAAAACATGAGCATTAGAAAGGCGGCAAGAGCACGTGAAAGTCGTGTTTTCATAATTCGGTTACCTTCTCTTAGAGTTTCGGATTTCTCTGTGCAACCTCTGTGTTCTCTGTGTCTCTGTGGTTATAGGAATGCACGGTACAACAACCACAGAGACACAGAGAACACAGAGGTTGCACAGAGACGAGCTGAAATTAGGGACTCCCGACGATTTTATAGCACAACATGGATGTTTGCATCGAGCTTTGAGTTTGCCGTATCTTTACACAACTATTACTCGCCTATATTTGTTTCGCAATCTAACATCGGCTATATCCATGAAGGTCGCAAATTATCGTTTCGGTGAACTTCGCAGTAAACGAAAGAATAGTGCGCCCAAGCCTGGGAGGACGACGCAATGAAGATCTTACTGGTTAATCCGGAGTTTCCTGAAACCTACTGGAGCTTTCGATACGCGCTGCCGTTTGAAGGTAAGCGCTCGGTATTCCCGCCGCTCGGGCTGCTAACGGTTTCCGGTCTATTGCCCAGTTCGTGTGAACGACGACTTGTTGATCTGAACATCGAGCGACTAAAGGACTCCCAGATTGAATGGGCCGATATGGTCTTCATCACTGGGATGCTCGCTCAGAAGGTGTCACTTCACGAAACAGTAAAGCGGTGTAAGGAACGAGGAAAGGTGATCGTGCTCGGCGGTCCATACGTCACCAGCACGATCGAAGAACTTCCTTACGCGGACCACATCTTTCAGGGTGAAGCCGAGACGACGCTTCCACAATTCTTCGCGGACCTCGAACGCGGTGAAGCGAAACGCACCTACAAAGCACCGGAGCGTCCGCCGTTGTCGCTCGCGCCAGTTGCCGACTTCGGTCTCGTGAATCTCAAAAAATATAGTTGCATGTCCGTGCAGTACTCGCGTGGCTGTCCGTTCTCGTGTGAGTTCTGCGACATCATCGAGATCTACGGGCGTGTCCCGCGGACCAAGAGCAACCAGCAGATGATTGCCGAGTTTGACGCGCTGAAACAGCTCGGTTGGCGTGGTCCATTATTCATCGTCGACGACAATTTCATTGGCAACAAGAAGAACGTCAGACTACTGTTGCCTGCACTGATCGAGTGGCAGAAGAAAAACGGTTATCCGTTTTCACTTCTGACTGAAGCCAGTGTGAACCTCGCGGACGATGACGATCTGTTGACCGCGATGAAGGACGCCGGTTTCCGTCGCGTCTTTCTCGGTATCGAGACTCCAGTTGAGGAGAGCCTCAAGGAAGCGCAGAAGTCGCAGAACCGCGGTAACCTGCTGGATTCGGTAAGAAAGATTCAGAATCACGGCATGGAAGTGATGGCCGGATTTATCGTTGGCTTTGATAACGATCCCGACGACATCTTCGAACGCCAGATCGACTTCATTCGCGCGAGTGCAATTCCGATGGCGATGGTTGGAATGTTGAATGCACTCCCCGACACGCAGTTGTGGAAGCGACTCGAACGAGAAGGACGACTGCTCGGCGCGGACGCTACAGGCAACAACACCATTGCGACCGTAAACTTCATCCCGAAGATGGACGTCGACACGCTCATCAGCGGCTATCAACGCATCATGCGGACGATTTACAAACCGAGCGAATACTATCGCCGCGCGCTCGACTCTCTGCAACGCGTGCTGCCGCATGATGTCCCAGAGGCGCACCAGTATCACGGCTTCAAAGCAGTGAAGGCATTTCTGCGAATCGCTTTCAAGCTGGGCGTGCTTGACGCCGAGCGGCGCGAGTTCTGGCGTTTCTTCCTCGAGGCTGCGCGTAAACATCACGATCGCATGACTGAGTTGCTACGTCATGCCGCGATGGCCTACCATTTTCGTAAGTTGAACGAATCTTACGGCGATACGTGAAGTCTTCCAACAATTCGGCATTTGCTGCTCTACGCCACCGCGATTTCAGGCTGCTTTGGTTGGGCCAGATTGTTTCCGTGACCGGATCGCAGATGCAGTTTGTCGCGATCAACTGGCACGTATACCTCCTCACAAAATCCGCATTTGCACTCGGCCTTGTCGGACTCTTCCGCGGCGTGCCAATCATAATTTGCTCACTCGCAGGCGGTGTCGTAGCGGACGCGATCGATCGAAAGCGACTGATGATCGTGACGCAGACCGTGATGCTGACGAGCGCTGCACTCCTGACCGCCGGCACGCTCGCAGGTTTCGAGAGCGTTTGGCCCATCTACGTACTCAGCGGGATCGCATCTGCGGCGACAGCGTTCGACACTCCCGCTCGTCAGGCACTAATGCCCACGCTCGTTCCGATCGAAGATTTTCCGAACGCCGTTAGTCTCGCAGTCATTGTTTTCAACGTCGCAACTATCGCCGGTCCTGCGATCGCAGGCTTCCTGCTTGCCGAAAGCGGACCGGCAATCATCTACGGCATCAACGCTCTTTCATACCTGGCGGTGATTGCAGCGCTCATCGCGATGCGAGTCAGTGGCCAACCAGAGACTGAACGCAAAGATGCGTTGAGTGTCGCGGCGTTGAAGGAGGGTCTAACATTCGTCTGGCACACCCCGATCATTGTCCAGACAATGACGCTCGATTTCCTTGCGACGTTCTTTGCGTCAGCGACATTGCTCCTGCCGATCTTCGCGCAGGAACGTTTGCACGTCGGCGCTCGTGGATATGGTTTCCTCGCCGCCGCGCCCGCAATCGGATCCGTGTTGACTGCGCTCGTGTTGGCACGTTTGGGAACACTCCGTCGCCAGGGACGATTGGTTGTTGCTTCAGTAGCAATCTTTGGAGTTGCTACTGCGGCATTTGGAGTTTCGACGGTGTACTGGGTTTCGTTGCTGATGCTTGCGATTACGGGCGCAGCGGACACGGTGAGCACCGTCTTACGTCAGACCATTCGCCAACTCGTGACGCCCAACCACCTGCGCGGGCGCATGACGTCAATCAACATGATGTTCTTCATGGGTGGACCACAGCTTGGCGAGCTTGAGGCAGGCGTTCTGGCGGGGTTTATCGGCGCTCCACTTTCAGTCGTGATTGGAGGACTTGGTTCATTGATCACAGCGGCAATCGCTGCAGTGAAGTCAAAAAACTTAATGAAGTTTGAGATGTAGATACGCGGATTGAAAACGGATTTAATCCGTCCTCAATCCGCGTTCATCTGTGTTACGGAATCACGCTGATCTGGTTATCGACCGCCTTCACACCCTTAACTTGTTTGACCGTCTTCTCAATCTGAGCCTTCAACGCCTCAGTCTTAACGGTCCCAATCAACATCACCTTGCCGTTTACCACGGAAGCGGTGATACCTAGTGTCGAGAGATCCGGATCGTCCGACAGCTTCTTGTCGACAGCTGCTTGGATTGTCGAATCCATGTTTAGACTCTCAGTCGATGTTGATGGCGCTGTCGTCCCACCTGCTGGTGGCGTCACGATGATTGGCGCCGGCTGCGTTGTGACGGGCGCCGGTTGTTGAACGATCACCGGAGGCTGTTGCACTGGCGCCGGCTGCTGCACAACCGTTGTCGGCTGTTGCGCCGCCAGGTTTGCGTTGTCGGTGGTTGGCTGACTGCTCATCCAAAACAGCACCAGCATTGTTATGAGTGCGATAGCTACCACAACAAGTACGCCGACCATGCCTGCGGAAATACCGCTGTTATCCCGCACCGATTGTGTATGGACCACTTCACGGCGTTCGTTTGGTGTTTCCACTACCACTCGGCTTCGTTTTGCTTGTTCTTCATCGTATGCCATCACTTGCCTCCGTATGTTCGAAACAGTTTTGTCGAGATTTATTACAACTGATTTGTTAGTACCGTCGGTGATATCGTTCGCGAAGCGCTTGACTTAGATCGACGCGTTTGGCCGTCAGCGGACACGATAGTTCCCCCGATGACGAGTAGAGTTAGCACTAGTATTAAGGCGAGTAACCTCTTCATGCCCGACCTCCTTGAACGCTTCGCTTCTTGTACATTTGCTGACCTTGATTCTCATCGTTGCCATTGGCAAACGTCATTCCCAAGTCGTAAACCGCTGATTTGTTTGAAGAACATACGGAGATGCGGATCAGACCGATCTCTTATTCGTTTCGATTTCGTACGGTTGGGGAATTTAGATCCGAGACAGTGTTTGATCTTTGTACTTTGTGCTTGGTACTTTGTCGTTCATGACCACAGCAATCGTTCATCATCCCGTCTTTCGCGAACACGACACCGGACCGGGACATCCGGAGAATCCCTCACGCTACACAGTCGTGATGGACGCACTGCGCGGAGACACCGAACTGTGGTCCAAACTCTGCGAGGTTGAAGCGAGGGAAGCGCCGCGCGGCGACATTCAAGCCGCGCACTCGCCGCAGCTTTACAAACACGTCGAAAGAGTTGTCAGTGAAGGAACCGGCTATCTCGATCAAGACACAGTGGTGTCGATGCGTTCGCTTGATGCAGCGAAACGCGCGGCCGGCGCGCCGTGTCAGGCTATCGATCTGATAATGAGCGGCGAGGTGAAGAATGCTTTTGTTCCCGTGCGTCCGCCGGGACATCACGCAACGGAAGAGCGCGCGATGGGCTTTTGTCTCTTCAACAACGTAGCGGTGGCGGCGCGTTATGCGCAACAGAAGTATCCGGAAATCGAGAAGGTCGCAATCATCGATTGGGACGTGCATCACGGCAACGGCACGCAGGGAATATTTTACGACGATCCGACAGTCTACTTTTTCTCGTCGCATCAGTATCCCTGGTATCCGGGAACAGGATCGCGTGGCGAGAAGGGCACTGGCCGTGGTCTGGGGTTCACGCTGAATCTTCCTCTGCGTGCGGCGACGCCTGCGGTCGAACAAAGACGAGGATTTGAGGCTGCGCTGGACGAGATGTCAGCGAGCTTCAGCCCCGACCTGATAATCATTTCTGCCGGTTTTGATTCCCATCGTGGCGATCCACTCGGTCAGTTACTTCTATCGGACCAGGATTTTGTGGAGATGACGCGCGCGTTGAAACAGTGGGCCGATAGCAGTTGTCAGGGACGGCTGGTCTCGTGTCTCGAGGGCGGTTACAACCTCGAAACGCTCGGCCAAACGGTACGGGCCCACGTCACGGAGTTGTCCACAGATTACGCTGATTGATCTGTGTAATCTGTGGAGATATGATCTCCTCACATGCCTGCCAAAGAATCTGTAGCAAACAATGATCGACCTCAACGTGTCTTCTTAATCGACTCGATGTCGCACATCTTTCGTGCGTTTTACGCGCCGATGCAAAACCGCGCGCAGCCGCTCGCGACGTCGAAGGGATTTGTCACGCAAGCGGTCTATATCTTCACCAACATGGTTCTTAAGCTGTTGCGTGAAGAGCAGCCCGACTACATCGCAGCCATCTTCGAGTCGCGTGAGAAGACGTTTCGGCACGAAACCTTTGCCGACTACAAGGCAAACCGGACCGAGATGCCGGAGGATCTATCGAAACAGATGCCTTATATCTTTCGACTCTGCGAAGCGCTCAACATTCCAACGATCAACTTTCCCGGTTACGAAGCCGACGACGTGATTGGCACACTCGCAACGCAAGTCGAGGAAAAGAAGATGCAGGCAGTCATTGTTTCCAACGACAAAGACATGTGCCAACTCGTACACGATCCTTACGTCATTTGCATGCGTCAGAATTCGCAGGTTGTGAAGCGGAAGGAACCTGTGCCGGCAATCGAGTGGTGCGACGAAGCGTGGGTCGAGAACAAGTTTGGTGTTACCGCCGACAAGCTCGTCGACTTGTTGGGCCTGATGGGCGACTCGATCGACAACATTCCCGGCGCACCTGGCATCGGTTCTAAAGGAGCGGTATCGATAATTCAACAGTTCGGATCGATCGAAGCCGCGCTGGCAGGTTGGGAGTCAGTCAAGCACAAGACTTACCGCGAGTCGTTGCGCAACAACGCTGACTTGATCCGCCAGTCAAGAGAACTGGCTCGCATTCGGTGCGATCTCGAAATGACTCTCGATCTCGACCAGATCAAAACACGACCGCCGGATCGAACAGCCGCTTATGAGCTCTTTCACGAGCTGGAATTCACGCTTCTGCAAAAAGATTACGCTGATGCTGCAGTGGCAAAGCCCGCTTCAGCAGAAGCTGCACGAAATTACCGGATCGTTCAGAAAAAGAGTGACCTCGACGATCTGGTACGAACTCTCTTCGACGCCGAGAGCGTTGCTGTTGCGATTGCTGACTCAACTCCCGCGGGAACTGGAGAACAGGAGTGCTTCACTGAGTTACAAGCAACTCGTGGCATCGCCTTCTCGACGAAAGCTGGCGTCTCGGCGTATGTCGATCTCGAGAAGTTTTCCGATGGAGTTGATGGCGCAATCGGAACACTCCGCGACGTGTTGTCGAATGGATTGATTGAGAAGTCAGTTCACGACATGAAACGCGCGGTCGGATTGCTGGATCGTTTCAACATCACGCTTGAAGGTGTCAAAGACGATACGTACCTCGCCGCATATCTTCTCGATCCAACACGGAGCAAATATGAGTTGAATGACCTGGCAGGCGAAGCGCTCGGAGTTGAACCTAATAACACTCCGGCTGCGAATTGGCCCGAGACCGCATGGCAAACTGCACTGGCGGCGGACCTGACACTTCAAACTGCACACGTGCTTCGCAATCGAATCCTCGAGAAGAATCTCGAGACAATTTACTCGGAAGTCGAACTACCGCTCGCGCCGTTGCTCTATCGCATGGAGCGTGCTGGACTCAAAGTCGATCCAAAAGTTCTCGCCGATCTGTCGAGTTACATTGGTCAGGAGCTACATAAACGCACGCTCAAGATCTACGAACTTGCCGGGCGTGAATTCAATATCGGATCTCCGAAGCAGGTTGGTGAAGTGCTTTCGGATTTGAACATCGACATCGGCCGCAAGACTTCAACCGGACGAATCTCAACGAGCAAAGCAGTGCTCGAAGAGCTCGCGCAGCAATTTGAGTTGCCGCGTTTGATTATCGAATATCGTGAGCTCGACAAACTGAAGAGCGTCTACACAGACGCACTGCCTTCTCAGATCGCAACTGACGGACGCATTCACTGCCAACTCAATCAGACTGTCGCAGCTACCGGCCGATTGTCGTCGAGTGATCCGAATCTCCAGAACATCCCGATTCGCAGTGAAATGGGACGGCGTATCAGGCGTGCATTCGTCGCCGAACACGGAAACAAGATCATTTCCGCCGACTATTCGCAACTCGAGTTACGTCTGCTGGCCCACATCACACAAGATCCGGTGATGCTCGAAGCATTTCAGAAAGGTGAAGATATTCACGCGCGAACGGCGCGTCTCGTCTTCGGCGCGAGAACGGACGAAGAGCTCAAAGAAGCACGTCGCTTTGCAAAAATCGTCAACTTTGCAATCGCATACGCCATCGAACCGTGGGGACTCTCGCAGCGCGTCGGAATTTCGCGTCAGGAAGCAAAGAAAGTCATCGAGGATTACTACAACACGTACAAAGGCGTGCGTCGTTACATGGAAGAGGTGCCGATTCGTGCGCGTGAACACGGGTACGTGCGTTCGATCTATGGACGCATCAGACCGCTGGCAGGCATCACCGATCGCAACGCAAACATTCGCAAAGCGGCGGAACGTGAAGCGATCAATATGCCGATCCAGGGAACGGCGAGTGATATCGTGAAGATCGCGATGCTCAGAGTCGATGAAGAGTTCAAGCGCGAGGGGCTCAAGTCGCGAATGCTGATGCAAGTGCACGATGAATTGCTGGTTGAAGTGCCGGAGAAAGAGGTGTCGAAAGTCACGGAGATACTGAAACACGAAATGGAAACTGCGGTTTCACTCGACGTACCGCTTGTGGCTGATGTGGGTGTGGGCGACAATTGGATGGACGCGAAGCCATAAGATTGGTGATGCAACCTTCTCAACAAAAACCTGAGGTCGTTTACCGGCGGGCCGACTTGGGGTCAAAATCCGGCGCCGGTGAGCAAGGACGCGGATATGCCCCGGCGCTGACCCCACTCATCATTGGTTTCCTACTCTTGCTGGCCGTCATTTTAGTGCTCGGCGTGAAGAGCGCCGGTCAGATTAATGACGTTGCTTCTAATGCGCGCATTCTCACGCTTGGATACTCTTCTCATCTTAGTAAACTGTTGGACATTAGGCTCAAGGCCATAAATCTCAACAATGAAGCGCGTGTGAGAGACCTTGCGCAATCTCGTCGCGAGTTGACGCCGCCGCTAGACATGCGGTTGGACAGGGCTCGTGATGAGGTCAAGGCGCTTTCACAGTCTTTGGGTCCGGCCCCTATTAACGTCAAGGAGGAAGATTGGAACAAGTTCAAGCAGCATCTTCAGGATTACATTAAAGTTACCGAAGATCGACGGGAGTACAACTTACACGGGTTCGACAGATATAAGGATCTTGATGATGATTTGAACAAACTGATTCCCGATGCGCAGACAAGATATGAAAAAGTGGGCGACGAGATGATGAATTATCAACGCGCCGCCTACAAATCTATTATCGTGTGGATTGTGTTTGCGGTGCTTGTTGGTGCCTTGGTCGCGATCGGAACAATCTGGCAGGTACAACGACACTTTAGCGCGATGCGGCGCAGCGTGTTGGAAACGCGCCGCGAGCGGACGTTCACCACTCAACTATTTGGGGGAATGGTAAGTGCCGTCGCCGCCATTGATAACGACGATCGAATTCGGAGCGCCAATGCAGCGTTCTTAAAAATCTTTCCTAACGCCACAATTGGTGCTTCGGTGCTGGAAAAACTCGGGCCGGACGATGCGATGAAGATGTTGGAGATTGTGACGTCGATTCGAGTCACCAAAAACACGTATCACGGGCGCTTGATAACTCGGGTTGACGATGAAGATAAATCTTTTGACGTCTATTCCTCGCCGCTTGCAATCAACGACGAACGCGGACAGATTGTCACACTCGTCGACGCTACCGAAGCCGCAGCGGCTGAGCGTACTCTGCGTCGCAGTGAGTCGCTCGCCGCAGTGGGTCAGGCGACGACGCAGGTTGCACACGAGATTCGCAATCCGCTCGGCAGTATTCGTCTCGGAGTTTCAATGTTGCGCGACAGTGTCAACGATGCTGAGGCGCTGAACACGATCGAGCTCGTCGAACGCGGCATCAAACATCTCAACAAACTCGTGGTCGACGTCACGCAGTTCTCGCGTCAGAAGGAACTGGAACGATCCTCGGTCGATCTTCACGAATCTCTTGAACGCAGTATCGATCTTGTAAGTGACAAGATCCGCGAGAAGAATGCGAGGCTTGAAAAGCACTACACGGCCGGATCAATTGTCGGTCAATGGGATCCGTACCAAATACGCCAGGTATTTGTAAACGTGATTGCAAATGCTGTCGACGCGAGCCAGGAAAACGCTGCCGTGCAAATCTCGACTGAGTTGTTAACGCCTGAGACTGACGGCGCCGGACAGCCGCCGAAGCATTACGCGCGCATCACGATTGCCGACCATGGCCGGGGCATGGACAAAGCCACACGCGATCGAGTCTTCGAGCCATTCTTTTCCACTAAGAAGCGCGGCACTGGCCTTGGTCTCGCGATTGTGAAGCAGATCGTGGAACAGCACGGCGGTCGTATCAGCGTTGCCAGCGAACCCGGTGAGGGATCGAAGTTCAGTATCGATCTACCGGTTTAGAGAGGGTTTCACGCAAAGACGCAAAGCGGACGCAAAGACGCCAGGACTCTCTCTGCGCCTTTGCGTCCTATTTGCGTCTTTGCGTGAAACCCATTACGGCTTTTTTTGCAGCCGCGAGTGTCTGCTCAATGACATCATCAGTATGCGCCAGACTAACGAAGGCGGCCTCGAATTGTGATGGCGCGAGATACACGCCCTCATCGAGCATGGCGTGAAAGAACCTGCCGTACTTCTCGCGATCGCTTCTGTTCGCACTATCCCAATCAACTACTGGCTCGTTTGTAAAAAAACTGGTCCACATCGACCCGACGCGGTTGGTTATCGTTGGCATGCCGATACCGGCGAGGCCGTCACACAGCTTCTTGCTCGCCGCTTCCAATCGATCGTAAACAGTCTTGTCTCGCAGCCGTCGTAATGTGATCAGACCCGCAGTCATCGAGAGTGGATTTCCCGACAATGTTCCCGCCTGATAAACCGGACCAGCCGGTGCGATGTGATTCATGATCTCGCGACTGCCACCGTAAGCGCCGACCGGCAAACCGCCACCAATAATTTTTCCCAACGTCGTGATGTCAGGCGTGATGCCGTAACGCTCCTGCGCACCGCCACGCGCGACCCGAAAGCCGGTCATCACTTCGTCGAATATCAAAAGCGCGCCGTGGTCGCGAGTGATCTTGCGAACCGCTTCGAGATAGCCGTCGCGAGGCGGCACGCAGCCCATGTTTCCCACGACTGGTTCGATGATGACTGCGGCTATGTCCGCGTGTTGAGCGAAGACCTCTTCGAGTGCAGGAACATTGTTGAAGGGAAGTGTCAGGGTGTTTTCAGCTAATGCGGCCGGAACTCCCGGACTATCCGGAAGTCCGAGCGTCGCAACGCCCGAACCCGCTTTCACTAATAAACTGTCTGCGTGCCCGTGATAGCAGCCTTCGAACTTTACGAGTTTTGTGCGGCCGGTCACGCCACGTGCGAGGCGGATTGCCGACATCGTTGCCTCGGTGCCGCTGCTCACCATGCGCACCATCTCGACTGACGGAACGGCGTCGATTACTTCCTGCGCGAGATCGACTTCCAGTTCGCTGGGCGCTCCAAAGCTCGTTCCTCTCGCTGCGACTTCCTGAACGGCGGCGACGACCTCTTCGTCAGCGTGCCCGAGAATCATCGGTCCCCAGGAGCCGACGTAATCGATGTAAGTTCGTCCATCGACGTCGGTGATTGTGGCGCCGCGCGCGGAGCGGATGAATCGTGGTGTTCCACCCACGCCGCGAAACGCACGGACAGGCGAGTTAACGCCACCGGGTATCAGGTTTTGAGCAACAGCGAATAGCTGGTCGGACCGTGTGTGCTGCATATCGATAGACAGGATTTCAGGATTTTCAGGATTAACATGTAAATCCTGTCAAATCTTAATAATCCTGTCCATTACAGTCTTGGAATAGATTCTTTTGGCTCGACTGTAATCGATCTAAATCGTGACAGCCGCACTAGTCCCGGCGCCGCTCCCTTTGGCTTCGACAGAAACTTCCGTTCAGTATAGTGCACCACCACTTTCGTATCATCACTCGCCTGGCTGAAGCGACCTGCAAGTTGAGCTGCTTCGATGATTGTCCGGTGCGGAATTTCCTTTCGCGTGGGATTGCGCACTACGACGTGCGAACCGGGATAGTCGCCGGTATGCATCCAGAGATCGTTAGGCTGGGCGACGCGAAAGGTCAGATTGTCGTTGTCACGCGCTGCGCGTCCGACGAGGATCTCATAGCCGTCTGTTGAGAGATAACGACGTACGCCGCTGATCTTCTCAGGTTTTGTAGATTTCGTTGGCTGAACTTTTGGCGCAGGTTTTGGCCTCTCAAAACTATCCAGTGCAGCTTCGTCTCTCGACTGGATTATTCGATCGAGTTGTGCGAGGCGCTGTTCCAGGGTCGCCGCTTCGCGATCGGTTTGTTTCAGTCGCTCGGAGATCTCCTCGGCAGCTCGCTTTGCCTTTGTATATTGACGAAAACGCGCGGTAGCTTCGTCCTGCAGCGAACGATTCTGGTCGACTTCGATCTCAATTGTAGGTGCGCCTTCGGCGTAGTAGTCAGTGATCCGAACTTTATTTCCATTGCGAACAGCGGTCGCGATATTCGCTAACAGCAGATCGCCAGTTCGCTTGTGTTCCTCCGGATCACCATGACGAACAAGGTCTTGGTGTAGATGCTCTCGGAGCGTGCGTTGCTGGCGAAGTGACTTGCTAAGTCTGGAACGGATCGTTTTGGCTTTCGTGTCGAAAGCTCTTGCGGCATCAATTGCGGCAAAGTGCTTGTCGAGCTGCGCGGATGGTGGACCATCAGTTAGCTTCAACATTGTCGCTGGTTCTTTCGAAGGTCGAGGTGGCGGCTGATAGATCTGATCGAGTCTCGTCTCCGGCTGTTCACGCAAGACAGCGACAATTTGATTCAGTTCGTCGAGGAGAAAAATGTCAGCTGTGCGGCCGGTGAGTTGAACCACGAGTCTCCAGAAAACATCGTCGATGCGGAACGTAAGTCGAACGATCCGATCGAGTGGATCTTTTGAGATGCTGACAAAATGTGCGCCGCTGAGTCTTGAGCGCATCGCTTGCCCAAACGCATTCAACGGCAGCGACTGCTTCTCAAGATCCTTCGTACGACGATGAATCAGATACAACCGGGGACTCGCCGGATCGACGCTGATAAAAAGAAACTCACCACGCAATCCGAAATCGATCGCGAATGACACCGCCGATAGTTGATAGATCTTGCCCCAGAACCTGTCAGCCAGACTTACCCGCAATTCTTCAACAACACGTCGAATGAGTGCCTGATCCATTGACCACAGCTTACACAGATTTTGGGATTAAGTTGTAATGACTGCCGTGCGGGTGAAGCGATCGTGGATTGTGTAGCCTTCACGGCTAATGAGTCCGAAGAGGATTCCAAACACAGTCGCCAGCGACATGAGGTAAAAGAACGATCGACCGATCGACTGTCCCCCAGTGGGAATCAATCCTGTCTTGGTATCGATCACGCGAAGCGAGAGCAGGCGCATGGCCCATGTGCGGCCGGTCAGGGCGGTCATGAGCGTCAGATAGATAAACGTCACCACCACCAAACTTCCCGCCATCACTCCAATTGCGCGCGGATCCTGCAGATTATTTCCAGTTAAGTAAATTGCGCCCGCGATCGGTGCAGTCAGGATTCCGCAGAAGGTCAGATCAATCACAGCGCCGACGAGGCGTCGAAATGCGGACGCGCTTTGCCTGTTCAGATCTTCGACACGAAAACTTCCCGAGATTGAGTCGAGATAATTGAGGGCCGGATCGTCGTCTTTAATCAGCCGTTTCGGCGGTGCTTTCGGTATTTCGATCGGTGGTGCAACAGGTTCGATCACCTGGACCACCGAAAGATGGTGAGCCTTTTCCACCGTAACTTCTGGTTCGGCCTGGGGAATCTCTGGTTCTTCAAAAGCGAGTTGCGGAGTCGAGGGAACCGTTTCGCTCATGTCGTTTTCTTCTCGTTCTGGTGCGTACGCCACTGCAGTCGCCAGCGCTGTTCGGGGTTGGTGACTTTCGGATGGCGCAGTTTGATGTGCTCTTTCGATTCTCTTAAGAGCGGCAGCGACCAGCGGATTCATGGCCGGACTTGGCGTGGGCGGCAGTAGTTCGAGCTGAGGCGGATTGACAGCAGCCTCGAGACGTTGTCGTTCAGCTTCGGCGGCTTCGCGAGCGGCTTCTCGTGCACGTTTTTCCTGCACTTCGCGCACTCTCTCGCTCAACTCTTTACGCCACTCGGGCATCGAGTTTCGCGAGACGCCAGGAAACTCGATCAGTGTGGACCTTTTTTCAGTGTGCCGAGTTGAATCGGGGGATGAGTCCATTACGAGGCCGCATACTATCAGGAATAACTTTAAGTGGTCAATGAGAAAATACGGCAGGAGTAGGATTTAGCCACAGATGAACACGGATGACACTGATAGAACAATCTGTGGAAATCCGTGTAATCCGTGGCCAATAAATTTCAGAGAGGAGTGCGACCGGCGAAGCCAGCGTCGACGTCGTGCCACCATTCGAGTTCGTCGCCTTCGCCGAGTTGCCAGCACAATAGGACCACACGGCCGTCACGCAACGACGGAAAATCGACCAGACCTCGCTCGAAATCTTTGAGTTGCACACCCAAACTGTCTAATTCAGCGAGTTGGGTCGTCAATTCAATCAAAATCATCGCGTACGCGACGCCGTCAGTTAGACCACCACCGCCCTGCTCGGCTGCTTCCGCGGCTTTCTTTGCCTCGTCACTGTAGGTAGACAGACGTCGATGCGCTCGCTGGATTTCGCCAACGATAACTTTCACGTTGGGAAGCAGCGCGTTAGCTTCCTGAACGGTGAAGATCTTCATTTGATCGGACTTCAATGGTCGTCTGTGATCCGGATAAACTCCGTAGCCGCCTCAAACTCCGCCTCTTCCTCTTCGATTTCGGCTTCAATCACTACGCGCATCGCGGCCTGAAAGTCGTCGGCAGGACACGATTTCGGCATCTCCATCGGATCCGGCACGTACGGCGCGGACAGTGTATCGTGCAGGTCGCGCTCATCATAACGCGTTCCGTGCGTGATCTCCTTGCGCACCTTGTCGGCAATCTCGCCGAGATCGATGAAGTAGTCAGAAACGTCGATGAGTTTTGGCGCCGTGTTCGAACGAAAACCGGCAATCTCCACGCGACATCCTTTGTAAGCAACTGCGTTGACTGCATACACAAAATCTTCGTCGCCTGAGACGAGCACAGCGGTATCGTAACGACCCGCGAGCGACAGCATATCGACCGCAATTTCAACGTCGAGATTTGCTTTTCGGGTGCCGTCGTAAAAAGTCTTCAACTCTTTTTGAATCACTCGAAAACCGTTTCGACGCATCCACAAAAGAAAACCCTGTTGGCGTTCGGCTCCGACGTCGACACCTGTGTAGAAAAAGGCCCGCAGCAGCCTGCCGTCGCCCAACAATACGCGCAATAATTTGTTGTAATCGATGTCGATGTTGTGAAAGCGGGCTGCATGGAAAAGATTATTACCGTCGATAAAAACTGCGACTCTTCCGCGATGACCTAGTTGCCATGAAATGTTATTCGTAGGATCAAAATTGTGCATAAATGACTCCGAAAACACCCTCCGTGATCTAAACCTAGAATGCTTGGTTTGCTGTTCACTGGTCAAGTAAGCAAGGTCCGAGGGACCGCCTATCACGATGTTGCAATGATTTCATCAGATATAGCGTCGAGATAGACCTTACTTATAGGGCCATTGGTGACGTCCAGTTCCCATGCGAGTCTTATTTCAAGACCGCTGGGTGGGACTTTTGAGGGCTGGGCGTAGACCACGAGCTGACGGGCCTCGACTACAGCGTTCGCGGGTAGGGTTACGCTCTGTTGCTGACCGGTTGCATTCGTAACACTGATCGATTGAGTCTTGATATGGTTTACGGCTTGTTCGCCGGTAACCTTGGGAGGCAGACCATTCAGTGTTGCCTGGAGACGATCGGCATTCGGAATACAGTTGCTTGAGAAGCCGACCAGTTGTCCGTTACTACGAAAGCGAATCTCGAGATGACCGAACCCGCCACGCAGCGGATAGCGAAACGGTCGCTGTTCGTAACGGGCAATCTTAACGCCGGATGGATCGTCGATTCTTTCGACGAGGGAAAGTTGATTTGGATCGGAACCGATTAGGCGTTGCCATTCGGCAATGAACCTGCGTAGCGACTCGCGTGTGTCTTCTTCAGTTGGGTTTGTTTGCGAACCAACCTTCGGGAGATAAATCGGCGCCGGAAGATTCGCAGGCAGACTCTCGATAGTGGCAGTGTACGGTTGTAAGTTCGCTTCAGTTTTTCCTGGTAGACCGTAGCGTTGCGAGAGTTGATACCAGGCTACCGACGCTTCTTCCAACCTGCTCCCGAGGTCCGATAGTGCAACGGGATATTGAGGAAGGTTCGACGCTGGACCATTGGCGTCAGTCGGTTGGAATGCTGCACACGCATTCACCAGCAACAAGGCGACCAAGGCCAGTGTCAATATCAAACTTCTGCCAATAAAAGAACCAGCAAACATTCTCTTAGCCTCGAATTTTCTCATCGTCGTATAATCAAAATAATTGGAGGAGCTGTTGCCTAAAGATAACGAAAACATTCCCTTCCCTGGACCAACCGAACCATCGGAGCCGCAGGGGTTTTCGGCAGAGCAAATGATTCGTTGCGAAGAATGCCTAAGAGCAAATCCTCCTACAAGAGTAAGTTGTCTTTATTGTGTCGCTCCGTTGCCGGTAACTCAATCTTCCTCAAACCTTCGGAAGCCGGTCCTGCGCCAGCCGGAAAAACATCAGCTGGGTTATAACAGCATATTGATTCCGCCGGAACGACCAATAGCTGATGAAACTATCAACGAAGCGGCGGCATTGCTAAAGTTAACGCGTGAGCAGGTTCAAGCGCTAATGTCTGCAAGCGTACCAATGCCGGTGGCTCGCACTGCGAGTCAGGAAGAAGCGGATTTGGTAACCGAAAGACTCCTGAGTCTTGGTTTAACTTGCCGGACACTTAGTGACGAAGACCTCGGCCTGTCGTCTTTAGACAACACCTTGAAGCGCGTGAGAGCAATGCGTTTCGATGAAGTTTTTCTGACGATTCAACTGGCCGGCGGCGAGGAGATTGAGGTCACGTGGGCCGGCATCATTTTGATCATGCCTGGCAGGCTCATTGAAACGAGAGTCGAGATCACAGAACGGCCAACACGAAAACCGGAAACGGAGTTGGTTGATACGAGCGAGTTTTTCAGAGATGAAACCGTAATCGATTTTTATACGGGGTCACACCCGTTTACCTGGCGCATTGGTGCGAGTGGTTTCGATTTCTCTTGTTTGGAAAACGAGAAGACGCTGATTGCTAATGAAAACATCGCGAGACTGCGGCGAGTGCTTGTCGCTAAGGCTGTGAATGCGCAAGTTGATGACTCGTATTCACGGGTGCACAGTCTTCTTGAACTTGCTTGGAGCACACAACAGGAAAACCAATCGAGTGGTTGGCGTCGTTCAGCGCCAGGCAAGCTTAGTGTTGGAGTATCGACCACCAAGACTAACGAAACTCAGTTTACGCGCTATTCGCGTTTGCGATTTTTTCTAGCTACAAATGAACGCAGATAAAAACAGATCAGATGTTATCTATGGTCCAAACGCCGTGCTCGAAGCGCTGCGTGCCGGTAAACGCCAGATCGAAGCGATCACGATCCTTGAAAGCGCGCGACCCGATCGTCTGAAGTCGCTACTCGATCTCGCTCGTGAAAAAGGAGTGCCGGTCCATCGTGTTCCGCGTTTCGATCTGGATCGAACACTTGGCGACCTCAGACATCAGGGAGTAGTAGCGCGCATCGCGGCTGCTCGTTATGCCGACGCCGAAGACTTGTTGGACCAGCTCGAGACGAGAATCGGAACATCCGATCCTCCATTGGTGCTCGGACTAGATGGCCTCGAAGATCCACGCAACATGGGATCGATTCTTCGCAGCGCCGAGTGTGCCGGTGTTCATGGTGTCTTTATTGCCGAGAGACGCGCTGTCGGACTGACGAGCGTGGTTGCCAAAGTTGCCGCCGGTGCGCTCGAGTACGTTCCCGTGGCTCGCGTCACCAATCTCGTTAGATTGATAGAGCAGTTGAAAGAACGTAACATTTGGGTGATTGGAGCGGCCGCCGAAGCCAAACAGTCATACACGGACTGGGACTGGAAGCTGCCTGCCGCAATTTTTCTCGGAAGTGAAGGCCACGGATTGCACCGGCTGGTTCGAGAACACTGCGACACCCTCGTGCGTATTCCCGTGGCGGGTCGATTGGAGTCGTTGAACGTATCCGTGGCAGCCGGAGTTCTGCTTTACGAGGCGAGACGCCAGCGAACACTAAACGTGAGAAGCGAGGAGTAGATATGTTCTGTCCGAATTGCGCCACAAACAATCTCGACGGTGCGCACTTTTGTCGCGGGTGCGGAGCAAATATCAGTTTGGTTCCGCAGGCTTTGACGGGGCAGATGATGCAGCCTCCCGTCGATGAAATAGAAGAGGGTGGACGCCGTCATCGTCGCCGGCGCGATCGGGGAAATGCGACGCTCGATCAGGCGTTCAAAAATCTCTTCATGGGCGTGGGGTTTTTAGTTCTGGCCATCGTGCTCTCACGAACTATCGGGCAATGGTGGTGGCTCTTTATGTTGTTTCCGGCGTTCTCAATGATGGGGACCGGGCTCGCGCAAGTCATTCGCATCAAGGAAAGACAGAAGCAACCACTCATCGCTCAGCCACCAGTTCGACAGTCTTTCGCTCAACCACCACCACGCGCGCCGGAAGAACTCAGACCTCCCGTTTCGAGTGTGACAGAAGGGACCACGCGACATCTCGGCGTCGAATCCCCAACTCGCCATTTCGATGCCAGCGAGCGCAAGTAACAGACCACGTGTTTGCGTGCCGGTGTGTGAGAAGGATCTCGGTGCGCTGCGGAATGGTTGTGAACACGCAACCGAATGGGCAGACGTGATTGAGTTGCGTCTGGATTGTCTCGCAGAGCTTCCTGAAGATCTCGCGAACGATTTTTCCCGTCCGGTGATTCTCACGTTTCGTCCAACAGAACAGGGCGGACATCGCCACTCCACACTCGCGGAACGAAAAGGTTTCTGGACATCGCGCGCGCCGCAAATCAAGTCAGACTGGTGGGACGTGGAAGGTGATTTAGTCGCCGAGCTTTCTCTCGATTGGCCGCGCATCATCGTTTCTCATCACGACTTCTCCGGAGTTCCAGACGATCTCGAAAAGATTTACGAACGACTAGCCGCCACACCCGCGGCTGTAGTGAAGATTGCAGTGCAGGCCGTAGACATCACTGACTGTCTTCCTGTATTTCATCTGCTCGATCGCGCACGCCGCGAGGGAAGGGAATTGATCGCCATCGCGATGAGCAATGCCGGCATCGCGACGCGCGTACTTGGCCCATCACGCGGATCGTTTCTGACATACGGCGCGCTGGACGACGACAGCGCGACAGCTCCCGGACAGGTGAATGCTCGGCAGCTACGTTCGCTTTACCACGTCGACACGATCGATAGCGAGACGATGATCTGCGGTTTGGTTGGTTTGCCGGTGATGCACTCAGTCTCGCCGCACATTCACAACTCGGCGTTCGCTTCGGAAGGAATTAACGGAGTCTACCTGCCGTTTGAAGTTCGAGATGTGAAAGAGTTTTTCAGGCGCATGGTCCATCCGCGTTCGCGAGAGTTGAGCTGGAATCTGCGTGGACTGAGTATTACGGCGCCGCATAAACAGACGGTGATGGAATGTTTGGACTGGATCGATCCAACGGCGAAAGAGATTGGCGCTTTGAATACGGTTGTGGTCGAACAGGATCGGCTGCTTGGATATAACACCGATGCAGCGGGATTTATTGAACCGTTGCTTGATCGTTTTGGATCTTTGCGTGATGCAAAGGTTGCGGTTATCGGCGCTGGTGGTGCTGCACGCGCGGCTGTTTATGCGTTGCGACAGCAGAACGCTGTTGTGACGGTCTTCGCACGCGATGCTGCGAAGGCGCAGTTGCTCGGCGTTTCGTGCGAGTCGCTCTCGGGCGCTTCGTACGCTGGTTATGATGTTGTCGTCAATGCGACGCCGTTGGGATCCGGAGCTCACATCGATCAAACGCCAGTGACTCAGCAGCAATTGAGCGGCGTCCGCTGTGTTTACGACTTGATCTACAACCCACGCGAGACTCGATTAATGCGCGAAGCCCACGCCGCCGGCTGCGAAACCCTCGGCGGTCTCGAAATGCTGCTCGCCCAGGCAAAACTCCAATTCGAATTATGGACCGGCAGCAAACCCTCATCGATCAACGATGCTTTGCGGAACGAACTGTAGGGGCGGCCCTCCGTGGCCGCCCGACGCGGAATTCGATCTCGGGAAACACGCCGGTGGCAAAGAACGGAATCCCACGTCGGGCGGCCACGGAGGGCCGCCCCTACAAAAAATTCCTCGATGTAGCGTATCTGAAACGAGCCCGTTTGCATCTCAAACAGTCCTTTTGGTCACAAAGTTCTCCCATTCGATGTTACTCTGACGTTATACATCGGGATTGCATTACCTCCCGTGTCCCGCGCCGCTGCAAAAATGAGTGATCCTGCCATGGATGACGCAAACCCGGTTTTTTCCCGACGACTGGTGCGTTACGGACTGATCTGGGGAGTGTGGACGATCGTCGCACTCTTCTTCAGCACCCAGGTCTATGTGTCGTATCTCTCTGAGAAAGAGCCAATAAAGCTTCGCGACTTTCTCTTCCAGGTCACTGCCTGCTATCTTTGGGCGCTCGCGACCCCACTCGTGCTCTGGCTTTCACGGCGTTATTGCATCGAACGTCACAACTGGAGACGACGAGCGGCTCTTCACTTTGGTATAAGCATCCTTCTAAGCAGCGCGTTAGTTGCCGTTCATTATCCTCTATTCATGGTTTTTGTCGGCCGGGCGAGCAGTCTTACCTGGCTTCGTACCTTCAACGTCATCTTATTAAACCTCGATAAATGGATGCTCATTTACTGGGTCATCCTCGGTATGAGCCACGCGTTCAGTTACTACAACAGTTTCCGCAAAGGCGAGTTGAAGGCTTCCGAACTGCGCACGCAGCTCGTGCAGTCGCAACTAGAAGCACTGAAAATGCAGGTTCATCCACACTTTCTCTTCAACACACTCCATTCAATCTCGGCATTGCTCAGTAAAGACACTGAAGGCGCGCGCAAGATGATCACGCGTCTCGGCGACTTCCTGCGCCTCACGCTCGAGAATTCGGGAACTCAGGAAGTCACATTGCAACAGGAGATCGAGTTTCTGAACGGCTATCTCGAGATCGAGCGCATTCGTTTCCAGGATCGTCTCACCACTGACATTCGCGTCGATCCCGATGTGCTTGATGTGCGCGTGCCCAACTTGATCTTGCAGCCGCTCGTTGAGAATGCAATGCGCCATGCTATTGGAAACTCAACCTCCGGTCGCGTTGAGGTAACTGCCGCAGCGCGCAACGGTGTCGTCCGTATCGAAGTGAAAGACAATGGTCCGGGCATTCAAGCCGAACAACTTGTCGAGGCACGTCGCGGACGAGGAGGAGTCGGGCTGGCTAACACACAGGCACGACTTGCTGGGATGTATGGCGACGCCGCGCATTTCGAGTTGAGCAATAATCCCACCGGTGGTCTGCTCGTCGCGCTGGAGATCCCGCGCTGATCGATTCAGAAAGTTGCACTTTCCACTTTTTCGTGGAATCTAAAAAATTTTTCGTACTTCCCACGTAACTCAACCACGAAACATCGCATCCAATTTTATCGTAACCAGCCGAAGAAATTGTTTTAGACGCGCTATGTCGCGTCACAAGTATTTCGGCTGCGGTGTTCATTTACTGTGTGACCTCATTCACCGTTCATTGCGTTATTCACAGTTTGTTAGGAGGCAAAGTGACGAACGCAAGACGTATTCGCGCGTTAATCGTCGACGATGAACCACTGGCTCGCGAAATGATTCGCGAGATGTTGGCCGATGATTCGGATGTCGAGATAGTTGCGGAGTGTGCGAATGGTCGTGAAGCAGTAGATGCGATCAAATCGCTTCGCCCGGACCTCGTCTTCCTGGATATACAAATGCCGGAGCTCGGCGGCTTCGAGGTGCTGGCTGCGTTCGAGCCCGAGGCGACACCGTACATTATTTTCGTCACTGCGTACGATCAATATGCGGTGCGCGCTTTTGAAGTGCACGCGTTTGACTACCTGCTGAAGCCGTTCGACAACGAGAGGTTCGATGTTGCGTGGCAGAGAGTCAAAGAACAGATCAAAGTCGACCAGAGTGGCGATAGGGAACGTCACATACTCGCCTTATTGGAGGAGTTGAAATCGGGACCTCGCCACCTCGAGCGACTCGTGATCAAGAACGGAGGCCGCGTCTTCTTTCTCAACGTGCAGGATGTTTACTGCATCGAGTCAGAGGGAAACTACGTGCGTGTCTACGACAATCAGAAGGGGTACCTCCTGCGCGAGACGATCAGCAACCTCGAAGAGCAACTCGACCCGAAGCAGTTCCGGCGCATTCATCGTTCGGCAATTGTTAAGATCGACCGGATCAAAGAAATGCAGCCATGGTTCCACGGCGAATACCGCATCATCATGGAGAACGGTAAGGAGCTCACCCTCAGCCGCAACTACCGCCAGAACTTCCAGGGCGCCGTCGGCAACAACATCTAGCGCCACATAAGGCACAAAAGGCACATAAAGCACAAAAAGCAGACGGTTTCTTTTTGTGCCTTTTGTGATTTTTGTGCATTTTGTGGCCAGTCCATCCCAAAAATTAGCCGTTCTGTCACAGATCGGGATCGACCGTCAAAAAACTCTGAGATATTCACACTGGCAGCCGCTCCAAGACTCCCCAGTGTGTAGCCCAGCGGCGTGGCTGCCGCCGCATCCCTCGGAGGAATTATGACAAGCGAATCGATTTTGGGATTAGAACTAAACAGAACTGAATCGGGTGAGCAAAAACCCAACGAGACCACCGTCGATGTGCGACTCAATACGCTGCGCGAGACGGTTCTCCAACTACTGGATGAAGTGGAATCTCTGGCGATCTCGAGACCAGTGGACATCAAGCATGGAGCGCGTTTTTCAGAAGAAGTAAGGCAGTTTGAAGTAAGTCTTATTCGCACCGCGCTCGGCCGCACCTCCGGCAGCCAAACGCGTGCGGCCAAGCTGCTCGGTCTGAAGCCGACGACTCTAAATGCCAAGATCAAGCGTTACGGGATCATGGCCTAGTGCCTGATCTGTGGCTGTTCACTGCTATACTGACGAGCAGTGGACGAGCGTTACAGCAGACAGATTCTCTTCAATGGAATTGGCGAGGAAGGACAGCGACGGCTGCTTGCCGCGCGAGTACTGATTGTCGGTTGCGGTGCGCTGGGCTCGGCCCATGCTGAATCGTTGGCGCGTGCGGGTGTGGGCCACCTGCGCATTGTCGATCGCGACTTCGTCGAACCTTCAAATCTGCAGCGGCAGACGTTGTTCACGGAAAGTGACGCGGAAAAGCGTCTGCCGAAAGCCATCGCCGCCGCAAATCACCTGCACGAGATCAATTCTGAAATCGAAGTCGAACCTCACATACTCGACGTCAATCATTCCAGCATCGAGCATTTGACTGAAGACTGCGACGTCGTCATTGACGGCACCGACAACTTCGCCACTCGCTACCTCATCAACGACGCCTGCGTGAAGCACAACACAAATTGGATCTACGGCGCTGCGGTTGGTTCATACGGCGTCACGATGACAATTCGACCGCACCAGACCGCGTGTTTGCGTTGCGTGTTCGAAGAAGCACCGCCGGCTGCGAGTGCGCCGACCTGCGATACTGCGGGCGTCATCATGCCGATCATCAATATCGTATCGGCAGTGCAGGTTTCGGAAGCTGTCAAACTAATCACCGGCCACGTCGAAGCTCTACACGGATCGTTGATGCAGTTTGACGTTTGGCAAAATGAATGGCGCAGAATCGGACCAGGAGCGCCGCGCGCCGATTGTTCCACCTGTGGTCTCGCACTTTACGAAACACTCTCGCAAGTAGGTGAAGGAGCCGCGGTGTTGTGTGGTCGCGATGCGATTCAGATTTCTCCAGCTCAGCCAACGCGCATAAATTTCTCAACACTCGCTGAAAGACTTCGTCGCGCGGGTGAAGTAAAGTTCAACGAGTATCTCCTGCGCTTTAAGACCGGAAACTTCGAACTCACTGTCTTCCAGGATGCACGCTCCATAATTCGCGGCACCGATGAGATCGCAATCGCTCGCTCGCTCTACGCTAAGTACATAGGAACCTGACTAAAAGATGATCAGAAAACAACCTGGCACCCTCGCAATCATTGCAGCATTACTTTTCACACTTTTTATTTCACCTGTTCAGGCCGGACAGCCGGCTGTTTGGGAGACCAGCGGACGTATAGAACTGTTAAAGGGCGACGCACGCGGCGTGTCGATCAGCGATACCGGGGTGTTGATGCTCGCGCCAAAGCTCAACGAAGTCTTCAACACGCAACAGACTTACATCTGGTCCAGTGTCGTCGACAACCAGGGCAATGTATTTCTTGGAACCGGACACGACGGCAAGATCTATAAAGTTCCGAGTACCGGCACGGGTTCGCTGCTTTACGACGCGGCAGAGCTCGACGTAACAGCACTCGCGATCGGTCGTGACGGAGCGCTCTACGCGGGAACGTCACCAGACGGTAAGGTCTATCGCATCACCGCTGATGGAAAGGCCGACGTCTATTTCGATCCGGGTGACAAGTACATCTGGTCGCTGGCAGTCATGGCCGACGGTTCACTCGCAGTGGGCACAGGCGACAGCGGCAAGCTCTATCGTGTGCGTGCAGCGGGCGCGAAACCTGAATCATCACTATTGGTCAGCACAAATCAAACACACGTCATCTCACTCGCAGTCACGCCACAAGGTGATCTCATTGCCGGCACTGACTCGGGCGGACTGGTCCTGAGAGTTTCTCCTGAAGGAAAGACGTTTGCTTTGTTCGACACGCAACTGCGCGAGATTCACGCGCTTGCTCCCGCGGCTGACGGATCGATCTACGCACTCGCTTTGAGCGATGCAGCCGCAAGCGGACGCGCGACTTCGACACCTCAAGTTACGACGCCACAACCTGCTGAAGGCACACCGACCACCACTGTCACAATCACGCCTATTGACGAAAGTGGTGCAGCGATTACGGGACAAACGAGCCAGGCGCGCAGCCGCAACGACGTCTCGAACGCTCGCAGCGCGGTCTTTCGCATTCTTCCTGATGGCGCGACTGACACTGTTTGGAGTTCAACAACAGTTACTGCTTTTGCGATTGCACCGTCATTGCAACCGGGCAGCGTGCTCATCGGCACGGCTGACAAGGGACGTATCTACTCAGTTACAAACGACGGTCGCGACACGCTTCTCCTGCAATCTCCGGAAGGTCAGATCTCTTCGCTCCTCGTAAGGAACAACCAGATCTACGCTGCGTCGAGTAATCAGGGAAAACTGTTTCGTTTCGGCAGTGAACTGGTGAGCGAAGGAACTTTTGAGTCGCCGGTTAGAGATGCAAAGTTGACGGCATCGTGGGGACGAATCTGGTGGCGCGGCGCGGGCTCGGTCGAAGTGCAAACTCGAACCGGCAACGGTGAACGTCCCGATGCTACGTGGAGTGATTGGAGCGCTGCTTATAAAGATCCGGAAGGGAACCAGATCTCGAGTCCACGAGCGCGTTTTATTCAATGGCGTGCGACAGTTCGTGGGTCAAACTCATCGTGGATTGAAGACGTGAGTGTTGCTTATCTTCCACGCAATGTCGCGCCTGAAGTGCTCTCGATAACAGCGTTACCGATTGGAGTCGGTCTCCAGCAGATTGCCACCGTGACAGTGGATCCGAATGTTGAGTCGTCGGGATTGGATCCGTCGGTGTTTGGACCAGTGGCCCAGGTGCCGCCGCGACGTTTCTACCAACGCGGTGCGCGCTCGTTTCAATGGCAGGCAGAGGACCGCAATTCCGACACGCTCGAGTATTCGATCTATTACCGTGCGTTGAATGAGCAGACGTTCCGGCTTTTGAAAGACAAGCTGCGCGATAGCTTTTATACGATTGACGGCGCCACGCTCGCAGACGGGCGTTACATCATCAAAGTCGTTGCTTCGGATGCGCCTGACAACCCGCCCGGACAAAAGCTCACCGGCGAGCGGTTGAGTGAGCCAGTCGACATCGATAACACGCCACCAGTTCTGAAAACAGTGGGCCAGCCACTGATGACGAGAGACTCAGTTAAGGTAGTCTTTTCCGCTGACGATGCCACGGGCAAAGTTAAGAAAGCAGATGCGAGTCTCGACGGCGGCGCGTGGGTCCCTGTCTTTCCGGACGACGGCATTGCTGATAGCGGCCACGAGGTTTACACGCTCAACTTCGACGGTCTTGGACCCGGCGAACACACAATCTCCCTGCGAACCTTTGACACCAGTGGCAACATCGGAACGTTGAGCGTCACCGTCCGTCGCTAGCCACAAAAGGCACAAAATAGATCGCCACAAAAAGGCACAAAAAACACAAAATGGATTATTCATCAGAGGCGCCCAGGAACTGGAAATGATGGGGCGCCTCTAATGAATAACCGGTTATGTGCCTTTTGTGCCTCTTTGTGGCTATTCTGCTTGGTGGCTGTGCGCACGATAAGGTGCGGCTGAATTCGAAACCGTGCGAATTCCCGCCCATTTTGTTAGACTTTGCAGCCAACTTTACGTGGCACCTGTCTTGCTGCCTCTCCGGTCAGCGCATCTCTTTCTCCCTCCTGCGCAGAACGTGGCATGAGGAGAAAGGCTGAAAATGATTAAGTTAATTCGAGAATTACTGGTGATAGCGATGCTCGCCGTGGTGTCCGTCGGCGCATTCGCTCAGCGGAAAGACCAGGACAAGCGACCGCCCAAGGAACCTGCAAAGGTCATTACGAACGACCAGAAAAACCAGCGGCCGCCGAAGAACAACAACCCGCCACCTCCCAAGCAGGGTAACCGCAACCGCCCCGACTAATCCACAGATTACACAGATTCTCTAGTCTGTGCTCTCCTGTCTCTCTTATCTCGGTACATTTCGGCGTCAGCTTTCGCCATCTGATCTTCAATCCCAAACTCATAAGTGTGATCGATTTCGACGGCCCCGATGCTCAGGGATAGTTGAAATGGATGATGACCCGCTTCGTTGTAGATTGCGAGGTTGTTGCGGAGCCGGTCAATGATCTTGCGCGAATCATTCAGCGGCACGTTTGGCGCGAGGATGGCGAACTCGTCGCCGCCGAGTCGCGCAACGATGTCGCAGTCGCGGAAGGTGCTGCGCAGAACGTTGGCCACTGCCGTGATCGCCTGCGAACCCGCGTGATGGCCCATCGTGTCGTTGATCTTTTTTAGACCATCCATGTCGGCATAGATGAGCAGCGACTTCGTGTGGGAGCGTCTCGATATCTTTACGTGGTGTTCGGCGAGATTGTAAAAACCGCGATGGTTGTAGAGACCAGTCATGTGGTCCGTCAGACTCAAACTGCGCAACGTTTCGTGAGCCTCTTCGAGTTCACGAACGCGCTGTCGTAAGTTCTCTTGCAGCGAAACGATTCGCGCGCCCGCCTGCACGCGCATCCGCAGTTCGTGTCGATCAAATGGTTTCGTTAAGTAATCGTCAGCGCCGGCTTCAAGTCCTTCGAGTAGATTCTCCTTACAGTTGAGCGCCGTGAGCAGGATGATGTAGATCGGAACCTCGTTTCTTTCAGTTCGCAGTCGACGACAGATTTCGACGCCGGTTAGACCAGGCATCATCCAGTCGAGGATCGCAAGCAGCGGCGCGTCTTCCTGTTGCAAAACTTCGAGTGCGTCGTCGCCGTTTTTGGTGACAACACTCTCGTGTCCCCAGGCTTTGAGATTGGTTGTGAGGATGCGAGACGATACTGGATCGTCTTCGGCGATCAGAATTTTCATGACGTCCTTCTATGACGCTCCGCTAGAAGAATTTCTTCGACGCGTGTGAATTCGTCTTCGAGAGCTTGCAGGAGTTCGGCGGCGCTTGCGTCCTGATTCGTGGTCAGCTGCTCGAGTGCGCCTGCGATCAGGGACATCTGAACGATGCCGAGATTGCTGCTGCTGCCGCGGAGGCTGTGCGCCGCGCGTTTGGCGGAGAGCCAATCGTGGTTTGCTAGTCCTTCGCGTATTGAGTTGAAGAAGCGTGGCGCTTCGTCGAGATAGAGATCGATCAGTTCGACGACAAAGTCGGGCTCGCCCGCTTCTTGCGCCTCATCGAAGCTCGCGAGGATAGCGAGATCGACAGTCTGAACTGCTTCGTTAGTTGTTGGCATATAGAATCCTCCACTGATTTTGACTTCGTACCCACCCGCTACCGCGAGGTGGTTCTGACTGTATCCAAGCTGGGCGCCAAACTTGGATACGGTCAGAACCACCTCGCGGTAGCGGGTGGGTGCGAAGCCTGTTCCAAGTCATGTTTTTGCGGCTTTGCCCTGGACGAGTAGCCGCAACGTGGTCTGAAACTGCTCGGGTGTAAAAGGCTTTGGCAGAAACAATGTCACGCCGGCGGCGAAACTGTTTGCCATCAATCTGAGATCTTGCTCCGACGTGATCATCATCACAGGTATTCGCAACAGTCTCTTCTCCGTACTCATAAAACGAATGACGTCGAGGCCGGCGAGTTGCGGCATCATCATGTCGAAGATCGCCCCACAAAAATTTGCGTCAGTTTGTAGTAAACGATAAGCAGCGCCGCCATCGTTGACGACTACCGGTTGAAGACCCTCGTTTGCGGTCAAACGAGTTACCAGATGACGGATGATCGGATCGTCATCGGCAATGAGAATGCGTCGTGTTGTAGGCATGCGTGGTTTCTCTTTCATTCGTTCAACGATGGGCTGCAAACACTCGTTCGAGCGCCTTCGCCAATTCCTCAGGTCTAACCGGCTTGGAAATGTAATCATCCATACCCGCCGCGAGACACTTCTCGCGATCGCCTGCGAGTGCGTTAGCCGTCAGCGCGATGATTGCCGTGTGTTTCCCTGTGCCTTCGCGACGGCGAATCTCTGCAGTGGCCTCGTAACCATCCATGTGTGGCATCTGGCAATCCATCAGCACGAGGTCGTACGGAATTCTCTGCAATGCTTCGACCGCTTCTCGACCATCCGCAACAGCATCCGCGCGATAGCCGAGTTTCTGTAACTGCCGCACGGCAACTTTCTGATTCACGATGTTGTCTTCGGCGAGCAGGATCAGTTTGTTTTGTGAGTGTTCAGGTTTTGACAGGGCACTTTCTGTTGCGGGCAGAGTTGCGACTTCTCCAGTTTGCTTAATGAACCTCGCCGTGAACCAGAATGTCGATCCTTTGCCAGGTTCACTTACAACACCGATCTGCCCGCCCATCAACTCAACCAACTGTTTCGAGATCGCCAATCCCAAACCTGTACCACCATACTTCCTCGTGGTTGAGCCATCGGCTTGCGTGAATGCCTGGAAGAGAGTCGTCTGCGCCGTCTCACTGATTCCAATACCTGTGTCACTGATCTCGCAACGAATGACGGCTTCAGAGTTAACTTCGGATTCTCTCCTCACGCGGACATTAACACTGCCGTGATCGGTGAACTTCAAAGCGTTTCCGATCAGGTTCATCAACACCTGGCGAACACGTCCTGAATCACCTCTCAACTCCATCGGCACATCCGCGTCGATGTGTGACGTCAGCTCGATCTCCTTGTCGCGCGCTTTTTCAATGAGAAGATCGATTGTTCCTTCAAGCGTGTGTTTGAGATTGAAATCGAGTGTTTCGAAATGCAATTTGCCGGCTTCGATTTTGGAGAAGTCGAGAATGTCGTTGATGATGGTCAACAACGCTTCGCCGCTGTTGCGAATCGTCTCGGCAAACTCACGCTGTTCTTTCGTGAGATCCGTGTCCAGCAACAGCGTAGTCATGCCGATCACGCCGTTCATTGGCGTGCGAATCTCATGACTCATATTCGCCAGAAACTCAGACTTCAGCCGCGCTGACTCAACCGCCACGTCGCGCGCCTGCTTTACTTCTTCTTCAGCTCTGCGGCGCTGAATCGCGAGTGCGATTTGTCCACCGACAGTCGTCAGAAACTCCACGTCTCGCTGGCTGTAGACGTTTTCGCGCTCGTAGTGTTGGACCACGAGAACGCCGATAGTCTCCGAAGGCGTGTCGAGAGGAACGCCAAGCCATGACGGCGATGGCTTACCCACTTGCTCAACCTCGCCAGCGTCGAGCAGGGATTGAAAGATGTCGAGGGTCATCAGCAAAGGCTTGCCGGTACGAAAGACGTAAGCGCTACAACTCTTGGTGAGTCGTTTCGGTGGCGCCGGCGGATCCTGATCGACGTGAAACGGCCGTTCAAACATCTCCGTCGTTTTGTCATACAGCGCGACAAAACAATTCTCTGCGTACAGAACTTTGCCGATCGACTTGTGAACGCCCTTCAAGAACTCATCGAGGTTTGAAGTGTGATTCAAACTGTCGATGATTTCCGAAATCACTGCGCGCTCTCGTTCGGCGCGCTTACGGCTCGTGATGTCGCGCGCGATTCCCTGTACACCAACCGGTACGCCGTCCTGGTAGTTCAATCGTGAGTTAACTTCGAGTGCGACGCGACGGCCATCCTTCGCAATGATTTCGATCTCGTAGGTTGGCGTTATGACCCCGATGCCTTTGCGATTCAGCATCGCCTTCGCTAACTCGCGATACTCGGGAGCGACCACCTCCAACGCGTTGAGCTTCAGCGATTCTTCAACCGTGTATCCGGTGATTAATTCATTTGCACGATTGACGGAGGTGTAGTTGCCGTCCAGGTCGTGTGTGTAAATTATGTCGTTCGCATGCTCAAAGATGTCGCGATAGCGCTCCTCACTTTCGCGAAGCGCCGTTTCGATCTGTTTGCGTTCCTGAATCTCCTGAATCAACACCTCATTGGCAGCCGCCAGTTGCGCGGTGCGCTGTTCGACGCGTTGCTCGAGCTCGGCGCGAACCTTGCTCAGCTCGTTCAGATAGTTTTTGGAAGTGTGATCGACTGCCGGCATCGATGTGTGAAGAGGTCAGACTTGTGGAGAGTTGACCTGACCTGGGCGAGAAGCACAGGAGAAAAGGGCCAACGGACGCACGACAAATGCGTCCAACCGGATCGAGCATGAGACGTGCCACAGCGTTTCCTGTTACTCTGTACATTTTCCAAATGCCGGCAAATAAACCTTCTCGCTTACTGGTCGTCCTGTGTTTCGCCGCCGTCTATATTCTTTGGGGTTCAACTTACCTCGGCATCCGCTACGCGATTGAAACGCTGCCGCCGTTTCTGATGGCAGGCACGCGTTTCACTCTCGCCGGTGCAATCCTTCTCACGTGGTCTCGACTAAAAGGCCAGCGGTTTGTGTTATCAACGATTCAATGGCAGAAGGCGTTGGTCGTCGGTGCGTTGCTGTTGCTTTGTGGCAATGGCGGGGTGACGTGGGCGGAGCGGTATATCGCCACGAGTTTGGCAGCACTACTCGTTTCGACGGAACCGCTTTGGGTCGTGATCTTGAATTGGATAGTGACTCGCAGACGGCCCAACTCGCTAGTGCTGCTTGGTGTGCTGATTGGACTGGCAGGCGTAACGTTGCTGGTTAGCGATGGATTGTCGGTAGGAAGTGGAAACTCGTGGTTGAGTTTGGTTGGCGCTGGTGTGGTGATACTCGCGGGCTTTGCCTGGGCGGCTGGTTCGGTGTATTCGAATCGACGTCCGATAGATGCTTCAACGTCGATGGCGTCAGGAATGCAGATGGTGAGTGGCGGTGTTTTGCTGCTGGTGCTCGCGCTTGCAACTGGCGATGTTGGTCGTCTAAATCTCGCGAATGCTTCGTGGACTTCGATCGGCGCGTTCTTTTATCTGCTCGTGTTTGGCTCGCTCGTTGGATTCACCGCTTACAGTTGGTTGCTGAACAACGTCACACCTTCGATGGCGACGACTTACGCGTACGTGAATCCGGTAGTAGCAGTGTTTCTTGGCTGGCTGATTGCTGGAGAGCCACTCACCCGCCGAATGTTGTTAGCTGCGGCAGTGATTATCAGTTCCGTGATCCTGATCACGACGTTTAGTCGCGAACCCGACACCGCAATCCACGACTCCAAATGCCCCACGCCTCCTTGCTGAAGAATTATGAGTCGTTTAGATCAACTTCAGAAGCAGATAGCGCGTCTGGGACGTCGCGCCGATCAGCTAAACGTGATCAGTGGTAAGTATTGGACCGCGCGTAGAATTATCTTTTCTGCCGGCGCGCTGTTGGCGCTCGCTTTCTGCAACTTTGCAGGCACAAAGTCAGCGTGGATCGTTGCCGCTTTGCTCGGGATCGTGTTCTCGATTGTCACCGTTTTCCATACGAGAGTGCGAGACAGTCTCACACGCAATGCGCTGCTCATCGAGATCAAGGAAGTGCAGATGGCCCGCATCCAGTTGTTGTGGGAACGACTACCGGGAACAGATCTCGCCAGACTTCCCGACGCCAGTCATCCCTTCGAAAGCGATCTCGACATAACAGGCGAACGCTCATTACATCGATTGCTCGACTGTTGCGTTACGAGAGAAGGCAGCGAGCGATTGAGATCGTGGCTGCTGAGCCCTCGTCCGAATGCGGAGTTAATTGAGCACCGTCAAAGACTCGTGCGAGAGTTAAAAGGCCACTCTCTATTTCGCGACAAGCTTCAACTACTCTCGGCCGTCGCCCGCATCAACACCGCCGGCCCCGCGCGATCGAAACGAGGCGCGACACATTGGAACTCGAGAGTCCTCGTCGACTGGATCGAGCGAACCGGACCACGGACCTCGTTGCTGCCGACAGTCATCTTTCTCTCAATTCTGTCGGCACTCAACATAGCGAGCATCGTGCTCTGGGCGCTCGATCTGATTCCGCGAATCTGGCCGTTTGTTTTGTTGTTCTACCTCGGCGCTTCGTATTGGCGGTATTCGCTGATCGCAGGCGCGTGGGGCGAGTTGCAGGGTCTCGAAAAAGCGTTGACACATTTCCAACTCGTTTTTGGTTACCTGGAATCACGCAGCTATCAGGGAACACCTGCTCTCGCGGAAATCTGCGAGGCGTTTGCTGAAGAAGGCAAGCAGCCTTCGCTCGAGATGAGAAAGTTGGGACGTCTCGCGGCTGCGTTGGGCGTTCGCACCAACCCGCTTCTATCGCTGTTGGTCCATCTCATCGGGCCGTGGGATTTCTTTTTTACGTACAAGCTCGAGCAGGTGAAGAAAGAGATCGCACACCTCCTGCCGCGTTGGCTCGATGCATGGCACGAGCTCGAAGCTCTGAACTCGCTTGCCAACTTCGCGTATCTGAATTCGCACTACGTGTTTCCCGAGTTGATTGCCGACGCAGCTCGCTTTGTCGCCAGTGACCTGGGACATCCTTTGCTCAAGCCAGAATCGAAAGTGTGTAACGATTTTGCGCTGGATCACGAACACCGGATCGTGATCCTCACCGGCTCAAACATGGCTGGCAAGAGTACTTTTCTAAGAACAATCGGCGTCAACCTTTCTCTCGCATACGCGGGCGCGCCCGTGAATGCCACACACTTGCAAACTTCACTCTTTCGTCTGTTCACATGTATCAAAGTTAGCGACTCCGTGCAGGATGGTCTCTCTTATTTTTACGCTGAAGTGAAACGATTGCAGGCGCTGCTGGCTGCCACAAAGATGAACGACAGACTACCGGTGCTGTTTCTGATCGATGAAATCTTCCGCGGCACAAACAGTCGTGAACGATTGATTGGAAGCAGATCTTACATACGTGCGCTGTCGCAAGGACCGTCAATGGGTTTGATAGCGACTCACGATCTCGAACTGATCAAACTGGCCGACGAAATCGAGGGAGTAACAAACTATCACTTCCGCGAAGAAGTGCACGACGGCCGAATGGTTTTTGACTACCGCCTGAGACCCGGGCCATGTCCGACGACTAACGCGTTGAAGATCATGAGTCTTGAAGGATTGCCAGTGGAGACGCCGTGAAGGAAACCTCGGAATCCACATTCGCGATCTATGCAGCCATCGCCGGAAACCTGGCGATCGCTGTCACGAAATTTATAGCGGCGGCGATGACCGGCAGCTCCGCCATGTTGTCTGAGGCAATTCATTCGGTCGTCGATACCGGCAACGGTTGGTTGATCTTGCTCGGTGTGGGGAAGAGTCGCAAGCCGCCCGATAAGGATCATCCGTTCGGCCACGGACATGAGTTGTATTTCTGGACCTTGATAGTCGGTGTTCTCATCTTCGCCGTCGGTGGAGGCATGTCAGTGTACGAAGGCATCAATCACATCCTTCATCCAAGAGAGCCGGAGAAGCTGGTATGGAGTTATGCAGTGCTTGGCGTGGCGACCGTGTTCGAGGGCACGACCTGGTTGTTTGGTTGGAAAGCATTCAATGCTGAACGCGGGCGTAAAGGAGTTCTGCAGACAATCCATGACACTAAAGACCCGAGCACTTTCACAGTGCTACTCGAAGATTCTGCTGCATTGCTCGGGCTCGTCTTCGCATTCCTTGGCATCTTCTTAGGCAGTCTGCTGGAAGTGCCTGAGCTTGACGGCGTAGCGTCAGTGCTCATCGGTCTGCTGTTGTGCGGCGTCGCAGTTCTGATGGTCTATGAGAGCAAAGGCTTACTCATCGGCGAAGGGCTCGATCATGAATCGTTGAAGTCGATACGTGCGGTGGTTGAAGGAGACGCGGCGGTCGAGAGCGTAGCGCATCTTCATACTATGTTTCTTGGACCACACGAAGTGCTTCTCACAATCGAGCTTCGCTTCCGCGGTGAAATCACGGCGCTGGAGGTGAGAGAAGCCGTTCGTCGCATGCGGGAAGCTATTCAGTCGCAGCATCCGGATGTCCGCCGGATCTTCTTCGGCTCCGAGTATTTGAGCGAGGACGGCGACATAACGCTGGGTCACAATGATTAGCGAGGCAGCTTCTTCATAATCTCCATGTGAGCTTCGAGGATGTCAGTCGCTTGTTCCGGATCGGGCGTCAGTGACCAGTCATCATGGTCCCATGTGCCGCCGAGAACGATCCCATCGCGACGCGGAAACATGTAGCCGCTGCTCAAATAGCAGTAATCAATCTCCGGCTGAGGCAGCAGTATTTCCAACTGTCCGCGCACCGGAGACAATTCTTCATCGCCAAACAGCGCGCGTGAGCCAAGACCGGTACAGTTGAAGATAACCGGCTCACGCAATCGCGCGAGTTCCTGTTTATTACGAAACTCCTTCACGACAACTCTGCCGCCCGCGATGTAAAAGTCGCGCAGCAACGCGCTCAGATAGATCGAAGGTTCAATCAACATCGTCGAATACTGACGCACGAAAGGGAAGCCGAAATAGTTTTCCGGATCTCGATGCGTCTCGATTTGCGGATACAGATCGTTTCCACCTGGCAGCTCGCGTTGCAGAGACATTTCGTGATTGCTAAGTTCAAATGTTTCAATCCAGCGGACGCCATACTCAGCGCCAACGAGCAACTGAAAAGCTCGATTTGAAATTCGACACGCGTTGCGAAACTGTTCGTTGAACTTCGGTGTCGTCGTTTCGAAGACAGACGTCGGCGACCACGACGCGCCGGCAATGTTCGACGTCGTGTCAGGTGGCAAGTCTTTCGCGTAGATCGTTACGGTACCAGGACCATTTTGAAATCGACGTTGTAACAGTCGTGCAGTTGAGAGGCCGCTAACTCCGCAGCCAAGCACGGCGAAATGTGTTGGCCGTGCGCTCTTGTGTGCGATGAGAAAATCGCGAGCCATGTCGACGGCGAGTGAAGCAGTGCCCCATGAAAGTGTGACGCCACCGCCACCGTGTCCGTAGTTGTGAACAAGTAGCTTCGTTCCGAACCGCTGCGCGTCAACTACGAAGCCGCTCGGCCGATACGGCCTTAGCCCAACGACTTCGCGAATGACGCGATTGCGCGCGACCTTCACGGGTGCGAAGTGGCGTTTCGTGTCGAAAGCGAAAGTCGCGCGCGCCGCGATTAACATCGCACTCGTCGTAACTGCACCGCGTAGAAAAATACGTCTATCCACAGATTACGCAGATTACGCAGATTTACTGTTCTGCGCAATCTGCGTAATCTGTGGATGTGGATCCCTTTCCGGAATGGCTCGTACCGATGGCGGCGACTCTAACGCAGGAGCGCTTCAGCGGGCCGGACTGGGTCTTCGAGCAGAAGTTTGACGGCATCCGGTTGCTCGCTTACAAAAAGGGAAACGACGTTCAGTTGTTTTCGCGTAATCACCTGCCGCAGAACCTTCCGCCAGTCCAACACGCAATCGAGCGTTTACCCCATCACGAGTTGATACTTGATGGCGAGATCACGTGGCCCGGTGGCAAGGCCAAGTATCACGTGTTTGACATCATGTGGATTGACGGCCGCAACGTGACCACGCTGCCACTGGAGGAACGTCGTGCGTTGTTGGCCGAGTTGCCATTTGAGGATCCGCTTCATCGAGTGGTTCTCGTCGAAGATACATCGCCGTGGGAACGCGCGCAGAGAGAAGGTTGGGAAGGTGTGATCGCGAAGCGATGCGGATCGATTTATGAACATCGTCGATCTAAAGAATGGCTGAAGATGAAGTGCGAGTTGTCGGAGAATTTTCTCGTCGGTGGTTTTACAGAGCCACAGGGCAAACGAGTCGGGCTCGGCGCGCTTCTGGTTGGTTACAACAAAGATGATGACTTCGTTTACGCCGGAAGAATTGGCACCGGCGTCGACACCAAATTATTACTCGACCTGCGCGCGCGGCTCGACAAACTCGAAATCGAAAAGGCTCCTTTTACGCAAGCGGTTGGTCTACCTCGTGTGCGTGCGCACTGGGTGAAGCCGAAGGTCGTGGTCCAGGTGGGTTTCATCGAGTGGACCGTGCACGGTAAGCTGCGGCACCCGCGTCTACTCGCCGTCGTCGAATGATCACGCATCCTGAAAAAATTATGTTTCCCGAAGAGGGAATTACAAAAGGCGAGCTTGCGTCGTACTACGAAGCGATTGCGCCCGTGATGCTGCCGCACTTGCGACGACGACCGATCACGATGGAGCGTTTTCATCGTGGCATCGGCTCACCGGGCTTTTTTCAGAAGGACGTCGTGAAAGGTTTTCCTGACTGGCTGGAGCGTGTCGAGGTGCCGAAACACGGCGGCACCGTTCATCATCCGATTGCGAACGACACTCGCTCGCTCCTTTGGCTCGCTAACCAAAACAGCATCACGATTCATGTTTGGCCATCGCGCACGCCGAATCTATACAACCCGGACATTTGTATCTTCGATCTCGATCCGGCGAGAGAAGACGAGCTTGACAGGTTGCGAGCAGCCGCGTTGCTCTTGCGAGAGTTGCTCGACGATCTCGGCTTGCCGAGTTGGATCAAGACGTCTGGCTCGAAGGGATTTCACATTGCTGTTCCGCTCAATGGTAAACATGATTTTGGCGAAGTAGCGAGATTTGCGCACACGGTCGGAAGAGTGCTGGTGAGTCGAGATCCTGAGAACTTGACGCAGGAGTTCCACAAAGTCGATCGTGGCGGTCGTATTCTCGTTGACACCGGTCGCAACGGCTACAGCGCGACGTATGCAGCGACTTACACTGTGCGCGCCAGACCCGGTGCGCCCGTGTCTGCGCCTTGCACGTGGGAAGAAATTGAAAAAGGGGAAGTTGGGCCAAAGACGTTCACCTTGCGAACGATGGCCCAACGCGTTGGTGCCAATGGTGACTTATGGTCCGAGATGCTGAAGAAAAAGGCGTCGCTGAAACGCGCACTCGAACGTCTTAGTAAAATCCGTGTAATCCGTGGCTAATTGTTCTGTTTTGGAGGTGAAGATGATAGTAGAAGTCCGCAGCTATCGGATCAAGCCTGGCAAGCGTGAAGAGTTCATCAAGCTGTTTGAAACTCGTGCAATACCCGCGCAGCGCACTTACGGAATGAAGGTTACTGGACCATTTCTCGATGTGGAGAACCCGAACAAGTTTGTGTTTCTGCGCAGCTTTCCTTCGCTTGAAGAACGTGAACGGATGAAGGAGGCGTTCTATGGTGGCGAGTTGTGGAAGAATGAGTTGGAAAAACTCGCGATGCCGTTGTTGGATAGTTACGACGTGATCCTTTGCGAGACTTCAGCAGGCTGCGTGTTTGATATTCAATAACTGTTCGAGTGTGTGGAGACGGTGATCTGTTGAGCCTTCTGCTTCGACGATGATTGCATTTGTCGAGCTCATGATTCCAAATTCATCGTCTCGGCATATTGCGCTCAGGCGTCGGTCCACCGCTCGTTGCAGTTTTGGAAGTTCTTCATTGGTTCCGTCGAACGGCAGATACACGACCAGGTCGAGATGCTGCATCGCTTTTTTTACCGGTTCTACCAGAGTCTCTGCGCTTTTTCGATCTAGTGCGTGGATGTAAGCAAGAAAGTCGACGGGGCATCGCTCATAAATGACGTACTCACCCGGCGCGTGTTGACCGAGTCGCTCAATATTGAAATCTAATTGCCTGCAAAAATCCTCGACGCTCGGCTCAGCAGAGAACTCCTCTCCCAAATCCTCCACCATCATTGCGTACGGCTCTGGCTCGTGCACAAATTCAGGATGTCGACGCAGAAACTCATCGATCAGTATCGACTTTCCCACGCCATGTGTTCCCGATACCGCGATCCTCATTTATGCACAAACACCCACGCGTCGTTGCCAGATCTCAACCGAACCTTCACACGCTCATAACCCTCGGGTTCATACGAATCCGCCTGCTCAAGTTCATTCCTCGTGAGCTTGAATACAATGCCTTCGACGACATCTGTTGGGTTGCCGGTGAATTGTAGGCTGCGATGATCAGCGCTGCCGCTATTGATCACGAAGTCTTCGTCCGTAATCGTTATCATGACGAGTTTGTATCCGTGCAAAGCATCCGCTTCGCCGTCCAACCTGCGTCCAAACGTTTCGAGTTGAACCTTCTCGAGTTGAAGAGTTCCGTAAGAGAACAGATTCTCAATTTCTTGTTCTGCGGAGCTCATGAATTTTTCTTCTGGTGCTTGTTGGGATGGAAAACACGAACGGGCGACTCCCGTCGCCCGTACTGAATCCTGGTGCCCGCTAGTAGATTCGAACTACTGACCCCTCGCGTGTGAAGCGAGAACTCTACCACTGAGCTAAGCGGGCAACCCAATAAAAATGGCACTTTCAGTGAGGTCGACCCAAAATGTACCCCTTTTTTTACCCCTCAGTCAATGTAGGTAGGAAAGCAATGTAGGTAGAAAGCAAGAGATCTACTCGTATCGTCCATTAAGTTAGCTTCTCCACTTTTAGTGACGCTCGTATTGAGTAGACACCCTGTTATGACTTGGCTGTCTGATCATTGTTTACGAAGTGGGTGCCTGACATTCAGGCTAAGGGCGCAACACTCGGACGATGCCCAAATATGGCTATTGAGAAAAGGTCGATCGCTAGTCCGCGCAAAGGAGCTGGCGACAACCAGTTTCCAACCTCCAGAAGTACGACTGATGCGGTAATGAATTGACACTGCTCCTGAAGTCGCTGTTTGTAGATCCGCACGGCTTCGGTGTGTAGGGCGTCTCGCCGATTGACTAACGCGATCCATCCAGCAGCATCCACATAGACGAGGTTCGTGGATGATGAGTTCATTGTTTTGGATGGCCGTAAAGGTAATGTTCCAAGTTGCGGGAGAGATCCTCGGGTCCGATATCCTGGGCCAGATCGGGAATGCTAAAAGCTGGATCAGGTGCGGCATCTTCAGGAAGGTCGTCCGGAAGGATAACCGTCACGTAGGTGTTGTCCGGCAGTTGTATCTCCGGCGGCAACTCGATTTGTCCGTTACGGTAGATTGTTTTGATCGACTTGCTCATCGTGCGCAATTATGACGGAGCTAATTCTCTAGTGCAACGGTGGAGGATTAATAAGCCTCCCACTGGCACCCGATCTCTAATATCTTCGCGATGCTGCTATGAATTGTTCCGTACGCCTTACTTCCAGTCGTCCACGCTCCTCGTAAACCTCGTGTATAGAGTGCGGCAACTTGTTCATATCGAAACCCTGCGGGAGCAAGTTCTGTTAAATCTTCTCGACAAGAGGTGCCACCGTTTTCGGTGGTTTTATTTCTGGGGTTGCCATACAAGTGACCGAAAAGGCAGGTTGGATGATTCAGAACGTCCTCTGTAATGGCACGAGTAACTACCTCAACATTATGACCATTGTTCTTGAGCGTTAATGTAATGTGACCCTCAACAATTTGCAGTTGCGCGTTCTTCATCCTGATTCCGAAAGTAGTCTCTTTGGTAGAAGGTCCACTAGCTGCGCGCTTGTTGGACAACCCCAGTCTATAGAAGCTCTACCACGCAACCGAGCTATTTCATCCAGCAACATCCGCACTTCTACGAGATGCGTCCGGTTGAGACGAAGTCGCGCTTCACTGTACTCACCTGCCGGTGTAAGCGGAGCCCACCTACCAGTATCCTCTGCGCGAAAATGGGTGGAGAACTCATCCCGGCAAGGGTCTACAAACCGATACCCTTTTTTTTGCAGACTGTCGTCTGGCCAGAAATGCGCTTTGTAGTGATTGCACACGTGACAGGAATAGTAGAGATTATAGAAATCGTTGACATCGTCAATTCCAGTTGGTTTGGAGCGAGGGTGAAAGTGATCAAGCTCAAAGTTATCTTCGCCACCGGCTAAGAGTTCATTTAAAAGACAATAAGCACAACACTCACAGAAATCCTCGCGGACCAGAGGCTTGTATTGCCTGTAGTCCTTTTTTTTAATTGGGTAATCAGGCCGTCTCATGAAGATCGGCATTATTCCTGACTCTCCAAATTCCCACGGCTCTCCGTAATGAGCCTGTCGCGCTCTTTGCGTAAGGCATTCTTCAAGGGTTCGTAAAATGGTGCATCTGCTTGATCAAGGACATCCGCTAAGCGTTGTAGCTCTGTTTTTTCCCTAGAAGTAAGAGTAGCCAGGAATTTCTTATTGACGAGTTCGGCGTAACGTTCTCGAATTTGCCTAACTGGCATTGTTACATCTGGGCTGAGGTCGGAAGTGCGCGCGAGCCACGACAGTAGTTTGCTGTGGTCAACCAATTCAAGGGTCAACCGGTCTCGGCTGAACGTCGAGAAGCGTCGGGTTTCTTCGGCGGCCGCCTTTGTAAAGGTTGACGTAGTGACGATTACTCCACGTTTTACGTTCTCTATTAACATTGGCCCATAGAGAGACCTTATGACCTCTACACCGACGCGCCTTTCTGGGGAGTATCGTTTGCATTGGACAAGTATAGGAGTGTCTTTCGGGGATCGTCCTCCGAACAGTACAATGTCAACTCCACCATCATGAGAGGAACTTGTAACCTGAACTTCAAGTTGGAAATAGCGGCGTAATACCTCTGCTACGAGTTGTTCAAATCTCCGCGGATCAAGCTTGTAAAGATCTTTCGGATTATGTGCAAAATAGGTTAGCAGATCCTGAGTCACCCCTTCCGAAATCTGTAGAGCAGCATTATCTGCCCGCGTCTTTGAGCTAAGCTGTGTCTGAGGAGCAGAGAGCCTCGCTAGTAAGTCCTGAAAACCCTTCTCGTAGGATCGAGTGAAATCGCTTGGGGTGCGTAGGCCCAGGATTTCCGGTGGCGAGCATCTACCTAACAATGCAGGAACAACAGCTATCTGCTTGCGCCGGACTTCGGCACGCAAGGCTGTTTCAATCTCTATATTCACCCACTTCGAAGTGACGGAAGCAGGACTCAGTACAGGTATGAAGAAGGCGTCGTCAACGATAGCCTTTTCAAGCCGCTTGTCGAGCTTGTGTTTGGAGAGAGTCGCACGAGATGGAAGAAGGTTTCGGAATGTGCGGGCGTGGAAGTTATGCGTGCCTAGGTCCTCGGCAAGGCGGCTTGCGAAGATATTATCTTCTGAAGCATGACTAATAAAGACTGATATCATCGACTGTTTCCTATGTTTTGGCTGCTGACGCTCGGCCAACTTGAAACTAAAAGGTGAGGTAGTTGCTCAATCATATCCAAATCATTCTCTACAAGGCTCACGTTGACGTTCAAGCGTTCATCGGAAAGCTGCCATTGAGTGATTCAATCAAAGCGGTTCCTTTCAATCGATAAGAAGATTCAGGCATTTAGGAAGATTGCAATTGGTTCGGTTTCAGTTCCCCGGTGAAGAGGAAATGGCTTCATTGTTTTCTTTTTTTCTTCTTACGGGATCGAACAGGTTTGTCTGAGTCATGTTGGTTCTCAATCTCTTGCTCCCACCACCCTGGAAACTCATCACGAAGAAATTCTTGGGCCAGCCACATTGTCGCTTCATAAGCCTTCCGGTACTGCTCAGAAGGAATTGACAAGAGCCTCTGCTTCAATAACTTCAAGAGCGTGTCTCGCTCCCCGAGCTGCTTCAATAAAAGAAGGCAATGCCACGCCTCCATGTCGTCAACCGTGCGATTGTATTCTTTTTCTAAGAGTGGCCCTCGAAGGTGCGGAGCAATATACTCAAGTGCAGCGAAATAGACCTCATCAGCGGGTAATCGCGCAAGGATCGGCCGCAGAACCCGACGGACGTCCCGGTAACCAACTAATATGCCTCCGAATTCTTCTCCAGTATGGTCCGACTCCGCGGCAAGAGAATGGGCATCAGACAACAGCTTCCGGGCTATATCTTTGCGAAGAAGAACAGGTCGGCTTAGTTTAAGTACGAGTTGTTCTAGCACCCAGGTTGTATTGTCTATGTTGTTCGGCCATTCACGGACATACATTGCAAACACTGCCTCGCGAATCAGTAAGGCCCCCTCTCTTGTTGATGAGATGGTGCCCGTCGGCCACTTCAAGTCTCTTCTTGTCTGAGGATGCTGTTCAGGTGGTTCGTTTTCCGTACGCGTAGGAAGGCCAATCTTTTGACAGATCAAATCGGCGAAACATGTGGGCGTGTATTCCTTCAAGTCGATGTATCCCACCGTCGAAAGAATGCCTGGTATCTCGGTCTCATCAAAACGAGCTGGCAAGATGTATTCTCGCTTTTCAGAAAAGGCTCGAGCTTGAGCACTTTCTCTTTCATGATTTGTCCATAGTTTCTCTTTATAATGTTTCGAGATGAAGATCACAGTATATTCAGCTCGATGAGAGTACACCTCTTGAAAATGAGAGTAGAGATTCTTTCCCCAAAGGCTCACTTTCTCATACTTATCATAAAAAACACGCACTCCCAGGGAATCCAGAATCGCCGCAACTTCTTCTACATATTTTCTATCTTCGCCTGCGAACGATAAAGCGACGTCGTAGTCTTTATTTTGGTAACTCATTTTGGTTACTACCTCGGTTTGGGTATCGTTCTGAAGGCCAAGTCGCGCGAGGCGGATTTGCGGCGTACAGGTGAGCGTGTTTAGGCCGCTGCGATTACGCAGGTTCAATTCGAATATCAAACCGACCTGCGGTGTGATCCGGCACCGTACGATAGAATCGGATGCCTTCGTTCCTGACGGCCTTGCGAACTATCGTCTCAGCCGCTTTAGACATTCTTGCACCAAGAATCACCTCGCGACATGGCAGTAAACTGTCCAGCAGACCATTGAAGCCCAGAAACACAATGCGCCACTCGGCTTCGTAAGAATAATTAGTCGGCTTAGTGAGCACGAGGTCGCGGCGCACATCTCCCGGACTATCGATTAACTGCCAATCAGTGATGGGTGCCAATGACTCAACGTAGTTAACCTTATCAATAGTTCGAGGGTTCGAAATTCCTACTGGGCAAACGTATCCGATGCAGAATCCGGTGTGCCCTGCGGCGTAGTGGTCCCACATTAGTAGGTCATTGTTGCGTTCAGACACGCAGAACACGCTGGAATTCTGCACTAGGAACCTAACTAACTCACGCGCCATAAGAATCAGCTTTACTATCCAAAGGTCGCTTTCTATGTGAAGCTCGCGGAGATGTTTCAGAAGTGATTCGTAGCCGAACTGTGAGGCAGATAGGCCAAGCGAAACTAATGGCGCGGGCTCCGAAGTGTTTCCAATATACTTGGTAATTTCCCTCCGATCGGACAACTCCAACAAGTATGGTTGCGCGTTCGCCAGCTTCTCCCGCACCCTCGAAACGTCAAAGAATCTACAGTCGCGTTCGGGCAATCGAACCAAACAATCAAAAGGATCGTTGAGCTGTGATGGATAAGAAAACCACAACTTGTCTTTACCAAGACAGTCTATGTGATACGACTCACAAGATCTGTACTTATAAAGGACACGGACACTTTCGTCGCCCGCGTCGTACATCTTGTTGATCGTTTCGCAATGGTCATTCACAAATCGACATCTCAATATACGATCATAGAGTCAAAAGCACGCGGTGAAGTAGTGAGTTGGGAGGCATTCCGCATTCGTGGTTGGCATCTTCAGAGGGTCTGCGTCATACCTGTAGTCAGGTAGTTGAGCGTTATCCGCTGAATGTGCAAGCGGGAGTCTGCCGACGAGAGAAGAATCAATGACGTAACAGCTTCGATTCAGTCTCCTCAAATGACCCTATCCAGCAGTCAACAACTTCCACGAGATGGTAATACCGCTGTCGTTGTTTATCTGGGACGTAACGAAGTACACCCCTGCCCGGAAATGGGAACCAAGCCCATTGTCTCCTTAACCAGTCTGCAACGAGAGATATCTGATGCTCGTCAAACTCGCGGCCACCGCCTCGGCGTCGGCTATTGGAAAGATCCAGATAAAAGTACTCGGCCTGTTTCTTTGCGGTAGCAGCTAACATGAACGCTCGCCAAGTGCCGTCACTCTCAATCTCCTGAACGGTTTCATTCACGTTTTTGGTTAAATCGTCCAGTGAAAGCTGGGTCTGCCCATTCTGACCCTTGATTAAGGGAAGAGCGTATAGATAGGGATTCTCACGCTCATCACGAATGTTACCAAGTTCAACTGTGGCGTTCTTTCCGGACTCAACAACGATCGTCTTTGGGTCGCTGAAGACAAACGGAAATTCCTTGTCCCCATCTGCTCTCCAGCGGAGCTGTAATGCGACGTCCATCGTGTGTTTCCCAGGCGGAAGCTCAAGTGGAGATAGCTGAGTCTCAAGAAACGGAGACCCGACGCGGTTCCGTTTGAGCGTCACGAGTTGACGGGCTGCCACCAGACTGCGGTCTGCGTACAACCAGCAAGCGTACTCCCCCTTTTCGTATAAGCCGCGGGCCGCCCAAGGTGGAGACGATTAGCCTCACATAGACTGTGCCCGTTCGGGTGTGGCTGTGCCTTGTCTCCTGGGTGTTGCCGAACTGCTGAGCGTACTGAGGTCGGAGCAGAGCAAATAACAATATGGACAAAGTTGCGGCACCGGTATGTACGTATCTCAATTACTCATCCTCCAAAAGAGATCAAACAGACTTGATCCTAAGTCCAAGCTGTTGGGCCACGATAATTAACGAGAAGAGAAAGAATCTTACCGGGATCGTTCTAAAGCGGTGATTACCTTGAGAAGGTAGTCCTCAACTGTGCGAGGGGTGAGCAGTCTATAACAACCTTTTCCCGTTAGCAACTCACGCGAAAAAACAATTCTGAAAGCTCTCATGCCAAAAACTCTTCAAACTCTCTTATGCTTTAGGAGCCAGAGCCCGAATCCACCAATAGCCAACAACATGCTTTGTTGTCAAGGGTTAGGACACGCGATGTAGGACACGCGATGTAGGACACGCGATGTAGGACACGCGATCATATGGCTCGAATGGCTTGCATTCTCGCCGACTGTCAAGATCAAGATTGGGTTAACCTGACCACACATGTACAATCGTAATATGTTCAAAGCGAACTCATTCGAGAACCGGAATCTTACCTAACCGATTCAACACCGCCGCGGGCTGGTTCGTGTTCACAGTGACGGGAGTAAGACTTAATCCGGCCCTTGCAACCGAATGCAACCGCGGACGCAAGGTCGCGTAGCGACAAGTCGGGGCGAGCCTCATGATCTGCGGGAATCTCAAAACGCGGACCGTAGTTTTTCTTCTCATGATTCTGCCGGCGTTAGTCTTTAGTGAAGTGGTGTTCGCACTAACTCCGAAGAAGGTCATCCCTCAGTATCCTCAGAAAACATGGACTACGGAAGATGGCCTGCCGCAGAACTCAATAAACGACATCTTGCAAACCCACGACGGCTATTTGTGGCTCGCCACTTTCGGCGGGTTAGTGCGCTTCGATGGGGCTCAATTTGTGGTTTTCGATAGAAGCATTGAAGGCATAAAGAGCCAGCGCATCAAGGCTTTGTATGAAGACAAAAAAGGCACGCTTTGGGCTGCTACTGAAGAGGGAATGTTGATTCGATACCGCGACGGAAAATTTACTACCCATACTCTCCAAGACGGACTGCCCAGCGAGGAAACTTTCAGAATTGAAGAAGATGATGAAACCAATCTGTGGATTACCGGACGCGGAGTGGCCGTCAAATTCGATGGTGAGAATTTCGTTAGTTACCGGCGTGAATCCTTTCGACCTAACGTGCAGGATGATAATCGCTACACAAGATACAAGGTATGGTGGAGTCACGATGCCGCAGAGTTACATTGTTTTGTCAGAGGGCGAATGCGAACCTACTCGCTTCCGGAATTATCAAATGTTCAGATTATCAATGTCGATACGGACCGCAACAGCAATCTTTGGATTCAGACTAGGGGCGCGGGAGTATTCAGATTACAGAACGAGCAACTCAAACACTTCACTTCTCGAGAAGGTTTGCCAAGCAATGACCTAACCGGCTTTTTCCTCGAAGACCGCAAAGGGAATCTTTGGCTTGCCGATCACCAGGACCACTCGTTGTATCGGATTAAGGATGGCCAAAACCAATTAATACGAAGATTGGTGCCGTTCTCGCTCACGGCGCTTTACGAAGACCGTGAAGGCACAGTCTGGATTGGCACGACTTCAGCTTTATACCAAATACGCGAAGCCGCGATAACTCTCTACTCTGAGCGCGACGGCCTTTCGTGGAATTGGACATATTCAATTTTTCAGGACCGTGCTGGCGCCATTTGGATAGGAACCTGGGGTGGCGGAGTAAACAAGTATGAAAACGGGCGCTTTTTCAGCTATCAGAGGGCAGAAGGTTTGCCTTCGGACAATATTACCTGCATCTACCAGGATCACTCTGGAAGAATGTGGGTTGGCGCGAATGGGGGAGTCAGCTATTTCGAGAACGGTCGCTTCAAACCCTTCGATGACAAGTACGGATTCCTCAAACGCGATGTTTGGGCGATTCAACAGGACCGTGCAGGCGATTTCTGGTTCGGCACGGATGCGGGCCTGGTTAAGTTGAAAAACGGCAACCTCACTGAATACACCACGAAAGACGGCTTGTCCCACAATGTCATTCGGTCGTTGTTTGAAGACCATACTGGAACGCTTTGGATAGGTACTGACCAGGGACTCACGCGATTGAGAAATGGAATATTCACTGCTTACACCGAGCGTGACGGATTCATTGGGAATCAAGTCCGAGCGATTTACGAAGACAGCGAAGGGGTATTGTGGGTAGGCACCTATGACGGCGGGCTGTATCGCTGGAGAGATGAACAGTTAACGCGCTACACGACCAAAGAGGGGTTGCACGACAACGGCGTATTCGGCATTTTGGAAGACGACATAGGAAACCTTTGGATGAGTTGCAATCGTGGCATCTATCGCGTGAGCCGCCAGGAGTTGAACGATTTTGCGGAAGGAAAAATTCGCTCAGTCACGTCAGTAGTTTATGGTACGAAAGATGGCTTAGACACTTTGGAATGCAACGGTGGTCGTCAGCCTTCGAGCTTGAAAACGAAAGACAATAAGCTCTGGTTTCCAACGATGGGTGGCGTAGCCGTGATTAACCCAAGCGCTCTCCAAATCAACTCACAGCCGCCTCCAGTCATCATTGAAGAGTTTCGTTCCGGCAACGAAACGATTGACTTTCCGCGCAGCGTGGAAATTGCGCCAAATCAAGACAGCTTTGAGATACGCTACACAGCACCGAGCTTCGTCAAACCCGAGTACGTCAAATTCAAATACAAGCTTGAAGGACTTGATAACGATTGGGTAGGCGCAGGGACTCGCCGCGTCGTGAATTACAGCTACGTGCCTCCAGGCGAATATACCTTCACTGTCTTAGCAGCAAACAGTGACGGCGTTTGGAATCAGCTGGGCCAGAGCATTCGCATCAAAGTGATTCCGCATTGGTGGGAGGTTTGGTGGGTGCAGGCGTTGATGCCTACATCTCTTATGGTTGGTATAGCTGTCGCAGGCATCGTAATTCATAAACGCCGTACCGCGCAGTTAAAGAAGGCAAAAGCCATGCAGGAAGACTTCTCCAGACAACTGATTGAATCACAAGAAAGCGAGCGCAAAAGAATCGCGTCCGAATTGCACGATGGCTTGGGACAAGATCTGCTCGTCGTTAAGAATAGCGCGTTGCTCGGATTGAACATGGCCACGGATATATCGGTCGTTAAGAAACAATTTGATGAGATCTCAACTATGACTTCACAAGTTCTCGAAGACGTACGAGAGATCACTCACGATTTGCGACCGTATCACCTGGACAGGCTAGGTCTGAAAGCGGCCCTCGAATTCATGATCGAGAAAATCGCCAGTTCCTGCGAGATCCGGTTCTCGTCAGAGATTGATGCGGTTGATGGCCTCATACCTAAAGAAGCAGAGATGCACCTGTATCGTATCGTGCAGGAGAGTATCAACAATATCGTTAAGCATTCAGGTGCAACAGAAGCGATGGTGAAGCTCAAGCGCGACAGCTGGTCGCTTAAGCTATCGATCGAGGACAACGGCAATGGTTTCAATTCTAGTCCGAGCGCAGTAAACGAAGCCTCTTCTCGCGGCTTTGGTCTGAGCAGTATCTCGGAGCGTGTACGCATCCTCGGCGGTCAAGAGTTGATAGATTCGATTGCTGGTCGGGGGACTAAAATCACTGTCAAAATAATGCTGCCGGACAAGAAACCTGGACAGACACCATGAATGAGATTCGGATCGTTATCGCCGACGATCATCCTATCTTCCGAAAAGGCTTGCGCAGCACGATCGAAACTGACCCGAAGCTCAAGATCGTTGCTGAAGCTGAGAATGGAGAGCAGGCGTTGGAACTGATTAAAGCTGTCAAACCTGAGATTGCCATTCTGGACATGGAGATGCCACACAAGGATGGTTTCGAAGTTATGAAAGAAATCCAGGAAAAGAAACTGCCAGTGTTGGTAGTCTGCTTGACCATGTACAAAGACGAGCGGTTCTTCAATACCGCACTAGATCGAGGCGCCAAAGGCTACATACTTAAGGACAGCGCGGTCAACGACATTATTGCCGGCATCAATGCCGTAGCCGCCGGACAGCACTTCATCAGCCCGCAGCTATCGACCTATTTGCTCAACCGTCGTTCAAAAGCGGCTTCATTAAAACAACAGAGGCCGGGGCTTGATAATCTCACCCAAACCGAAAGACAGGTGTTGCGACTAATCGCAGCGAACAAAACCAGCAAAGAGATCGCTGACGGGTTGTGCATTAGCGCCCGCACTGTGGAAAAGCACCGAGCGAATATCAGCGAGAAGCTTGAGCTACACGGCAGTCACGCATTGCTCAACTTCGCCCTCGAGCATAAATCAGAACTCTCATAATTCGACCTAACCAACGCAGGAAAAAATAAGTAGAACTACGTAGCTGGAAATACGTAGCAATCGGTATTCATTTTGCTTTCTGTTTCACTCATAGTTCCTTCGGTCAGAAACCAATTGATATTAGGGAACGCATGACGATCTTAATCGTCGAGGACAACGACTCGATGCGACAAATGATCAAGAAGCTGCTTGGTGATCTGACAGACGCTTTCAAAGAATGCGTTGATGGAGCGCAGGCACTTGCGACTTACGGACAGCATCGCCCAGATTGGGTCCTAATGGACATCAAGATGAAAGAAATGGACGGCCTAGCCGCAACCATACAAATCAAAGCAGCCTTTCCCGAAGCCCAAATCATTATCGTTACGGGCCACGACGATGCGAGGTTACGCGAAGCCGCCCACAGTGCGGGTGCCTGCGCCTATGTGAATAAAGAGAATTTGTTTGAGTTGCGTCGGATTCTGGTTCAGGAAGCATAAAGTATTCGGCTCGCTCACCGCTCCGCTCACAAGGAGATAAACATGTTCTGCAAGCCTCATCTGAAAACTCAAGCTATCATTCAACCGAGCCCTCTCCGACTCCAAGATTCCCAAAAGACAAAACTGAATCTTATCCGGCTGATATCGCTCATTGCGATCGTAGCGTCGGTCGTGACTATCCCATGGGCCACGTCCACGAGAACACAGCCAATGAACACGCTGAATTCGCCAAGTCCAACGGATTCGAGAAGCTCAATCACGGTCCGTGCGAGCCGAGACAATCCCTGGATCAGTTCTGCGACGACAATCACGGTAACGAACACGAACGACAGCGGTCCCGGCTCGCTGCGGCAGGCGATCATTGATGCAGCCTCCGGCGACATAATCAACTTCAACATTCCACGGAGCGATCCGGGCTGCGATGGCGGCGTTTGCATGATCACTCTGGCTACTCAACTGGCGATTAACAAGAGCCTGACGATTCAAGGGCCGGGCGCGAATCAGTTGATCGTGAGCGGTAACAGCGCTGTACGCGTGTTCAATATATTGCCCGGCAACTTCAACGTTACGCTCTCCGGGCTGACGATTACTAACGGGCAGGTGTTTTTTGGCGGGCAGGGCGCAGGCATTCTCAGCTCCAGTGCCACGGTGAATGTCATGGGCTGCACGGTCTCCGAAAATTCCGCCGGTCTCTCCGGAGCCAACGCCGGCACCGGCGGAGGCATTTCCAACTCCAGTGGCACGGTCATTATCACCAACAGCACGCTCACCGGAAACTCCGCCAACGCAGGTGGCGGCATTTTCAATTCCAGTGGCACGGTGACTATTAGCAACAGCACGCTTTCCGGCAATATTGCCAGCTCGAACGGTGGCGGCGTTTCCATGACCAGCGGAACACTGAACATAACCAACAGTACATTCTCGGGTAATACTTCCAACTTTCTTGGCGGCGGCATTTTCAGCGGCAACGGTGGCGGCACGCTGAATGTTACCAACAGCACACTCTCGGCAAATTCTGCCATCGAAGGCGGTGGCATCTATAACCAAGCCTTCGGGGTGAATGTCAAAAACACCATCATTGCCCTGAACACTGCTTCTAATTCCAGCCCGGATGTTCGTGGCCTCTTTTTCACCTCGCAGGGCTACAACCTGATCGGTAACGGCGACGGCAGCGGAGCCTTCACTAACGGTGTTAATAACGACCAGGTCGGTACTACCGCCATGCCCCTGGATCCGTTGCTCGGACCACTCACCGACAACGGCGGTCCCATGCAGACGAGGGCATTGCTCGGAGGCAGCCCGGCGATTGACCAGGGCAACCCGGCGAACGATCCGAGCAATGGCGCTCCTATCACCACAGACCAGCGCGGACTCTTGCGTCCAGTTGATGATCCGACTATTTCCAATCCACCTGGCGGCGACGGTTCAGACATCGGAGCGTTCGAGGTGCAACAAGGAAGTCCTAGTCCAACGCCGACACCATCCCCACCTCAAACATGTATTCAACCCCCTTCAAGTGCGATCGCGTGGTGGCCTCTGGATGAGACGAGTGGAACAATCGCAATGGATGTAGTGGGAAACAAATCAGGCGCACATTTCGATGGGCCCACACACGTGACTGGCAAAGTCAGAGATGCTCTGCAATGTGATGGCGTGGACGATTTTGTAGGCGTCGGCGACAGCGATCTTTGGGCCTTTGGAAATCGCGACTTTACTATCGAGCTGTGGGCATACTTCAACTCTCCGGGAGGCGGCACAATAGGCCATCCCAGTCACATATTTATCGGGAATGATGAAGGGCCATTTACTGTCAACAAATGGTTTTTTGCACTCGGTGGCGGGAGGTTAGAATTTGTCTTTACCAGTCCCACTATCGGGGATCAGTTCTTGGCGTTTGGCGCCTTTGCTCCGAATCTCAATCAATGGTATCACCTTGCTGTCAGAAGACAAGGCAATACCTTTACTGCTTTTGTCAATGGCCTCCCATCAGGTTCAGTAATCAACACTCGATCTATCCCCAATCCTAACGCTCCCCTGACGGTCGGGCAGGCGGAAAGTCTCGGATTTATGAATGGTCGCCTCGATGAAGTCACTATCTATGACCGCGCGCTAACGCAGGTAGAACTTCAAAGTATTGTAAATGCCGGCATACAGGGTAAATGCAAGCCTCTTCCAGCTGTCACAGAGTTCGTTTCGCCATCGAAGGGCGGCGACACCGGTGCTGTAACGGTAAGGATCACGGGCAGTGGTTTTTTGGAAGGTGCCTCGGCAAAGTTGGCGCGAGTCGGAAATTCCGACATCGTAGGCAACCCTGCGGTGCTGAGTGAAGACGGCACTACCCTGACCGCGACCTTCGATCTCACCGGCAAGGCGCGCGGGCTTTGGGATGTGGTGGTAACGAACGTCGACGGAACGACAACTGCTTTACCGAATGCCTTTACCATAGAAGAGGGTCGCGATGCCAAGTTGTGGGTGGACGTGATCGGGCGAGGTGCGATTCGCGCACAAAGAGAGAATAGGTACTGGGTTACTTATGGCAACAGAGGCAATGTGGACATGCGAGGGGCCACGATTCTGATCACAATCCCGGTTTCGGCGATTGCGAAGCTACAGATTGCGGGAGCGCCGGACGTAATACATGATCCGGCAGAGCTGCCTTCGAGCTACACCGCCCCTATCGCTGCTTTCCGAGTCACAGCGGGACGGGTCAAGGCCTCGTCAACAGGAGCATTCCCAATTGCCATTACGGTTCCAGCGGCAGTTAGTTCTCTGACTTTGCAGGCTCGTATTCTGCCAGGTCAAATAAACCAGACGCCCATAGCCGCGGCGACAGAGACAGTGGCCACCCAAGGTATGGCGCAAACCGGAACTGCGACGGTGATGACGCGCGTTTTCATCGGGAAGAAGCGGGATGATTATCACGCAGTGCTAATCGTGCCGGTACTTGACTCACAAGGCCAAATAGTCGCCTACAGCCTGTACACACAATTCCAGAGAGACGGGGTAAAGGATTTCTTGGACAGTGTAACAGGCACGGGGGATGCTATCGAGACAGAGATAAACCGCCGGTTCCCTGTCAGCGATTGGGATCAGGCGAGGGGAGAACGCGACGTCTCGCTTGTTGATGCGAGGGCTCTCGCAGCAAAAATGGACGAGCTTGCGAAGTCATTCATCTGGATTCACGACGATTCGTGTTGGAAATGCTTTGACCAGAATCCACCACGTGGGAACTGTACCGGCATTCTGGAGTACGGTGCTGAGCTTGCAGGGATGCCATCACTACCCGAGGGTTTTATACCGCTCTTGGAGGAGTTGAAGATGCGGCGCAATTGGGCGTACGATCCATTCCAGTGGGGCGACGCCTGGAACATGGATCTTCCCCCTCAGTTCCCCATACTATTGCCAGAAGGAAACGCTCAGGGTGCTGCCGCCGAGACGGACGGGGTTTCGGCCGCTTCCACTTCGGTCGTTGTTAATTCCTTCGATCCCAACGACAAATTTGGCTCTCAAGGAGTGGGACAATCAAGGTTTCTCTCTAGCGACGAACCTCTCCGTTACTCAATCTTTTTCGAAAACGTCGAGACCGCTACAGCGCCCGCACAGGAAGTAGTAATCACGGATCAACTCGACACCTCGAAGATAGATCTGAACAACTTCAGCTTTGGGCCAATCAGTTTTGGAAATAACCGAATCGTTCCGCCTCCGGGCCTCACCGAGTACGTGACCACTGTTGACCTCCGACCTGCAAAGCCGTTACTCGTCGATGTCGAAGGCCGACTCGACAAAACCACCGGCCTCGTCACTTGGCGTTTTAGATCAATTGATCCAGTAACGGGCCAACCCCCTGATGATCCACTTGTCGGATTCCTGCCTCCGAATAAAGTTCCGCCGGAGGGCGATGGGAGCGTGCTGTTCACAGTGATGCCCAAAAAGGGCCTCGCCACCGGAACTGAGATCCGCAACAGGGCCAGGATTATCTTCGACGCAAATGAACCCATCGACACCCCGGATTGGTTCAACACCATCGACAACTCAAAGCCGTCAAGCAATGTCCTGCTCCTCACAGCGGGCCTGTGCATAAGCGACTTTCAAGTGCAGTGGGCGGGAACGGACGAGGGCTCAGGAATCGCGAACTACACGATCTATGTCTCAGACAACGGCGGGCCCTTCACCGTCTGGCAGCAAAACGCAATCGCTACTTCCGGCGTATACCACGGTCAGTTCGGTCATACCTACGCCTTTTACAGCGTGGCGCAAGACAAGACCGGCAACATAGAAGATGATCCTACCAACCCGGATGCGACTGTCACTCTCACCGAGCCAGCGCCGCCCACCTTTACGAGTGTGCCTGCGGCTGTCACCGCATATACTGGTCAAGGTGCAACTGCCTGCGGAGCATTCGTGAGCGATGCAATTCTGGGAACGGCTACCGCGCAGAGCGCCTGTTCTGCGGTAAACGTCACGCGCAGCGGTGTTCCGAGCGGAAACTTCTTCCTTGTCGGACAAACCACAATCACCTACACGGCTACAGATGGGATCGGCAACTCGGTCACAGCCACACAGACCGTGACCGTCATCGACAACACGCCCCCGATAATCACGACTGAGTCAGCAAGTCCAGCATCACTTTGGCCGCCGAACCATACGATGCGCGACGTTTTAGTCAATTACACCGCCCTGGATAATTGTTCATCCACCTGCACGCTCAACGTGACGAGCAACGAACCTGTAAACGGCACGGGAGATGGCGATACTGCTCCTGACTGGGAGATCGTCGATCCCCATCACGTGCGACTCCGCGCCGAGCGGGCAGCTATTGGAAACGGTCGCATTTACACGATCACTGTCACCTGTACGGATGGCGCGGTCAACTCAACCTCCAAAGACGTCGCTGTGTTTGTGGCGCACAACATCGCTGGCCCGACGAGCGGTGCTGCTTTCAAGATCGGGACTACTGTGAACTTCTCGGGTACATTCTGGGATCTGCCGGGACGCAAGCACACTGCACTATGGATCTTCGATGACACGCTCTCGACCACCGGCAACGTCGTCGAGCCGAGCGGCTCGAAATCCGGTACCGTCACAGGCGCTTACACTTTCACCACACCGGGAGTGTACAAGATCAAGCTGAAGGTGACTGACAATACAGGTCAGACGAATTGGGTCGATACGGCTCGAGACACCGAAGCGATTGTCGTCATCTACGATCCGAACGGTGGTTACACAATTGGCGGCGGCTATATCTCGGTACTTGCAGGCTCTTATCCTGCTAACCCGAGCAAGACGGGCAAGTTGAGCTTCGGCTTCAACTCAAAATATACAAACGCAACGAACCCAAAAGGAGAGACGCAGATCCAATTTGCTTTGGGTGGCTTGGAGTTTAATGCGCTGAACTACGACTACCTAGCGATATTAGGTGCAAGAGCCCAGTTTCGCGGCTTCGGTAAACTGAATGGCGAATCCGGTTACAACTTCATCTTAACCGTCATTGACGGACAGCTCACGGTCGGAGGTGGAGTCGACAGGTTCCGCATCAAGATCTGGAACAAGACTACCGGTGCGATCGTCATCGACAGTCAGATGGGCGAGAGCGACGCGGTCGATCCCAGCACACCTGTCGGAACGGGAAGCAGTATCGTGATCCAGAAGTAAAATGAATTGGGGAAGATTTACGGAACCTCTCTTAGTAAGAACGCGACCATTGCTTATTTCCACTGTCCCTGGAGCACGAAGGCTGCCCAATAGTAAGGCGCTTTCCACTGCTTTTGCTTCGAAATTTCAACTTGTGCTGCTCGCAACGCAGCAGCAGGTCGCATTCTTTTTCCAAGCATTCCCTGATAGAAATATTTCATCAGTTCAGCCGTAGCATCATCTTGCACTTTCCATAAGCTGGCCACGACGCGCGTCGCGCCTGCGTACATAAAGCCGCGTGTGATTCCTATAAGTCCCTCACCTTTCACGTCCTTGCCCAACCCTGTTCTGCAAGCGCTGAGCACGACTAGTTCCGCTGGCAGGTTCAGATTGTATATTTCGTGAAGTCTCAGGAACCCGTCTTGCGGTTGACCCTGTTCGTCAATCAGCGAAAGCACGATTCCGGACAACTCCGGATGCGCGCTGTTCAATAGTGCGTGAGTGGCAAAGTGGACGATCCGATACTGGCTCAGCTCAGGACTAGTTGCGGTGGCTCGACTGGCTTTGAAGTCGATAGCCTTCATTGCTTCTCCTGCGGGTGCAAAAGCCAATATCGCCTCAGCTTCCTGGCGCGAGAACGGCAAACGCGAGATACCACCTGCGGTGTCTATCACTCCAACCTCTCTGATTGCTCGTTCAAGATCTTCGGTCGGCGATTGCCTTTCGGGTTGTGCGGCCTGACCTCTTGCTGCTTTAACGCGCGGATCATCTTTCTCGAAGACGGGATCAGCAAGTACTACAACCGCCTTGGCGGCAGGGCTGCGGCCAACCGTCTCCTGCCCTAGTCCGGCTAGCACCGACGCGGACGGAAGGCTCACGATCTCGTGCTCGATAACCAGCGGTTGATAGTTCGTAGTCGCTTGTCGGCTCTTCATAGTAGCTGGCACCTGCTCGCCGAGCACTGACAATTGAGCGCCCACCATAGGCGCCGGCAGTGCTGCGAACGGGACGTATTGCAACGCCCCATCAGCTACGATAAGCAGTCGTTTCTTTCCCAACTGCGAAGCTACCGGTCCTAGAAGGATTTGACTTAATGCGGCTGCTTGTTGCCAGTATTGCGCGTCAGCCTGCGCAACACGCGCTTGTCGTTGTGTGAGAGTTTCATCCGGCACAGGCTGGCGCGCAGTCAATAGGCCATAGGTCTGCCGAGCTGCCGCTTCTATTTCGGATCGTTTGGGCAATACATAACTTGTGATTGAAGTCTGAGTCACCGCCCAGAGATAAGTGCGCTCTTCGCCCAGCGAGTACTCCAGCAGCAGCGTATCCGTATCAAGTAGTTTCTGTTGAATCTCCTGAGTGGTTAAAGGCTGTGGCTGAGTCAGCGCAGCATAACGCGGACTGACTTGTCGTATTCGAGCCTCCACTTGCTGGTACTCAGTTGTGAGTCCTTCAATTTCTTTGGCAACCGCCTTAGCTTGTGCGTCGGTGTGTTTGCCGCTGAGCACGCGCACCTGGTATTCCGCCTTGCCATTCAGCAATTGTTGCAATGAGCGTTCGCGTTCCAGCAGTGCTGGATCAACTCCCTGACGAATATCCGCGCGGCCTTCCGCAAGAAGCTCAAGCATGCTGCGAGCGCGGGCACGCTCACTGACCTCGAGTGCGATGACGTTATAGCCTTCCGATGGATCGAGGCGATGCAACTCCATGAGTAGATCAATGTAGAACTCGTAATATTCGTGCGCTGAGGCGAAGTAGGATGCGCGTAGGTCTTGGCTACTTATCTCTTTACGCAACGAGTCGACTATTGTGAGGGCAGCCTCAATATGAGAGCGAGATTCAATCAGATTGCCACGGCGGCGCTCGACGCGAGCAATGCCACGGCGAGTTTGGGCTTGCCCGCTGAGGTCACCTATTGCTTGTCCGATCGCTAGTGCTTCGTTGTAGTAATCAAGTGCTTGCTGTGTTTTACCAGTAGACTGATAGACGAACGCCATGTTGCTCAAAGTGTAAGCCTCCGCTCTGCGCTCACCTATTAGTCGCTCAATCGCTAGCGCCTGGTTATAGTGATCGAGCGCTTTCTGCATTTCGCCCAGCGATTGATAGACGAACCCGATGTTACCCAGCGCGTAGGCCTCACCTCTCCGCTCACCTATTAGTCGGTCAATCGCTAACGCCTGGTTGTAGTGATCAATCGCTTTCGGCTTCTCTCCAAGGGAGTCATACACTGAGCCGATGGCGCCTAACGTATAGGCTTGGCCCCGGCGGTCCCCTATTGCTCGCTCAATTGTTAGTGCCTGATTGTAGTGATCAAGCGCTTTCAGCTTGTCTCCCAGAAAGTCGTATGCGAAAGCGATATTGTGGAGCATCCGCGCTTCGCTACCGCGATCACCTATTGCTCGGTCAATCACTAGCGCCTGATTGTAATGATCAAGCGCTTTTTGCGTTTCACCACGCAAGTTATAAGCTGCTCCGATATTGCCGAGCGTGAAGGCTTCACCTCTGCGATCACCTACTGCTCTCCTGATCTGTAACGCTTGGCTCAAATAATCAAGCGCTTTTTGCATTTCACCCAGCGACTGATGGATGAAACCGATGCTGTTCAGAGTGCTACCCTCTCCTTTGCGATTTCCCTCGGCTCGGTGGATTGGTAGTGCCTGATTGTGGTACTCAAGAGCTTTCTGCATTTCACCCAGCGATTCATAGGCCACGCCGATGTTGCTGAGTACACGAGCTTCCCCTCTGCGGTCACCTGTTGCTCGATCAATCGTCAGTGCCTGATTGAGGTAATCAAGCGCTTTCTCCGTCTCGCCGAGTGCCGCATAGCCCGCGGCGAGGTTGTTTAGCGTCTCAGCCTCCCCTTTGCGGTCACCGTCGGCTTGCCTGAGGGGCAATTCTAGAGAAAAGCAATCAACTGCTTTCTTAATGTCACCCAAAAAATATAGAGTCTCGCCAAGCTTGCTAAGCGCATTGGCTTCCCCATTCAGATTCCTTGAACCCCGCCAGTGGGGCAGGGATGCTTCGTACTTCGTCACAGCTTTCCGCAGAGACTCTGCCGTCCCGCGTGCTCTTAACAACTCTCCTTCTGCATAATCTCGCTCAGCGGCAATGCGGCTTCTATCTTGTTCTGTGGGTGTGCGGATCTCTTCAATCTTCACCTCGTAACGGCCGGTGGGTGCATCTTTTTCCAGAGAGCGCACCTCCAACTTGTAGGTGCCCGAGATGTCCACAATCCAATGAAGAGGCTCGGGACCTTGCGTGCCGTTGGGACTGTCAACCTCTGCCAGCTTGTTGGCGTCAGGACTAAACAATGCCACGACCACATCAATTCCTCTTTGATCTACCACTACATGCAAATATTGACCGGCGGTGAGCGTTAAGTGATAAGTATGTGATTGACCACCCGCAAGCTCTCGCTGGATTGGCTTGCCTATCTCAAGCGGGCGAACATCCTTGTCGATCTGCATTGCCCTGTTTGAACCAAGGCGGAATTGTTCGCTTCGCCAATGGGATCTCGCACGCCCCACAGCCATCGCCACTGACAAGTCGGACACGAGCAGAACGACCGCAAGAAAAGCGAGGCCGAAGTGCATAAATCTTTTGAGTCTGTTCGGCAGAATCAGGCGTGCCTTTCGTTGGTCCATCATGACACTCCTCCTCAAGGTCTCGCTGGTGAGGGAAGAACACCAATCACCTTCTGACAACCCTAAAAAAATACTTGCCGACACCTTCAGCATCCCCCGTGGCGGTAACTCCCTTTAGAGTCACCAAGTAGTCTCCTTCGGTTAATAGCTGTGACGGCAGTTTCAATACAACAGTTTTGCCTGACTTGGTTGGTTGAGGTCTCGATACCTCACGTCCTTCCACTGTGTGAATCTCGGCACGGTAGCTCTTGTACTCGTCTCCCTCAACGAGGAGTCGCAACCGTACTAGCTTTGCTTCTCGCGGAATGACCAATCTCTTAGTTTCGCCGGCTTCCCTGACAAGACTCGGCACTAATACGAATGAGGCGATCACGGGCTCCGGTCTCGGCTCTGATTGTCGCCTGGTCAATTCTTCCTCAAGCAGGTCTGCTTCGCGGCGCCTACGTTCAGCCTCCTGGCCCAAGTGGTCCGTTCGCTCCTTCGCTTCACCGATTTGTCGTTGTAGTTCTTGCTCTCGCTTCTGTAGTGCTGCCCGGTCTGACTCACTCTGTTCGAGCCGATGTCGTAGTTGGAGAATTTGAATCATCAAAAAGACTCCCCCCACGACTAACAGCAAAACTGCCGTGACTAATGCCATCCGCCAGTTGTCAGCGCGCAAAGGCTGTAATAAAGATCGCCACCGGGAGACTGATTTCTTGGTTGCAATACTCGGTACTGGTATGGACTGAATGTCAGAGATAGATTCCGTAAATGCTCGGGCAAACTCCACTCTCTGGCGCCTTTGTGGAGACAAAAGAAAGTGGCTCTCGAACCGCTTGTGATCCGCGCTTGAGAGCTTGCCCCGCACATAACTGTCAATTAGGTCGCGTTCGATGGTCTGAAGCTCCAAATACAGGTTGTCATCGGCAAAGTATTGCTCTTCCAGTTGAGTCTGGTCTTCTTCGGGCAGTTCACCCAACAGATATCGCCTTATTACCCTTTCATTCCTGTCTGTTTGTTTCATTCGCCGGTGCGCCTTTTAATTAAATGAGGAAAACGGAAATCCATCTCATGCAACTGTTGACTGTCTCAGGCAAGCTTCAACGCAGTGCTCGAGTTTGTCTCTGATCCGAAGTGCCCTATTACTCAATGCATTACGCGTTATACCCAACTCGTTTGCCAGTAGCTTCCTGGTTCTTAGCTTTTCGCTCCCTTCCCCCTGGTAGAACCGAACAATCAGATCGCCGTCGTCTGGACGAAGCGTTTTCTTGCAGCGCTCCAGGCATTCAAGTTGTTGCTCGAAGTTCCGTCGCTCCGATTCGTGCTCCTTCAGTTCGCTTGGATCCTCGGAAGGTTCCTTACCTCGGGTCAAGTCGTCGATTGGCGTTGTATCTCTCTCTCGCTTTTCCCAGTACTCTTTCAGGATGTTTCGCGCCACACCGTAAAAATAACTGGCTGGGTTACTTACATAAATTTCCTTACCCGATTCTATTCCTCTCGCAACTCGGTTGATCGTTTCATCGGCGTGATCTTCAGGGGAGAGACAGCCACGACACTCAAAGAAGGTCATGAGCTTCTGGCGAAGATTTTCATACCTTTCCCCAGCACGCTCGCGGTCAGTGTCGAGTTTCGCAAGCAGCTTATCGAAGGCTTCCTGGTTCAAAACCCAGTCTTTTTTCAGGGAAGGCGAGGCATCCACAACGTGATACTCCTCAGGGCTGTCTTACCCCGGAAGTTTTTCTGCTCGTGCGGCAATCCATTCTATAAAACGGGCTTTGCCAGGTAAAGGATCGGACGAAGCCTACTCTTCACCATGAGAGGGCCCATCTTCAACGGGTCTGTTCGAGCGCGAGTGGTCCAATTCGCCTATCGAGATGTTTTTGGTGTCTGGCCATTACAGATTGAACCTGCGACAGCAGACATCGCAAACACAGGAATTCATACTTGAAAGGAGAATTGAGATCATGAAACGCAATATCGTTGCTGCATTGGTTCTGGTTGTAGCGTTAACACTCGGCGCCGCCTTGCCGAGTTACGCGAGCACTCAGGGCAGCCAATCGTTTGGGATCTATAGAATCGCTGCACACAGCAATCGCACGTTTACCGCAACCTTCGCCGGCGGTGAAATCGCCACAGTAGCAGTCGTTGGTGATGGAGATACAGACCTCGATCTCTACGTCTATAACGAAAATGGCAATCTAATCGGAAAGGACGACGGTCCTACGGATGAGTGCCTAGTGACTTGGACTCCCAGGTGGACGGGTCGCTTCACCATCAAAGTAGTCAATCGAGGTAACGTCTACAACGACTGTTTGATTCTCACAAACTAACGTATGACCATTGCCCGGCAAGAAACGCTCATGCTTCGGATCGGCTCGGAAGTGGCATCGGTCGTTTAATCGAAATACCGGAGGTGGTTAATTGACCGCCTCCGTCGTTTTCTCTCCGAAATAATTCCCACCGCTCCTTGCTGTTGCGCTTGAGAGGACTTCGATGTTCAAGCGACCAAGTCAAGCGCTTTGCTCAGCTCGATTCTCGCCGTGGTTATTTCCCTACGCGCGTCAGCGAACGAGGCTCTCTCCAGACTTCAGAATAAGCTTTGGTGTTTGCACCTTCGCAAATTCGACTTGGTGGAGCGAGATGTTTTGCCCGTTTCACCATTACAGATCGGAACCTGAGATTTTACCGAATACCATGAAGATGTGGAGGACAAGACGTTGACGAAGAATCTAGTTGCAGGATTGGCATTCATAGCCGCATTGCTCTTTCTTGGAGTCGAGTCGGCTGCCGCGCAAGAAAGAACAAAAGACACGCTCACAATGAGTGCCTGGGCGCGAGTTATCCGAGGAGAACCGCAGGCAGCCAAGGCGAAACTCGCCTACGAAGCTCCAGCTACGCCTTATCTTCCACGCCGGTTTCCACCAACGTGTGGTGGTGTGTTTCCGACGCCTCCCTGCGGACCTTGCGGATCGACGTGTTATCCCGCGCCCTGCCCTTGTGGGTGTCGTCCCGTGCCCTGCCCGTGGGTGTGCATTCGGGGGCGGTGATAATCGCCACTTTATCTAGCCTCAGTAAAAGTCTAGCTGACCTAAACAATCTCGTAGGAGTCAAGATGCTGACTAAACGAATTTCAAACAGGAGAAAAGCAAAATGAAAGCACGAATGATTTTAGTGATGCTGTTAAGTACATTTGCCTTGGCTTCCCCAACGCTAGTAGCCAGCAGAGGAGCCGTCGTCGCGGCAGATCCTCTACAGGTGGACTTGAGAGGGAAGAGGGGAGTGGTTGATCCGAATGATCTAAAGAAGCACGACCCTACGCCTCCTTCACTCAAAACGAAGGAACCCCCATCCCCTAAAGTAAACGACAACAAAGGCGACGACCGTCCAAAGTCTCCGCCTAGTGATCAAGGTGGTGATCGGGGTAACGGTGCGACTGGAGTCAGAAAGCCCATACTTACACCAGTGCCGAAACGACCTACAGCTGGGCCAGTACCCAGGTAAAGTTTGGCCTTCCACAAAACAGATTAAGAGAACCTACTTTTCTGAAAGGAGAAAAAGTAAATGAAAAGAATGAAAACGGAAAAGAGAGAAATGCTGAAAAAGAGGATGCTCAGCGTAGCTATGACGGCTATGCTCTTGCTTGGTGTCGGGCAGTCAATTGTTGCTCAACAGCCTTCAAGTGGCAACGCAACCGAGAGGGCCAACAGCAGCGGCGCGATGGGCCAGCTCAATAGAGCTACAAATGGCACCCAATCCAACGGAACTACATTTGACAATCGGAACGACAGAATTGTACCTGGGCCAGGCGCATCTGTTCCCTCAGTTCCACAGCCTGTAGCCGTTTCATCGGGAACTGCTGGAGGCTATAGCGTAAATAGTTCGACGGGAACATCGAAAGGCAACTCTGGACAAAAAACGAAGCCTTAGAGAAAGTTGTTCTTTAACCACAAGAGAGTTAAGGACGTGCGAGTAATTAGCGATTAGAGTGGACCGACCGCCGCGCGAACATTTTGATTGTAGCTCGGCGGTTGGAAAAACTTTCCGCTCTCTGCTCTTATTGGTCCAGACGTGCCAGCGTTGTTGTGTCGAAACTCGTAACGCCATCTCTTAAAGCGCACCTCCAGTTTTCGTTGGCGAAGCAGGAATCGGGCCGAGTTTGGCTTGATCGCACTCATTCCCGGAAACACACGGAGCATGTTGGTGAACGATATCTCTTCACCACAATCAATCGAAACAGCCGGATGAACCTCAAATACGTGGTCCGGGTTTGAGGTTCCCTGTCCTCCCTGGGCACGCTCGGTATAGATGCGAAAGAAGCTGCTGACTTCACATTTCTTATTGATCACCTAACGATCAGAAGTGTGGACCATTTGGTTTCAAGTCCTCTCTCTCTCTCTCTCTCTCTCTCTCTCCCAGTTTGCCGTTGGGAGCAAACTTGCAGAGATTTGGAGGTTCGACCACGATGACCCGCGGTGAATGATCAGGTCTTTGACTGCTGGTCTTTTCATTGGTCACGGCGAAAAATCGCTCTGACATCCTTCACGGTCATTGTGGGATTTGAGTAACATTTCAAGAGCTTTAACAGTTCATGTCCATCCACGAGATTCACGTTAAGATTCTGCCTGTTTAGATTGTGCGCAGAGCTGCAGGCTGGCTTTGTAAATGAGCTCGTGGTGACTAAATAAGCCGCATCCGCCCCAAAATCATACTTAGCACCTACCAACCGGTGGACCAGATCGATCCCGACCTTCCGTGACTCAGCATATCGTTTGCACTCTACAATTATTATTTTCCCACTTCCTTTCGCAAGGCAGATGATATCGGCGCCCCCGTCGCGAGTGCTCTTCGTCAGTTCGATCGTATACCCCATTCCCAAAAATACACGGCTGACGACTTCTTCAAACCGTCTGGGCGCTAAGTTATAGATGTCAGAATATTTCTTCGAGAGGTGCGACATTATCTCATCGATAGCTAACCTCCCATCGTTAATAAGGAATCGCCGTAGACATGCAATTGCAGTCAGCTCGTCATGAGCTTGGAAGCGAATACTGTTCAACCACCAACCGCAACGTTCACATACGTAGCGATATGGATGCCATGGCGTGGGCGCATATCGCTCGATACGCTCCTCCGCGTGGCCAAGATTAAAGCCAATCATCTGGGCATCACGTTCGATTCTGCCGCGCACGTCGCTATAATTCCTTCGGATCAGTTTTTCTTGCTCTTCTTCTCTTAGAAGTTGATCCTTCACCCGTTTGTCGACTTCCGGATCATGTTTACTGATCCACTTACCGGGCATAGCAAAACCACAATAAATGCATTGAGGGCTATTTAGACTAGGGAATCCACCTTTCAGCTCGCTCTCCAGCTCGCCGGTGGCTTCTAAGTTAGACCGCCACACAAAGATGGGTGATGATTTAGTTTTCGGCATTAACCTATCTCACACGGCAGAATCATTTCAGCTTACTTTGTAACGCCTCATCATTACTTCCCAACTTTAGCAGAACATCACGTTTTCCTCGCCTTCTTATGCAATGGCTCTCGCTTGAGAGCCTGCCTGAAAGACTTCTCTGCGTCCTCAAGAACGCCCCCAAGGTGTAAAATTCCCACCTCTGTTGTTCAATATAAATGGATTTCCCGACGAGAGCCGATCAGCTTTCAAATAATATTTTTTCGCCTCATCATAAGCTCCCATAGTAAATAGTTGATTGGCAATATCGAAGTAAAAATATCGAAGTAAAAATCTTGTCTTTCACTCATACCATTGCCGATATCGACCGAGGAGTTTTGAGGCAAAGCTTTTTTGCAGCACGAGTGGCTCAACAAGCGATTGATCATGACAGCAAGAACTATTAGTGCTTTGTTTCCTGCCATCCACTTCCGATGACGATCAGGACTGTCGCTAACTACAGCGCTCAGGTTCTAGGCGGTTCGTGGATTTCTGATTTCTTTCCGCCATGTTTTTAGAGTCCCGCGGTGGATGCCGATCAAATCGGCAACGGCTTCCTCAGTGATTTTCCCCTGCTCCTCACTCGCTTTTTTCTCTGCTCTTTGAATCAGAAGCCTCTTAAGCTCTCTAAAGGCTTCAACTTTGGTGAACTGCGACCCCTGCAGTATGAGGTGGTCTTCATCGCGAAATTCCGAAAAGACTTTCCGGTGCAGTCGTTGAATCCACGCGTGTTCAGGCAGGATAATGCGATTAAATTGGTGCAGATGATAATCCGCTTCATCGTAAATATTTTCTCGGACAGCGACGCGAGCGAGTAACAAGCGTACAATGGCAGTTAACTCGGGAAAGTTTGCCTTGTTGCAAAGATGGAGAGCCTCGGACAAGATCTCTTTCACCGCAGTTAATCCGTGATGCCCGGTAGGTTGAGTGTTGCGATCGAGAGTCTCAACTTCTTCCCTCGCGGTGCCCGTTTTGTTGGTTGGTAATGCACTCTCTTCAATAAGCGCTCGATCGATAATGTTTGCATCCTCTGCTGCCGACTCTTCCGCAAACGGGTTTCGAAAGTGAGTTGCCTATTCCTGAAATCTCTACTGAAGGAATCGTCGAGTTTGATTGCCGGAACACTCTTACTGCGCTGGCGAACACTTCGATTGAATGCCCGCCTCTCAATTCGATGTTGCTTGATTTGTGCCTCTCGTATTTGGTTGAAAGGAAATTCTTTTATGCTCCCGCAAAATCGGCAACTGGTTGAGGGGAGATTGGTCAGTCTGGTCTCCAAATCAAATTCTTGCATTCCCCGTCGCGGCGAGGCACGTGATGAGTTTCTCGCGCAAAGTGAGACTTATGCTGTTGTAGTGCTAGAATGAGGAGGCATGCTATTCGCTAAGAACATGCTATTTCTTCAACCCTATCACTGGAGACGAACGGTTTATGCCTGAAACATCTGTACCAACGCCTCCCGGCTTTGACACTCTATCGAAAGCCGAACAAGTTCGTTATCTGCAGGCTCTCTGGGATCAAATCGCCGAAGACCCAGGCACTCTTCCAGTCCCGGAGAATCATCTTCGATTAGCCGAAGAGCGCCTCAAACGCTACCGCCAAGATCCCGTACGCGCACACTCCGCTTTCGAGGTACTCGACCGCCTCGCTGACACTTCCAGTGCAAACCCCAAGTCCGAGTGAGCCGTTACCGTCTTCTCTCTGATGCTGCTGCGGATGCCGACATTGAAGCGGCGTTCGAATGGTACGAGTCCGAACAACCGGAATTGGGGTTTGAATTTCTGGATGAAGTTAGAGCCACTTATAATCGCATTCTCGACGGACCATTCAAGTACCAAGAACTTCGATCTGGCATCAGGCGCGCCCTGACGAGAAGATTTCCATATGGAGTTTATTTCTCAGTTGAGGATGATCACATCGTAGTCATCGCGGTCCTCGATACTGCTCGCGATCCCGCTGAATGGCAGTTCCGAGTCTAATAAGCGTCGAATGCTCATAATGCGCTCCGAAAAATTGAAGTACCAAACTGCAAACTACCAAGAGCGGTAACACTGCTGTCTTCGTCGCCAAATTAAATGCGACTCATGCTTTCTTTACTCTTTAACAACAGTATTCGTTTGCTTGTGGGTAGTATAGTTTGGCAGGTAAGACGTCGATAAGTCGATTAGGCTGCTAATCAGCGCCTCGCGAGGATCGTCTTTAGCTATTGCTAACTGCCCTCCTGTTGAGAATGTCGCGAGCCTTGTCAATGGTTTTCTTATTCATGTTGTAGTATCTCATCGTCATCTTCACGTCACTGTGGCCCATCAGATTAGCAAGCGCTGGTAACGGTATGCCTTCATTAGCCATTTCAGTACCGAAGTTGTGACGCACAGAATAGAAATAGCGTGTACCTTTCGGGACTGCCGCTTCGGTGTATGCCGCAGTCCACAACTTGCGCAAATTGACCTTCGCAGGTTCAAAGACAAGAGCATTGTCGTTCTTGTTCTTTCTCTGGAGTTGCAGTTGCAACAACTCCTTCTTCAACCGGCTAGTCATCTGCACCGGCCAGCGCTTTGGCTTGATGTTCCTACCTTTGCCTTTGTAGGCAGTGAGCGTGATGATCTCGTCAGCAAAGTTAATGTCTTTCCATCGCAGGTAATCCAACAAGCTGGACTTTCTGGCTCCAGTATCCATTGCCGCAATGAACACTGGTAGAGTATGACGACGTTCAGAAGTGTCGAGCGCCTTCATTACTCGCAGTGCCTCTTCGTCAGTAAGCTCGCGAGTCTTGATCGGGTCTGGCGTTTCAGCGGCGTCGTGAATCAAGTTCCGTGACACCGCTTTAGTGAACGGCGATCTAAGTAGCCACCCTTCATCCACCGCAATGTTGAAGAGCCTGCGGGCCTTAGACAACTCACGATCAACGGTCGAAAGAGTAACCTTCCTCAGGTTCTTTATTGTTCCCGTCAGTCGTGCGACCTGATAGTCTGTCAGCTTCTTTTCATTGATCTTTCTTATATCGATGTCTCCAAAGAAGGCGACCAGATTGTTGAGGGCGGCGTGTGCTGGGACAACGCTCCGAAAGCCGGTTATTTTTGTCTCCTGATCGTCGTAGACGGCAGGGACATAGATGTTGTCTTTGGCATGTTGAGCAAGCTGCCGGAATGTAACTTTACCGGCAACGAGTTGTGCTGGTCCATTTTTCAGTAGTTCAACTTCGATCTCTGCCTGCTTGGGTTTGATCGCAGACTTGTTCTCAACCCGACGCAGAATGTCGAACGGACGACCCTCATCGATCTTGTAGCGAACACGAGCATAATAGTTGCCGTTGATCTTACGGTGCGTGCGGCTGATGATTGTTACTTCGCCTGTCATTTGGGACCTCTCGCTGCGAGCGCACGTTGATCAGCATTTGTACGAACTACTTTTTTGCTGGTTGCGAAACAGTCACTAGAAACCGTAAGCCCGTAGGTGATCCCATCGAAGCCATCGGGATCGCCGGCTTGTTTATCTTTCATTGTTTCTCTCCGTTTCTATGGCCCCAAAGCCAGTGATAGTTTTACCCCTTTGGTTTACCCCTTTTTACGTGGTTTTCAGGACACATCAGCGCACTGCGTGACACCGAGGGACACAAAAAAAACCAGCGTCTTTATTGAGCGTTTGCGATTTTGTTAGGAATTTTGAGAGCGTTCAGATCGTGTGTGAAACGAGAACTCTACCACTGAGCTAAGCGGGCGGCCTTGTAAAATCGGACTTTCATTGAGGTGGAGCCAAAATGTACCCCTATTCCTACCCCTCAGTCAATGTAGGTAGAAAAGCAATGTAGGTAGAAAAGCAAGAAATCTACTCATATGGTCCATTAAGTTCGCTGCGGATTCCGGGGCAAACCGGCCAGGCATTCAAAAATGAAACCGGCCACTGATTCCGGAGCAAACCGGCCGGTCCATCCCAAAAATCTCATCCGGCGTTTAAATCCCTACACTTAGAGCTAGACTTAAGCTACGCTGCGGTGGCTCCATTGATTTCCATTTCTGGCTGCTTTCAACCTATCCATGACTGTTTGCTCCGTGCTCTATCCACTACTCCGCTCTCTGCTTAAGCCTCGGCTTGGTATTGTCAACTTAACTGGCTGAAGACAATAAGATCCTTTTTCCAGGCAGCGTGAGTCTACTGCTCGTCACCGATCAGTCTTGCTAAGCTGTTACCTCAATCCCAACCACCTGCTTCCAGACAGTAAATCTATCTTTCATCATAGACACCAGCGCTACAGAAATGTCGGCCCACCCGAAAGTGTGAGGCAATGACTCCGAAGGCCGATAGGAATCTTTGTACGTGTCCCGATGACTTGAAACCGCGCATAACTTTTTCGCGCAATCTGGTCGGCTGATGTGAATTCTCGACGCGATTGTTCTGATACTTTTGTTGAAGGTGTTCGACGCTCGGTAATACTTCGGCCTTTGCGGCACCATAGCTCCTCAACTTATCGGTGATGATCACACGCGGAACATACCGCAGTGTCTTCAACAGTTTGCGGAAGAACTTCTTGGCGGCTTTCTTATCTCGTTTGCTTTGGACCAGAATATCTAAAACATCTCCATCCTGGTCGACCGCACGCCACAAGTAATGAATGCGTCCATTGATCTTGAGGAACACTTCGTCGAGATGCCATCGATCGCCAGGCCGCGGAGCTCGCCGTCGCAAGTTCTTAGCATAGGTCTGGCCGAACTTGAGGCACCATTCTCGGACGGTTTCGTAAGTGAGAACCACGCCACGCATTGCTAACATTTCTTCGACATCTCTAAAACTCAAAGCGAAGCGAAAGTACAACCAAACACAATGACTGATGATCTCAGCAGGAAAGCGGTGACGATGATAAAGACAAACGGAGGTACGCATCCGTGCATTATGCCGCGTCATTAGACTAGTGGCATCTTAGCTATTTAACCTGACAATACCGTCCCTGGTGTAGTGACCGGCCACGAGTCGACGTGCCATGTCTTCCCGGCCCGAGCGACGTAACGAAGATGATCAATCCCGGTAGCGACCGTCGAACCGAGAGCCTCGGCCGAGCTCGGTGAAACGGAGTCCGACGATGACGCCATCCTCGACGATCCAGCGGAGGTCGTAGCTGGCGCGGTAGCTGGGTGGCCAGAAAGAACCGAAGCGACCGTCATCGTCGACGTACCACTCGCCCCTGGTCGGACGTCCGTTTTCGACATACGTGGTAGTGCCGTCCGCCTCAAAAACCTGGGTCGCATGGTCGGAGAATGCAAACTCTCCCGCCGTCAATGCCCGCAGGATGAGTGCCGGCTCGACCCTGTCGCCGTCGGACGCCTTGATATCATTCAACCCGTGCACAACCCAACCCCTTTCAGCTGTTAATGTATACCCGAGGCAATTCGAAGACAGCTCATGCCACTCAGGTCGAGCCAGTAAGATTCGCGGATGTGCGTAATACGAATCAACGCTCTGTCGCAGTCGGTGCAACGCAACACTGCGCCCATCCTGTGCCCGTAAAGCATCAGTTCTGCGATAGGTCTCATTGTGCCACAGCCCCCGCACGTCGCTTCTGCGGCCGTCATCTCAAACGGAAAAATTTCGTTCAGCAAACCTCCAGCTGCGTTGCCATCCAATCTCAAATTGTTATCCGTCATACCCCTCAACCTCCGCTAGGTCCGAATCGCTCCGTCTTGATCCGGTCCGGTTCGTAACCCAATTCCAGTAAATAAGTGGCGACTGTCTCGACCAACGCTGTCGGACCGCAAGTGAACGCAAGCGGTTTTTCCGCAGGCCTCCATCCGGTCTCTGCCAACATTGCGCGGTCAATTCTGCGACGGTAACTTGTCCAGTTTGGGGGCTGCAGTCTCGTTAAAGTGTGAATGACGCGGAGCGAAGAATCGTTTGCAGATAAATGGTCAAGCTCTTCGCGGTAGATAACATCGTCGTAGGAATGCGATGAGTATAGTAGTTTAGTCGGAACTTTATTGTCCGAATTCGCTCGGTGCCGAATCATCGCCATAAGCGGCGCGATGCCGCTTCCGCCCGCAACGAGGAATAGCGGCGAGCCGTCGTTCCTCCCGTCGCGGGCATCCCAAACAAAGTAGCCGCCGATTGGACCACGCAACTCGATTCGATCGCCGATTCTCAATTCCTCGACCAAATACGGCGAAACCTCGCCGCCTTCGACGCGCTCGACAGTTAGGAGTACATATGCATCCTCCGGAGGCGAAGCGATTGAGTAGCTACGCTGCGCCTGGTAACCGTCTTCCGCCGTCAGCCGGACATCGACGTGCTGCCCGGCAAGGTGATTGGTCCAATCCGGCACATTGAGAATTAGACTTTTGACGTTCGGCGTTTCCTGACGAGTTTCAACCACGGTTCCGAGTTGCCATTTCAGCTGCTGGGCCATGCCGTTTTAATCTCCTGCGTAGCGCTGCTCTTTCCAGGGGTCCCCGTAGTTGTGATAGCCGACCGACTCCCAGAAGCCCGGACGGTCTTCCCGAACGAGTTTGAAGCCGCGCACCCATTTCGCGCTTTTCCAAAAATAGAGGTGCGGCACGAGCAGCCGCGCTGGGCCACCGTGCTCGGGCGCGAGCGAACTTCCGTCGTATTCATGAACAACCCACGCTTTTCCGCCGCGGACGTCAGCGAGCGGCAGATTCGTCGTGTAACCGCCGTCGCAAAAGGCTATGAGATGGCGGACGAGTGGCTGCGCTTCAAAGTTAACGCCCGCAAGCAGCGTGTCGAGCGAAACTCCTGTCCAAACGGTGTCGAGCTTTGACCACTTCGTGACGCAGTGAATATCAACTGTCACGGTTTCGCGCGGCAGATTACGGAACTCGTCCCAGCTCCATTTCAAATCTTCGGTGATGTCTCCGTAAATCGAAAAGTCCCATTTTTCGAGCGACGTTCGCGGAGTCGGTCCGGCGGACAACACCGGAAAATCCTTCGTCTCGTATTGACCGGGCGGAATCCGCTCTTTGGTGGCTTTATCGGTTTCCCTCACTCGTCCTTTGAATCCGCGTGAAATAAATTTTTCAACCATAATTCCTCCCTAAAAAGAACCTGTCCCCGCTGTGTTGTAAATCCTTCAGCAGTGACTTCAATGGCTGACTACCAACAAGATCAATAAGGCCACAAAACCAACCACCAACAGCAGGCCGTTGAACTGAGGCGAGCCGTGGAACGCCTCCGGGATCATTGTTTCCGAAACTAGCGCCAGGATAGCGCCTGCCGCAAACGCCTCGGCCGTTCCTCGTACAGCCAGTTCGGTGCCTCGGAGCACAAGCGCGGCAACCGCCGCTGCGAAGCTGATCGTCAAGGTGATACCAATCCAGACGCTGAATACGTAGCGCGCTGATCGTGTCGCACGACGCATACCGGCGCTGCTCGACAGCGCTTCCGGGATGTTAGCGAGAAAGAAGGCCGCGACTGTCCCCAGGCCGGGCGCTCCCTGGTGCAGCACGCTCAGCCCAAGGACCACCCCTTCGGGAATGCCATCGAGGAACGTACCCGCCGCGATTGCCAGTCCACTTCCGGACTGTTGCTGTTCTTCGGGCTGCTGGACGCATTCTCCGCAGCGCTTTCGGTGCCTTGCGCCTCGTCGGGAGAGTAGCCAGTTAACGGAACTGAACACCGCCGCCCCAGCCAGTAGGCCCATTACCGTCCAGTGCAGGCTGGCGACGCCACGCGCTTCAATAACCAGGTCGACCGCCACCACAGCGAGAAGTACACCGGCTGCGAACGTCATCACGCGGCTGATGGTGCTATGCTGAAGCCACGTGTAGTAACCGCCAACCGCCCCGATCAGAAGGCCTGATGCAGAAAGGAGGCCCCAGCCAGCGGCTTGCAACCAGCCGGGCAGTTCTGCGAGCGATCCCATCACCGTTTGATTTTTCATTTACCTCCCCAACACTTAAACCGCTGTTAAAGGTTCGGCAAGCGGTCGACGTCGAAAACGCCGAGCAACAGGACCTCCGAGCTTCATGTCGATTTGAACTTTTTTTAGTTGGTCATTGCGTATTCTCTTTTTATAAAAAGAAGTCAGGCGGCTTTTCCCGAGGCAGTGAATGTCGCCGCATTCTTCCTGACGAAATCCTTTAAGGTCAGTGGGCCTTGCAGTGTTAGGGTGAGTACGTCATCAGACATTCGATCGTAACGACCCGCGCGGTGCAGATCGGCCATCGTCACGAGGTGGTCCACCAGGTGAACCGGCAAGCCGAGCTCGAGCAACCCGTCACGCCACGGCTCGACCGAAATGTCCTGAAAGGTGATCGTGCGGCCAAGCGCCTTCGAATACTCCTGTGCATAGAAATGCATGTTCTCAGACTGCGGACCGGTCAGATGATAGATCTTGCCTATGTGCGGCTGCGGATTGGCGAGCACCGCCCCGAGCACACGTGCAACGTCTTCCACTGCGACCGGCGAAGTTTTTCCGTCGCCGAATGGCAGTCTGATCTGATTTGATTTCCTGACCGAATCCGCAGTGAAAATCAGAAAGAAGCCTTCGAGAAGCACTGTTGGTCGTACGTGCACGACCGGCAGACCAGACCAGTTCAATGCCTGCTCGGCGAGCCAGTGCAGCTTGTGCTGTGGGCTCGGGGTGGTTTCCGTAATACTCATCTGCGAGAGCGTCATCTGCGACATATTGATGAACGCCTTCACACCGTGATGTTTCGCCACCGCCGCCGCATTGACCGTAGCAGCCAGATAGGCATCGGACACCGACATGCCGAAGTACATCGTCTCGCAGCCGGCGATCACTCTATGCATCGAATCGAGATCCAGCAGATCGCCGACCACTACTTCCGCACCCATGTCGCGCAGTGCTTGCGCGCGTTCGTCTTCATTTCGGACCATCGCGCGCACTGCGTGGCCTTGCTTCAACAGCAGTTCGGTGACAGTGCGACCTATGCCGCCAATGCGGCCTGCCGCACCGGTGACCAGAATGGGTGTTGCCATGTTCGTCTCCTTTGCGGTTCACCTGAATCGATGGTCACGTCCTTGAAAGCGAGCGTTGGTCCATATTGAGCAATCTCGATCCATTAACTTGTTAACGGGCATGAGCCACGGCGGTGTCGACGATCCACTCCAACGGTCGCGGCTGAAAACCCCAGTTACCGGAATCAGGCCAGGCGTATCGCTTTCATCGTTCACCTCTGGGTCCCGTCACCGTTCTGCAACAACCGCTTACTTGACGAACGTTGTCAACTGCGCGTCGTCATCCGCGACATGCACAGCGAGCAGGCGCGCTGGCTCTGTTGCGCTTGCATTCTCACTGACGAGATGGTGACTTCCGGGCGGCTCAAAGAAGCTTTCACCGGCCCTGTAGACTTTAACCGGTCCGCTCGCGGAGTTTTCGGAACGAATCGCTCCCGAGAGTACGTAAGCGACGACGCTTCCGGGGTGATGATGTGGACCTGACTTCTGACCCGGCGCATAGTTGACTACGGTGACGGTAATTCTCTTACCGGGCACGTTGGGAAGCAGCTCTGTCGTCACCAGTTGTTCTTCGTCGCTGAGCCCCAGGCGCGTCCGTTGGTCGCCTCCTTGCGCGCTCTTCGCCCAGGACCATGTTCCACCCGCAAGCACGGCAACTAGCACCAAAGCGGCACCGGCCATGATCCACTGAATCTTCATGAATGAAATGCTCATCGTTATCTCCTTTTAGCTAAGAACCTATGTCGGTTGCAAGCACTGTCGGCGGCACGCGTATGAGCGGCAAACCGGGTCGGGTGAGCCAGTGCAGCTTGTACCGACGGGCTCGGGTTGGTTTCGTAATGCTCATTTGTGAAAGTGTTATCTGCGACATAGTGATTCCGTCACGTCTGCACAAAAAGCAAAGGCTTTTGGACCCAGATCTTCAACAGGAGCGAACGTCTTCTAATCTCGACTCTTGAATTGATACTTTGTTGCGGGTTACGTTGTTAGCTGTAGAGTGGCTGAGCCACTCCTTGAAGCGTGTCGCCCCGATATGCGAGTTGCCTCTCGGAATGAGAGATTGCTCGTCCAATTTTGCGCCAAAGTATCGGGCGTGCGTATCCATGACGACTTGACGTGTGTCCTGCGTTGAGATCAGGAATTGGCGGATGATTTCGTTGAAACGGAACGGCTCTGGACCAGCTAAATCGATGATGCCGTTTACTGGCGCTCCCAGTGTGACATCGACCAGCACGCCAACAACCTCGTCCGACAGGATGGGCTGGATAAAGGCAGAGGGCACGCGAATCGTTCGACCATCGGACGGGAATTGAGCGGTGATCGTTCCTATGAACTCAAAGAACTGTGTCGCGCGGAGAATCGAATAGGGTATTTCTGAGGACCGGATCAACTCCTCCTGAGCGACTTTCGCTCGCAAATAGCCGCTGTCAGGGATGCGATCGGCACCGACAATTGATAGAGCAACGTGATGACCCACACCAGCGTCATGCTCCGCCGCAAGCAGGTTCCGGGATGACTTCTCGAAGAACTCCAACACCGCGGCATCCTCAAAGGATGGTGAATTCGTCACATCGACAACAACCTCAGCATCCACCAGCACATTGGCGAGTCCCGCACCCGTAACAGCGTTGACACCTGAAGAAGGGGATGCTGCCACCGCCTCATGACCGCACTCATGTAGCTTGGTCACAAGCTTCTTACCAATCAGCCCACTGCCACCAATGACAACAATTTTCATGACACACCTCTCACAATTTAGCGACCACCCTGTGCCGTTCACCATACCCACCCACGCCTAATCACGGATCGGTCTTATTCGAAAATCGAAGCGAGACTCGGGGCGTTAGTTCCTCGGCGACCATATCACTTAACCCTCCCCATGCTTCGAGCTCAAATTGCTAAGCATCAACGAAAACTTTGAAATCATTCAAAGCATCTACATTCCCATCAAACTTAAACGAAGTTTTTCCGTTGCTGTTTTGTGAAACGTCAAGAAGCTCTTCGATGAGTTTCACTTGCCGCTTAACGCTCAGGTTCATGGACCTGATTGCTCGCCTGGCATCCTGCTGATTCAACTTTTCACATTGAAGCAATTCAAGCCAGCCGGCGATTACATTCATCGATTTTTGCAACTGCTGCGCGACGGTTATTACACACTCGTCGTTTTGGCGGTTGGCGTTCTCGCTACCTACGCGCACATCACGTTTGCGCGCTAAAATTTTGAAACATTCGCCAAGGGTCCTTTCAAATTTTTCCAGAGGCTTGTATAGGTCCGCGGTTGGATCGCTCATTTTATTTGCTCCGTAAAAAACCTCTCATGCATTGCGCAGAAAACAGGCCTTCGATATTGACGACTGAAGCCGGGCTTAGCGCCCGAACCCAACTGCGGTTTCGGCTGCTGCGTTATAACTGTTTTTGAACGTCCGGCTTAAGTTAACGAGGTTTTGCAAAAGCTCACGGATGTGTTCTTTCGTCCTCTCGTCTTTCAGATTACCATCCTCGTCGAAGCGCTCGTGAGCGCTGCCGATGATTACTTCCGGCTGGTTGACGGTAAACAGGTTCAGAGAGACTAACGTCTGCCGCAGCTGATACTGGGCTCGAGCCGTACCAAGAAGGCCAGGTGAAGCGCCCATCACCGCAGTGGCTTTTCCGTTCCAGGCATTGTCGCCATAAGGGCGCGACCCCCAGTCAATCGCGTTCTTCAAGACCGCCGGAATCGAATGGTTGTGTTCGGGAGTGACGAACAGGATCGCGTCTGCTTCTCGAATTTTTCGTTTAAGTTCCACGACCGAAGGATGTAGGTCTTCTTCATGGTCCTGATTGAAAATGGGAATTTCGTCTAATTCAAAAGTTTCAATCCGCGCGCCTTCCGGCACTAAATCAATTGCCGCCCGCAGAGCACTCCGGTTATATGACTCGCGCCGGAGACTGCCAGCGATGCCTAAAATTGTTACCGTATCGTTCATTTGTTTTCTCCTTAGTCAGCGCCATTTAAACTTAGACGCCCCACTTGATCTCGGTCAGCGCGACACTGAACAACATCTATGCCAGCTCGTTTCTTGTCTGAGATCAAAAACGGAAAGGCCGAAATTCAGCGGATTATTTTCGAACGAAGTTGCATAGAGATCCGCCCTGCCTAGATTTCCTGTCGTTATTTCAACGCGGGCGGTGATATTTCAGCGCGCGGGTCGGATTCATCAATTTGCTCGGTGGATTATCTCTGCGACTCTTATAGCTGGACCAGAGTGAACCTTCAGACCTTGTCTTGATCAGAATCATTAACGGAATTTGAAAGAAATTCTTCGCGAGGACGATGACGATAGTTGGTAGAGGGTTCTCGTGGCGCGGTGTTGACGAGGTGCCGTTATCAAATGAGCTTCATGCTAACTTTACGTTCTAAATCAAAACCGAAAAGTCCGGAGCTTTTTGGCTGTTTCTTTTCAAACGCGATGACCAAGCACAACGAGTCAGGAAAGGTTTTGCTTTCCTGACTTTATTTCAACACAGTGCTGATATTTCAACCTCAGTGAAAGCCACTCTTGTCCTCTACTCGATAGAGATACTGACGCACCGCCAATCGCGAAAGAGTTTTCTTTATGATAAGAGGGGTTACTCCTCGTAATAATTTGGCAATGAGTCGGAGATTCTTTCGTTTTCGTAATCAGCGTTTATATCTTCAATCCTCTCGGTCATTTCGTGGATGAAGTTGTGTGTTAGAAATATATGCGTGCTATTTGGCAACGCAAAACTCATCACACCCTCTTCATTGTCAAAAGGTTGATTTACTTCATCGATTTTCACATCGTTGCCTAAAAAATCGATTCTATAACTATTCATAATTTTCACCTCGCCGTTTTCACGCAGAACAGGGGCCCTGTTAAAGCTTCATCAATAAATGCTCATTACTTCCTAGTTTCGCGTCAACAAGTACCTATCAGAAATCAATCGGCGTAAGAAATCCTTGTCGCCACCAAAAGCTGTAACAATTCATCAGCGTGCTCCATCGTCTGTTTTTCAACAATTTCCATTCCAACAACCTTTGAAGACTTCAGTACTCAACTGCTGCCTCTGTCGAATTACTAAGGGCCGAATAATCGCTCTCAATTTCCGGAGAGTTTTATTGAGTCAAGTGCTGGTATGAAAGTTGTGTCGGCAACGCTCGAAACGAACTCTTAGGTAATTTGAGGTTTGAGCCTTTCGAGAGTTGATAAATATCGAGGTTAGAAAATCGTATGAACGACCAAAAAATGCACGTAAGAGAAAACGCCATAACAGAAAGCAACGGCAAATCCGAGTCTGAACGTTTTCATCACACCCAGCCGAAACTCGGAAAGCGAGCGCACGAATTACAACATTTCGGCGAAGTGATGACGCGACTGCGAATCGGTTTGAGCGATGAGGTTAGATCGCAAAGCGTTACAGAGCTAAATCAAATTTTAGCCGACTCGATGATGCTTAGGGATCTTTACAAAAAGCATCACTGGCAAGTTTCAGGGATTACCTTTCGGGAGTTGCATCTGCTTTTTGACGAGCATTATGAAGATCAGGTCAAGCTGGTAGACGCGCTCGCCGAGAGAATTCAGATCTTAGGCGGCGTGGCAGTAGCGGTCCCGCAGGATGTTGCCGAGATGACGCGCATTCTCCGTCCGCCGAAAGGGCGTGAAGAAGTTCCGGTTCAATTATCGCGTCTTCTGGAGGCTCACGAGGCGATTCTGACCGCGGCAAGAGATTCGGCAGCCCGCTCAGCGGAGCGAGGCGACGATGGCACAAACGACCTATTAGTAAGCGGCGTCATCCGTACCAACGAAATGCAGGTTTGGTTTCTGTTCGAGCACCTGATCGAAGAGCCGCTGACCGAAGTCAAGTGATTTCAGGGGTTCGCTAATTTACGTCCGATTTGATTAAGAAAACGTCCGGCGACGCCCGGCGTTCGCTTTTAAGTCTTTGTACTAATGGAGGAGATAACTGAAATTGAAAGCCTGTGACAAACTGCCGATTAGTGAAGAAGAAATCGATCAGAATCTTGACGGATCTTTCCCGGCCAGTGATCCGCCTTCCTGGAACTTAGGCACAGATCACAGTGTCAGCGGTAGAGAAACGAAAACTGCCCAAGAGCTGCACCAAGAGCAAGAAGCTTATTTCTTAAGACGACCTGGCAGCGGTGAAAGCGGCGTAACTAGCTAAATCTTTAAGTTAAGCTTTTATGGCCTAACCGGCCCCTAAAACCTCCGAGCCTCACACTACTTTTCGGAAATCTGTTTTCTCGACTCGCGTTTACCAAAGAATCCACTTGCAGCCCGTCAGGATATATCAAACAGTTTTCTTTGCCTTCAGTAAGAATCAATCTCTGGTGTCTTAATAAAACCATCGCGTTGAAATAAAGGCAACAAGCACCTTAACCAAACCGAATAGTTAATCTAACTCCTTCATAATCCGAACTTTTTCGTTAGTAAGTCCTCGGCATACTGGTTGTTTAAGAAGGGGGAGCATGAAGAGAACTGGTCGCGCCCGGACGCGAGGCGGTTCAAGTGAGAGTACTTCTTTTTGTTAAGAACTATAAGAGAGAGGAAAGAGAAAATGAATCATCAGTTTTCGTGCCGCAATCTTTTCCGCAATTTTGGTGTTTCGATCATTACATACGCCGTCGGTTTTGGCTTGGTTGTCGCGTCCTGTCATGCCCAGACCAAATCGACAGCGAATAAGAAAGCGAGCCATATGACGCCGACAACTGCAAAAAAGCAAACTACTGACGCATCTACGGACAATGAAGCTGTTCGACCGTTTCGCGTAACCATACCTGAAGGGTCTCTTGTCGATCTTCGCCGCCGCATCGCAGCGACCCGATGGCCGACCAAGGAACTCGTCAATGATCGGTCGCAGGGAGTGCAGCGGGTTACCCTGCAAGCGCTCGCCCGTTACTGGACGACCGAATACGATTGGCGGAAGGCCGAAGCGAAGCTAAACGCCCTGCCACAGTTCCTGACCAAGATTGACGGGGTGGAGATCCATTTCATCCACGTCAGGTCCCGGCATGAAAATGCGTTGCCGCTGATCATGACGCATGGCTGGCCTGGTTCTGTCATCGAGCTGCTCGAGACTGTTGGGCCTTTAACCGATCCGACCAAGTACGGCGGTACGCCGGCCGATGCATTTCACTTGGTGCTACCGTCGTTGCCTGGTTACGGCTTCTCGGGAGAGCCAACCGATGTCGGCTGGGAGTCCGGTCGCATCGCCCGCACGTGGGCAACTTTGATGGAACGCCTCGGCTACACGCGTTACGTGGCCCAGGGGGGTGATGTGGGTGCCTCCGTCACGGACGCGATGGGCCGCCAAGCGCCCAAGGGCCTGATCGGCATTCACCTTAGTTTGCTCTCGGGAGCATTAGGCATTGCCGATAAACTCCCGGCAACATCTGAGCAGGAACGCGCAGCGCACAAAGCGCTCGCAACGTTCAGGACTAGTGGCTTCGGCTATTTCCTAGAGCAATCCACGCGGCCGCAAACAATCGGCTACTCCCTATTGGATTCACCTGTCGGGTTGGCGGGCTGGTTGCTCGACCATGATACGGACAGCTACTACAAGATCTCTCGCGCCTTCGTCGACGGGAAACCCGTTGGCAATCTCACTCGGCAGAACATTGTCGACAACATCACGCTTTACTGGCTGACGGGCACCGGCGCCTCGGCCGCGCGGTGGTACTGGGAGTTCGGACAGTTTCTCGCTCGAGCTGGCGGCGAGGCTCCTCCGCCGGTCAAGGTTCCGGTCGCCTTCACGACTTTCCCCGGAGAGATCTGGGCTGCCCCGCGCAGTTGGGTTGAGACGGTCTACCCCGGCGTCGCCTACTTCAACGAGGTCGACAAGGGCGGCCATTTCGCCGCTTGGGAGGAACCGAAGGTGTTCGCCGACGAGCTTCGCGCGGCGTTCAGATCGCTGCGCTAGTTGGCTCGGTCAGGCGCGAACCCAAAAATCCAAACCTGGTGGCGCTGATCCTGCACCCTCGTTACACCAAAGAAGTGACGATCCGGGAAAAGGGAATGGAGTAGGGATGGTGGGTAGTAAGAGGGCGAGTCCGTACACTCGGCTTCGACGATGCAGCGACACCTTATTAATAAAGGAGTTCATATATGAAGATTTTTGTTGCTGGTGGAACAGGAGCGATTGGTCGTCCGCTGATCGCGGAGTTGCTAGCCAAAGGACACGATGTAACTGCTCTGACCCGTTCTTCGGAAAAAGCGCTGGCCCTGGAGGAACAAGGCATCGAACCTGCGCTCGCCGATGTATTTGATACTGATGCAGTGAAAGCGGTTGTCGGTCGAGCTCAGCCGGAAGTTGTGATTGAGCAACTCACCGCCCTACCCAAACACTACACCCGTGCGGAGTTTAATGCCGCCGCAGCATTCAACACTCGCCTCCGTTTAGAAGGCGGTGCCAATGTGTTGGCAGCCGCGCAAGCGGCGGGCGTGCGGCGTTACCTGAGGCAGTCGTTCGCCTCCTGGGCCGTTCCTGGTCCGGGATTGGCAAATGAAGAAACACCTCTGGTGGTTGACGCCTCGCCGGCGGTAGCAGCCGAGGCCAAAGTGTACGCTGAGCTTGAGCATCGCCTGATGGGAAATCCCAATATAGAAGGGATTGCCCTGCGTTATGGATTCTTGTATGGACCCGGTACCTGGTTCCACCCCGAAGGCGATGTTGCCGGACAGGTGCGACAGCAAGAGTTCCCGATCGTCGGGAATGGCGAAGGCGTCTGGTCGTGGTTACACATTGAGGACGCGGCGATTGCCACCGTTGCGGCGGCGGAGCAAGGCAATCCTGGAATTTATCTGATTTCGAATGACAGCCCGTTAGCGGTGCGTGAATGGCTTCCGGCGTTTGCTCAGTGGGTGAATGCGCCGCCGCCACCTCAGGTATCGGTTGAGGATGCTCTGAAAACGGAGGGTGGTGCGGATGCTGTTTACTACGGGACTCAGATGCGAGGCGTATCGAATGCGAAAGCAAAAAGCGAACTGAATTTTCTGCCGCGACCGTTGGAGTGGACCGTCGACACCGCCGCGGCTCATGCAGCTAACAAATCAAGCGAACCATAGTTCCCACGGGTCGGCAATCCCAAAGGAGGAAAGTGTCCATGGCAACGAGTGAGCAAACGAAACTGTTGATTCAGGAGGAGCAGACTGGCATAGCCGCCATGCATTGGATCGGTGACCAGTGGCTGGATTCCGGTGAACACGGGGAAAGCCTTAACCCGGCGACAGGCGAGGTGATAGGCAGCTACGCGAAGGGGGGTCGAATGGAAGCCGAGATGGCCGTGAACGCGGCCCTCCGGGCATTCCGCGAAACAAACTGGAAAGACAACCGCTCACTGCGCGCTCGTGTGCTTAATGCAATGGCTGCTCGGTTCGAGACTCGCGCCGAGCACTTGGCCCAACTTCTGGCGACCGAAGTTGGCAAGATCCTCCCCGATGCGCGGTTCGAGACGTCTACGGTTTCTCCCAATCTACGTTTCAATGCCGCCTTAGCCTTGACGGACTACGGTCGCGCCGCCGAAGTGGATAAGGACAGCCTTTCTATCGTTATTCGCCAGCCGATCGGCGTGGCGGGCATCTTCGCGCCGTGGAACGCGCCAGTTGCGCTGAGCATTCGTTCCCTTGCGCCCGCTCTGGCCGCCGGCTGCTCCGCCGTCGTTATCCTGCCGAAAGAGTCCGCGCATGTGAATGCTCTGATCAGTGAGGTGATCTCCGAAACCGACGGCTTGCCGCAAGGTGTCGTAAACATCCTCACCAGTGGACGTGAGGCGCTGGAGTATCTCATTGAAGCGCCGCACGTGCCGGTGATTAGCTTCACGGGCAGCACCCGGACAGGGCGGACGATCTCCGCCGCCGGCGCGGACCGTCTGAAACGGTTCGGTCTAGAGTTAGGCGGCAAGACGCCGATGGTGATTTTTGATGACGCCGACCTAGAAGCTGCGGTCGCGAAGGTCACGGCGGCGGTGACCGTATTCGCGGGACAGTTCTGCATGACGGGGAGCCGGGTCATCGTTCAACGTGGGATTGCGGATCGATTCCGGATGGCGCTGGCGGAGCGCCTGGAGAATGTCTGTGTTGGTCCGGCGTCCGATCCGCGCAGCGATATGGGCCCTCTAATCGACAAGCCGAATGTAGAGCGCGTGAACAAGCTGGTCGAGGAAGCTATCGCGGACGGAGCGAAGATCATCGTGCGCGGCGGGCCCGCGACGGAAGGGTCTCTGGCGAAGGGAGCCTTTTATAAGCCGACTCTTCTCGAGGTGACGGATTCCAGTCTGCGGATCGTGCAGCAAGAAGTATTCGGACCGGTACTGACGATGCAGGTCTTCGACACAGAGGCTGAGGCGGTTTCACTGGCCAATGACAGCGAATACGGGCTTTGCGCCAGCGTGTGGTCCCGTGACGTGGATCGGCCACTACGCGTTGCGAGGTCGCTGCAGGCCGGGACGGTATGGATCAATGATTGGGCCAGCATTCACGATGAGTTTGAAGAAGGTGGCTTCAAGCAGAGCGGTCCGGGTCGCCTGCGTGGGCAAGCAGGTTTGGATGATTTTCTTGAATGCAAACACATCGCCTTCAAGCCGGGGACGATCAATACAACCGATACAAGGAGAAAGAAATGAGAACATTCAGCAAGGATCCTGACGCTATCGCTATGCTCTCGCCGGAGCAATTTCGCGTAACGCAGCAAGACGGGACGGAATTCCCCGGAAGCGGAGAATATTTGGATAACAAGGAACCGGGAATCTACGTCGATATTGTGTCTGGCGAGCCACTGTTCGCTTCGTCGGACAAGTTTGAATCGGGAACCGGATGGCCCAGCTTCACCAAGCCTATTGACCCTGACAATATCGACGAACTCAGCGACAACTCTCACGGCGTGACACGCACTGAGGTGCGCTCGGCGCACGGCGACAGCCATCTCGGGCACGTATTTCCAGACGGGCCGAGCGACCGCGGAGGATTGCGCTATTGCATCAATTCAGCCGCGCTGCGTTTCATCCACCGCGACGATATGGAAGCTGAAGGTTATGGGGCTTACTTGAACCAAGTGGAGGTGTCCAATGAATGAGGAACGCGCCATTCTTGCCGGAGGCTGCTTTTGGGGCATGCAGGATCTTATCCGCCGCTATGATGGCGTTCTGTCGACACGGGTCGGATACACCGGCGGTAGCAATTCCCACCCGACGTATCGCAATCATCCCGGACACGCAGAAGCAATCGAGATCATCTTCGATCGTGCCCGCCTCAGCTACCGACAGCTCCTAGAGTTCTTCTTCCAGGTTCATAACCCAAGCACACGCAACAGGCAGGGTAACGACATCGGGAGTAGCTATCGCTCCGCGATCTTCTATACCAGCGACGAGCAGAGGCGGATTGCCGAAGACACGATCCTAGACGTCGATGCTTCAGGCCTATGGCCCGGCAAGGTAGTGACGGAAATCGCGCCGGCGGGCGAGTTCTGTGAGGCCGAACCCGAGCATCAGGATTACCTCGAACGATATCCTGACGGCTACACCTGCCATTTCGTCCGGCCCAACTGGAGACTGCCGAGACGTGCCGAACTCCGACAGGAGATTCACAGTTGAAGATTTTTGTTTTAGGAGGTCGGACGGCAATTGGTCGCCCGATTGTGCAAGCATGGAAATTCTAGGTTGGGTGGGAACGGCACTGGTTATCATTGCTTACTTTCCACAAATACATCATTTGATCGTTGCACGGTGCGCGTGGGGTATAAGCGTTTCAACGTGGCTGATCTGGCTCATCGCCAGTTTAGTGCTTTTGTTCTACTGCATATTTCGGCAAGAGTTTCTCTTGTGTGTTGTCCAAAGCGTCAACATTGCGGCCATTCTGATAACGATCGTGCTCGTGCGAAGTAGTAATCGCGTCTGCCCTCTTCACTTGACTCCTGCATTAGCACGGGCTGGAACTGGCCCAGGTCGCGAGTTTGATACGGAGCAAAGATGATGGTAACCAGCTCGCTGAAAAACACTCGATTTCGACCAACAACAGGTTTCACGGTAACGAGGGAAGCAGAAGCTGATCTTCCAACAGAGTTTGGTTCTTTCCGGATCGTGGGATTTCGAAGCAAAACCAATGATGAAGAGTTCGTTGCCCTGGTCAAGGGGGAGATCGATCCGGAACGACCTATCCTGATTCGCATCCATTCACAGTGTCTTACGGGTGATGTTTTTCATTCATTGAAATGCGATTGCGGCCCGCAACTGGAACTGGCCATTGAGCTGGTTCAGGTGGAGGGCTCCGGCATTATTGTTTATCAACAACAGGAAGGCCGTGGAATCGGGATAGTCAATAAGATCAGGGCTTATGCCTTACAGGATCAGGGTGCTGACACGGTTGAGGCCAATGTTCGTCTGGGGTTTGGCATCGATGAACGCCAGTACGGTCAATGCGCCGAAGTAATCAAACTACTCGGCGCACGCCGCATTCGTCTCATGTCGAATAATCCGGACAAATTGCTAGGACTCCGCGCTTCCGGATTGGAGGTTGTCGAACGCGTCCCACTTGAAATCAAACCGACCGGGCCAGCATTCAAGTACCTCATGACAAAGAAGGAGAAGATGGGACATCTGTTAGGGTTGAACGGAATACGAGTGGTTTAAATATGAAAGGACTAAGAATGGCAATCACGAGGACAATCGTTAAAGCTGCCGCCGTGCAGCTCAGCCCCGTGCTGTACAGCCAGCAGGGAACGGTCGAGAAGGTCGTGAAGAAAATCCGCGAGCTGGGCGCACAAGACGTTCGGTTCGCCACCTTCCCCGAGGCAGTCGTTCCTTATTATCCCTATTTCTCTTTTGTGCAGCCCCCGTTCGCGATGGGGAAGGAACATTTGCGCCTGCTCGAAGAATCAGTAACTGTTCCGTCAGCCGAGACCGAGGCGATCGGCGAAGCCGCAAAGGAGGCGAGAGTAGTCGTCTCGATTGGCGTCAATGAACGCGACGGCGGCTCGATCTACAACACGCAGCTTCTCTTCGACGCAGACGGAACGCTGATCCAGCGCCGGCGCAAAATTATGCCGACCTATCACGAGCGAATGATCTGGGGACAGGGGGACGGCTCCGGACTGCGCGCCGTCGACAGCACCGTCGGACGGATCGGACAGCTTGCCTGCTGGGAGCATTACAACCCGCTTGCACGCTACGCGCTAATCGCCGACGGCGAGCAGATCCACTCTGCAATGTATCCCGGATCGATCTTCGGCGAGCTCTTCACGGAACAGACGGAAGCCAACGTTCGTCAGCATGCGCTCGAATCCGCTTGTTTTGTCGTCTGTGCGACGGCGTGGCTCGATGCGGATCAGCAAGCCCGGCTCATGAAGGATACGGGCTGCCCGATCGGACCAATTTCCAGAGGCTGTTTTACCGCCATCGTGAGCCCCGACGGGCAAATTATCGGCGAGCCGTTAAAATCCGGCGAAGGTGAAGTGATCGCCGAGCTTGACTTCAGCCAGATCGCCGCCCGAAAGCGGCTCATGGACGCGCGCGGTCATTACAGCCGCCCCGAACTGCTCAGCCTGCTAATTGATCGAACGTCCGTGTCGCCCGTCCAAGAACGCACTGCACATCCGAAATCTATGCACAACGGTGCGGTTGCCGAGAGGGATCTCGAGTCTCCCATAATCTCGCCGTTCGTCCAGCATGCACCTCGTGACGGCCGAAGCCGTGCGGGGTAAAAATCACCCTCAGCGGTTGAGTGAGTATCCCAAACGCCCGTTTTAACTACAGATGAAAGCGTCAGCGCCATCCCTTCTATTTCTAACTCAGGTAATAGACGTGCCGCAGATCGTGAGGGAAATCAAATGCAATCAATCGAAAGGTATTTAGAAGAATTTGAAGTGGGGCAAAGGTTTAGTTCCGGTAAGTTGCGGGTGGAAAAGGAACAAATTAAGAGCTTTGCTGCTGAGTTTGATCCGCAGCCGTTTCATCTGGATGATGACGCCGCTCGCAATACGATGTTCGGTGGTCTAGCTGCAAGCGGTTGGCACACTGCCGCTATTACAATGAAGTTGTTGGTTGAAAGTGATCTTAAACCCGCGGGTGGAATTGTAGGTGCCGGGTTCGATGAGTTACGTTGGCCCTTGGCCGTTCGGCCCGGAGATGAGTTGCGTGTTGAGAGCGAGATACTGAACGTAAGGACATCAAAGTCGCATCCGCAGCAAGGACTGATTAAAGTGCGAACGACAACGCTCAACCAAAATGATGAACCTGTGCAAGTAGCGGTCGGAAATCTTGTGGTACCGCGAAGGGCTAAAGGATTACGATCAAAAAACTCTTAATCGTGCGCTTGGTTATCTTCGGTTCCTCGTTTGGCTACTCTTATCAAGTCTTCATGAAATCAGCCAAGCTGTTTGAGCGGGTGGACTCCGCGCCCGCTTTGCAGAAAGCCCACCCACCTCGAGCACAAACATTCATTTTGCTGCGCTCACTTGAAAAATCTCAGACCTGATTAGAACTCGCTCGGAATTTTGGAATAGCAACACGCTTGCCAGACTTGAAGTCGAGGAAGAGTGTGAAATCGAGCTCCGATAATCTCGGGTTCGTCCAGCGTGTGCGTGCCTCATTAAAGAAACTCACCAGTCGGGAAAGTGTCGAAATAGAGCCCCACTTGGTGAAATAGAGACAGTCTCGACTAAACCGCATCCCTCAATTCAGCCCCTTTTTTCCGACATTTTTATTAATTGGCATCGGTATGCGAATTGTAATTCAGCCCCTCGAGACAGGAGAGCACGGCGATGCAGAAAACAAGAAGAGCGAAAGTGAGTACTGTCCGAGAATAGCCAGATAATACTTAGGAGGATTCATGACAGAAACAAAATTAGCGGTGGCTCCGATGAAAGCGGCGCAAATTCCTGGTCCCGGAGCGGATTTCCAGATCGTCGAGCGCGAGATTCCCATTGCCCGGGCCGGACAGATGCGCATCAAGGTGCAGGCGTGCGGCGTCTGTCACAGCGACGTATTTACTACAGACGGTTTGTTCCCAGGCATCGACTACCCTCGTGTTCCGGGACACGAAATCATCGGCGTCATCGACGAAGTCGGCGACGGTGTTTCCGGCTGGACAGTCGGACAGCGGGTCGGCGTCGGCTGGCACGGCGGTCATGACGGCACCTGCACTCCCTGCAGGCGAGGAGACTTTCGCAATTGCCTCAATCGGCAGATTCCGGGCATCAGCTATGACGGTGGATATCAGGAATATATGGCGGCACGGGTCGAGGCGCTGGTCGCGATACCGGAGAGTCTCGATGATGCCGAAGCCGCGCCACTGCTCTGCGCCGGAGTTACCACCTTCAACGCGCTGCGGCACAGTGGCGCGCTGCCCGGCGATCTTGTGGCGGTGCAGGGCGTCGGCGGTCTGGGTCACCTCGCCATTCAATTCGCGAACAAGTTTGGTTACCGCACTGTGGCTATTGGGCGCGGCTCCGAAAACGAGGGGCTGGCGAAGAAGCTTGGAGCATTGGCATACATCGACAGCGGAGCATCGAATGCAGCGGAGGAACTGCAAAAGCTGGGCGGCGCGCGGGCGATCATAGCCACCGCGCCGAGCTCGAAAGCAATGTCAGAGTTGATCGACGGCCTGGGAACAAACGGCACTCTCATGGTCATCGGCGTGGACTTTAAACCTATCGAGGTTACGCCGTTACAGATCATCACCGGAACTCGAAAGCTTGAAGGTTGGAGTACGGGATCGTCGATGGATGCCGAAGACACAGTGCGCTTCGCCGAACTAGCCGGTGTGCGTACGATGATCGAAACTTACCCGCTCGAAAAAGCAGCCGAGGCGTTCGCGCGGATGATGAGCGGCCGGGCAAGATTTCGCGTCGTACTGACGATGTAAAGAACGTAGTTTCGTTTCCGTGCGTGAGAGGTGCACGAACATGCAGGACACTTCTTTGGCAAATAGGCGCACCGTCTCATTAAAGGTGCTCCGCGCAATCTATCGCAGGAAGCCCTGCACGAGTTTGTCAAGGCGGCTGTTGAAGCCGATCATGGATGCTGGCAGGAGACGGGTCGTCAAGGTGAGACACGAACAGTCAACTATAAGAAATAGCCTTGGGCGAAGAGTAGTCTTCGCTTTTTTAATGGGCATTGTCAGCACCGGGATGGTCTCTTTTACGGTGGTTTTAATAAATCTCGGCCTAACGAAAACGTTTTGGCAAGTCTGGCTTCGGTCATGGTCGTTGGCCTTTCCAATCGTTGTTCCCGTAATTCTAATCGTTTCTCCGACGATCATGCGGTCCGTTGATTTTTTGTTTAGAGAAAGTACCGCTCGCCAAAAAAAAGAAAATTAGTTGCGATAGGGAACGAAAATAAGTTTCGTTGCTCTTTGGCTGGGAAACCGAGGAAGAACCCATCGATAGTCGGAAATTGAATGTCAGGCCATTGAATGCTGATGGCGCGAGATGCCGAGTTTTCTCATCTTGGAGACCAAAGTTGTGCGGTTTAATCCGAGCCGCTCGGCCGCTCCGCTGATTCCGCCGATGCGCCAGGCGGTCGCTTCCAGAGTCTGCAAAATAACTTTCCAGCACAGTGGGATCCGAAGCTTGGAATTCACGTGACTTGAAGTCGCG